>Ga0115002_10000440_pt1 | contig 59671 bp, 40 predicted proteins | sample ArcticOcean_MG_C_8_FD_89576 | JGI IMG/M metagenome (GOLD analysis project Ga0115002, IMG submission 89576) | Marine microbial communities from western Arctic Ocean - ArcticOcean_MG_CB11_86 | ecosystem: Environmental > Aquatic > Marine > Oceanic | place: Arctic Ocean: Canada Basin | collected... | reverse complement strand
TTGGATCGAAGCAAACATTGCGCTGAAGGAATCCTCGAAAACGGGATCAACGGACGACGAGTCAACCACCGATCGAAACCAATTCTTCACACGTCGAACAAGTCAGTGATCGATTCGTCTTCATTCGAGCTTGTCGTGCGGCAATCTTTGAAGCAATCAGTTTCATTGGAATAAGCGATTCCTGACGCGGCAATCTTCCGTCGCTGGGTTCAGCCAGGAAAGCGATCAGGATACACCGACTGGTGCGTGGCCAGCTTTCGGCGTCAGCGGGCGAAACGGTGGCGTGACGACTGGAGACAAGACAGCCAAGTGGTCTCCTCTTGCCTTGTGGATTGCCGAGCAAATCAAGCAGGGCGTTCGGCCTGTTCCGCTTCCGCCGTTGCCTGAGCTATTCGAGTCCGTCTTCCGCGACAGCCAGGTCGATTACCGATTTGGGCACATTGCCCAAGTGTTTTCCGGGCCTCGTGAATCACATCCGACAATGACTACCGACCTACGTTGGCAGGACGCGTTCAAGCTGCTCAACCGTCTGACCGAAGCCTACCCGTCCGTGCCGTGGACCATGCCGCAGCAGCACATTGATGAAACGGCTCGGTTCCATGAGCAGGCAGCGAGAGAGGCCATCGTCACAACAGCGAAGGTTCGTTCACAGAAGCCACCGGCGGAGAGCATTCCACTCATTCCCGGCACGTTCCATGAGGCTCTCCGGGAATTTCACAAGTATCGCACGGGGCATTTCAGCAAGGGCGGTGAGTTTGACGGTAGCGGCCACGGAATGCTCGACCTGATCGCGAACTTCCAGAAACGACAACCAGACGTGCTCCTGGCAACGTTGGATTTCACCCAGTGCCAGGAGATTTATGACTTCTGGAGAAACCGTCCACTTAACCTGAGGACAAAAGGGCCTCTGTCACGTAAGCACTGCTCCAGCCACATTAGCGAACTGAACCGGTTCTTTATATGGCTGCACAAGAGCGACAAGTTTGCCTGGAGGCGTCCAGGTGACTTCGATTTGATCGAAACGAAAGTCCAGCGATTGCCTTCAGATCGCCGGTCCATCCAGGACATCGAACTCAAGACATTCACCGTCGATCATCTCAAGCTCCTTTACAAGTATGCCTTGCCTGCCCAGCGGCTGAAAATTGTTTGGTGCCTGAACTGTTCCCATGGGGCAGCAGAGATCGGACGAGTCGAGTGGGAAGATCTGTTCCTGCATCAGCCCCACCCGTGGGCAAAAGAAGGCCTCAACATCGCCAGCAGCGATAGCGACTCGTGGTGCGGCCTTCTGCGACCCAAGACCGACGTTGTTGGCTGGTGGTGGTTGTGGCCCGAGACAATTCAATTGGTTCAGTGGTGGAAATCCGACCTCGGGGGCGACTTAAACGGGAATTGAAACCCTCCGAGCGAATGCTGCTGACTGACAAAGGCAACAATCTATACCGTGATTCATCCCGTAACGCCCAGACTTCGTTCGCTAATGAATGGAGCCGATTGCACGCTCGGGTTGCCAAAGCCGAGGGAAAGGATGCGGTGCCTCGTCTTCCCTATGGCACGCTCAGAGATCAAATGAGTAACTGGCTGGGAAGCGACCAGAACCGTGCTGTCCTCGCGAGCGTTGGGCTGGCTCACGGAATCCCCCACAAGGGAGACAAGTTGCTTTACAAGCACTACTCAAATCGCCCGTGGGCCGATTTTTTCAAGGCTCAGAAGGAATTTCGCCAGCATCTGCAACCACTGTTCGACGCGGTTCCAGATCCACTGGTCGTCCACGAACCATAGACGATCCAGATCATGGAATAGTGGAAGGCTGGACCGCATGACGTTCGAGAGATCGCGACGAAGTGCGATGTTCACATCGTCACGGTTCGTCGCAAGCTTCGGGACTGCAATCTCGACTAAGCTTAGCAGAACCAATATCCGCACTCATCACGAGCGCTGGCAGTGCGAGTGACCTGTATAGAACTAAGGCATCCATGAACGAAAACGCAGATCAAAACGGGCAAGAAAGTCGAATTAAAGGCGCGAGCTTCGCCGCCGGCTTTCACTGCCGGCTATTGCGTGAGAGCATATCATGACCGTGAGTGTCGTTCAATAACTGCAAATATGCTGCGACAGGATCGGGTGCCGACGTAAGTCGTTGCAGCTTCTCCCATTGCGATTCTCTAGATGCGGGTTCGATTCCCGTCGGCCTCGCTTTTCAAAGCCGTGAACCTGTAAAGGTTTGCGGCTTTTTTCGTGGATAGCCTGTGCGCTTCGCGGGTTCGCATCTCGGCCGGTATGCCACGTTGGCCTGGAGCGGTCGCGGCGACACTCAGTTCGTGGGCGACGTCGAATCGGTGGACGGTGTGCTGTCGTCCGTCGTTGGTAGTAGAACGTTCCAGGCCAAACCGGCCACTCGCATGCAGCAGATCACCAGCCAGGTGACGTCGAGTTCCCACCAACGGTGTCCGTGTTTGGCCGAGCGTTGTTGGGCGTGGTGGTTGTTGTGCCAGCCCTCGCCGTGTGCCAGCAGTGCGACCCACCACAAATTGCGGCTGTCGTCTGTGGTTTCGTAATTTTTATATCCCCAGATGTGCGTGGCCGAATTGATGAGCCACGTGACGTGCATCACGTACACCAGGCGGACGAACATGCCGTAAACCAACAGCGACGCGCCCATCCACGGATCGTTCCAAATCAACCAGCCGGCGACGAAGAACGTTGCCCCGACCAGGGTTTGCCACCACAGAAACGTTTTGTTGAGGAACCGCATAAATCGTTCGCGCAACAAATCGGGGGCGTAGCGGGCGTAGAGCTTCGACCAATCGCTGGTCTTGTGTCGCGGGAGCATCCACAGCATGTGGCTCCACCATGCTCCGTGACGCGGGGTATGAGGATCGTCATCCTGGTCGCTGAAGTAGTGATGCTTGCGATGGACGGCGACCCACATAATCGGCGGACCCTCGCCGGCCATCATGCCGCACCATGCCAGAAATCGCCGGACTGTTGGAAACGTTTCGAAGCTGCTGTGCGTCAACAAGCGATGATAGCCCAAGGTGACGCCCAAACAGCCGGTGACGAAACTCAGCACCAGCGCCAATACCACGCCTTCCCAACTGAAGCACCACGGTGCCGCCAAAGCTCCCAGATGCAACACGCCAATCCACAAGACGGCAGGCCATTCCAATCCCTGCGACCAGCGTCCCTCGGGAACGGGTTGCGGAGACGTCTCTACGTCGGCAGGGGAGCCGTCGTTCGCGGCGACTTCGGCGGTTACAGACTCATTCATCGGCTTGGTTTGACCTCAGTTGTCACAAGTGCCGACTGCGGTTTCGAAGTTGCGACCGCAGTCGCAGGAGAGTTCACGGCAACACAAAACTGCTTGGCGATTGAGACTTCGTTCCGTGATAGCCCTGCATTTGATCCTCAGACATCATTATGAGGAACACATTCAGCGCAAAGAAATAGGTCCACTGTGTTGAAGCGGACCTCTGCCTTAAACGTCCACCAAATGAGTGCATCGCCGAATAATGCGGTAGATTAAACCAGAAATTGCATTCTGAGGCAACGGTCAGCGCAGCAGTCGCGGGTTTCCCAGACTCCCCGGTTTTCCACGCTGGGGGTTCCGAGTGGGCGTAGCGGGGGCTGCGTGCATCCAGCCAAACGAAAATGCGAAACGGATCGATGCGAATTGGGTTCGTCAGGCGGTTTGGTTTGCGGCGAAGCTGCCACCGATGACCGAGGCTTGGGCCCAACGCGATCGACGGCGATGACTCGAAAACTATCCGATACCGATCGGCTTGGTGAATGGGCCAGGGTTATTCATGATCAAAAAAGTGAGTGGGGCGATTCACACTGTGGATTATCGATGCATGACGGACGCGATCACGGTATTGTATTGCTATCATTCACGGCGGCTGAACCTTCCATAACCAACTTTACGGCAAGTCAGATCGGGTAGAAATGCTGTCGGTGGAGACACCGTTCTCGCTTGAAGAGACAATGCGCAAGTGGAATTGGGAATGCGACAATCGGGAGCGACAACTGATCGCGACGTCCACCGCGACGCAGCTTGCTTGATCGTAAAACGCAACATGGCTGTTTGTCCTGCCGATGTCAGGCTCTTCATGTTCAAAGAACAACATCGGGGAATTACGAATGAGTTCCGCGCAACCGCACGGTGAGATGTCTGTTGACGAAATCAGACAGTTGCTTTGCCAAAAAGATGCGGATGCCGATTCTCTGTTTCGCACATTCTACGACGAACACAACAATCGTTTCTGGAATCAGTGTGTTGAACTCTACGTCGCCTTTGGCAAAAAATTCATCAGCACCGGACATCCGACGCGTGCTTTTGAATTGGTGCGCGAAGGGTCGGATTACTATAAGAACGACCGGCGACTGCAATATCTGAACGCCTTGGCGTTGGCGCGAGGACGCAATATCAATCTGGCCGAACAGCACGCGAAACAGCTCCTGACGGCAGACAACCTGGATGACCAACTCAGGTTGGATGCCGTTAGCCTTATCGGACGCCTGCACAAGGGTCGTTACCAACGGACAACGTTGCCTGAGGAAAAGGCCGACTATGCCAGTCGAGCCTATGACACCTACCGCACGGCCTACCAACTCTCCAAAGATTCCTTTCCAGGTATCAACGCCGCGAGCATGTCGTTGCTTGCCAATATCCCCAAAGACAAGGTGCACGCTCTGGCGAAGGAAGTTTTGGATTTAGCATTGGCGGAGTTGAAAGAGCCCGGCAGCGAGAATGACTACTGGCTGTTCGCCACAATTGGTGAGGCGTATTTGCTGCTGGAGCAGTTTACCGGCACGGATGAGAACGACGGGAACTGCGCCGAATGGTGGTATCGCCGAGCCATCACGGAAGCAGCCGGAGATATCGGCAGCGTCGTCTCAATGCGGCGACAGGTACAACTGTTGAAAGAGCGATTGAATTTGCCCGAAGAGATCATGAGCATTTTCTCTATTGGTGCGTGCGTCATTTTTTCGGGACACATGATCGACCACCCCGACCGACAGTCCCAAGGGCTGCCGCCGCGATTTCCCGCCGACGCAGCTCTGGAAAACGAAGTCGCAACCGCGATTGGCAAAGAGCTTGAACAATGGGATGCCAACGTCGGATATGTTTCAGCGGGCTGCGGTTCCGACATCCTGTTTGCCGAACAGATGATTCAGCGCAAGGCCGAATTGCATATCGTACTGCCGTTCGACCGGGAAGACTTTTACAAAACGAGTGTCGATTTTGGTCTGCCGGAAATGTCGGGGTGGCGAGAACGCTGCGACAAAGTCCTCGCAGAGGCCACCGAATTGCATTATGCTACGCCCGAGAAGTTTCTCGGGGACGACCTGTATTTTGACTTTGTCAATCGATACACGCAGGGACTGGCGCTCGCTCGCTCGGATCAGATGGGCGTCAAGCCCATCGCGTTAGTTGTGAAAGACCCATCCGCGCAGTCGCGTGTTGGCGGCACAACGTTTTTTCTTGAGCACTGGAAAAAGACGAAACACGAATCTCACGAAATCAATCTGGCGAAGTTGCGATCCAGGGTGTTGGGAACCCCTGAAGTCCAAGAGGCACCAGACCCGAATCGCCCGTCTCGGCCATCACGAGCGGCAGGCTTGGAGATCAAAGCAATGCTGTTTGCCGACGTCACAAACTTCAGCAAACTGCGCGACGATCAATCTCCCATCTTTTTTGTACTGTTCCTGGACAAAGTGGCCGAGTTGATTGACAGGGCGAAAGTGAAGCCGATCTTCAAAAACACATGGGGAGACGGTCTCTATCTGGTGTTTGATGAACCGGAAGATTGTGCAGAGTTCGCGCTGTGTTTGCTCAAAACCGTATCAAATATTCATTTTGAAGACTTCGGGCTTCCGAAAGAACTGACCGTTCGCATTGGCATCCATACCGGGCCGGTGTACCGAAAAGCCGATCCCATCATCGGCCGCGATAACTTTTTCGGCAGTCACGTCAATCGCACCGCGCGTATCGAACCGGTCACCATTCCGGGCTGCGTCTACGGCAGCGAACAGATTGCCGCCGTGCTGGCGGTCGGGGGTGGCGAGAAATTCGTTTGCGAGTTTGTCGGCGTTGAGAAGCTTGCCAAAGAATATGACAGTTGCCCACTTTTTCAGCTTTCACGCCGATAATCGGTAGCAGGGCTGTTGTTTGTAACATCTGCAGGAGGCAAATCACCAATGTCTGAAGAGCCGTTAATCGCCGTCTTTGTCGATTTCGAAAATCTCGCAATCGGGGTTCAGGATATGAAGTCGGGAGACTTCCAAATCCAACTCGTCTTAAAGCGGCTGCTCGAAAAGGGGCGGCTCGTTTACAAGCGGGCCTACTGCGATTGGAGCAACTACCGCAGCGCCGTGAAGAAATTTCACGCCCAGGGAATCGAACTGATCGACATTCCCCAGAGCAAGATGAGCGGCAAGAACAGTGCCGACATCCGCATGGTCGTCGATGCCCTCGACCTCTGCTATTTGAAGGAACACATCGATGTCTTCGCCTTGATTTCGGGCGACAGCGATTTCTCGCCGCTCGTTTCCAAACTCAAGGAAAACGATCGCCGCGTAATCGGTTGCGGGGTCAAAAGTTCCACCTCCGATCTGCTGGTCGCCGCCTGCGACGAGTTCATTTACTACGACGATCTGATTCGGACCGCCCAGAAGAGTCGGCCCGCACCAAAAAAGGGGGCGACGAAGAAGGAAGACAAGAAGCAGGAAGCGTTCGACCAACTACTGGGCGTCCTACATTCGGTCGAGCAGGACTACGATCCGGTGTGGGGTTCAATGCTCAAGCAAGCGGTCCGCCGTGTGCATCCCGGTTTCAACGAGGGATACTATGGTTACGGCAGTTTCTCCGAGTTACTGAAGGACATCGCCGCCAACGGTTTGATCGAACTCGAATACGACGAGAGCCGCAGAAACTACCAGATCCACCTGAAGCAAGACTGATTCGAAGTTGGAAGACATCCGCACCGATGTCGACCGACAACTATCCCGCTCATCACCAGGCAGCTTCTCCGGGGCGAGTCGCCACATGAGTCACCACGGTGAAAAAGTACGACCCGCCTGGCACGCGCGCTCGTCGGTGTCCTGGCATGTCACAAGATGATCACGGACAATCCGCCGGACCAAACGAACACCGTCGGGCGGAAGTAGTCACATCGAGAAGACGTGCAGTCTCTACGTGTTCGATGTCTTATACGTATGTCGGCGAAATCGACCGACGCATCGAAACGGCACAGCCAGACCAAGTCACAAGACATTTGAAAGCTGGCACAACCGTCTGTCTGGCCGCGACGACCGTGCGCGAGTTGCATTGTTGTGCAGCCACCGGTTTTCAAACAGGCGAGCATCAATGGACACTAGCCGACAACATCTGAGATGAATTCATGTTGTGCATGTCGTGAGTTCGAGTCTCGCTGGCCGCTCTTGAACAGGCGTTGCAATCAGACAGGTTTCAACGCCTTCTTGCTTATCTCCTGCGAAATTGTGTAAATAGATGCTCTGTTTCGCGTGAGTTGGCATCGTGGTGAAAAACGATGCTGACGATAGATTCTCCGCAACGATTTTTCAGAACATTCACATTCCCCAGGAGTACAGCATGATTGGCCGACGTCGATTTACATTTCTGGCACTGCCGATGGTGGTTGCCTGTTTGATCACCACAGCACAAGCCGACGTCAAATTGGCATCGGTGTTTGGCGACTCGATGGTGCTGCAGCGCGAGTTGAAAGTTCCCGTGTGGGGAACGGCCGATCCGGGCGAACAAGTCGCAGTGACGTTTGGCGATCAAACCAAGAATACCGAAGCGGGCAAGAGCGGTCGTTGGCAGGTGAAACTCGACGCGTTGAAAGCCAACGCAAACGGCCAAACGCTTACCGTGAAGGGCAACAACACAGTGGCATTGAAAGACGTGCTGGTGGGCGAGGTCTGGATTTGTTCGGGTCAGTCGAACATGGAATGGGCCGTCCGCAATTCTCTGAACCCGCAGGAAGAAATCGAAGCGGCCAATCATCCGTTGATTCGCCTGTTCGATGTTCCCGGTCACACGACATCTCCCATAGCCAAAGAGACCTGCCCCGGCAGTTGGAAAGTTTGCGAACCGAAAATCATCGGCGGATTTTCGGCCGTCGGTTATTTCTTCGGCCGTCGGTTACAGAAAGAGCTGAATGTTCCCATCGGCTTGGTTGGCTCGAACTGGGGTGGCACGCGGATCGAACCGTGGACATCGCCCGCCGGATTCCGCAGCGTTCCGGAATTGAAGAAGATCGCCGACAGCGTGGATGCCTACACGGAGACAACCAAGGTTGGCGGCGGTTCGCCTTCGGCCATTTACAACTCCATGATTCACCCGCTGGCACCGTTTGCGATGCGTGGAGCCATCTGGTACCAGGGCGAATCCAACGGCGGCGAAGGTGAGTCGTATTACCACAAGACGCAGGCATTGGTGAACGGCTGGCGAAAACTGTTCAACCCCGATCTCGCATTTTACTGGGTGCAATTGGCCGACTTCCAGAAGCCGAACGATGACCCCGCCGGCGGCAACGGGTGGGCGAAACTTCGCGAGGCGCAACGGAAATCGCTCAACATCAAGCACACCGGCATGGCCGTCATCATCGACATCGGTCAGGCCGACAACATTCACCCCCGCAACAAACAAGACGTCGGCGCGCGGCTCGCGCATTGGGCGTTGCACCAAACCTACGGCAAGAAAGACATCGTCCCCAGCGGACCGTTGTTCAAAGGATTCAAGGTCGATGGCCAAGGGATTCGCCTGTCATTCAAACATGTGGGCAGCGGCCTGATGGTTGGCAAGAAAGAAGGACTGGCCCCCACCAAGCACGTCAAAGATGGCAAGCTCGCACGCTTTGCCATCGCCGGGGCCGACAAGAAATGGCATTGGGCCGAGGCGGTCATCGACGGCGACGATGTGATTGTGAAATCGTCGGAAGTTCCGAATCCGGTCGCCGTGCGTTACGCGTATTCGATGAACCCCGCCGGTGCCAACCTTTACAACCAGGAAGGCATCCCGGCATCGCCCTTCCGCACGGATGACTGGTAGGCGACGGCGAATATTTTTCACCGCAGCGCTGCGAGCGGGACTATCTCCTCCGGTCGGATGTCGTTTTCATCAATGCGGTGTCGTCGCTTTCGCCAAAGCGTTCGGCATCGTAACGATGGGAAAACGCGGCGATCCCGGGATAGTTCCCCTCGTAAGTAGCGCCATCTCAACCGCCAATTACGGGGGCCGGAATCGCCGCAACAGCACAATACGGCTGCCTGTGACAACTGAGTGACACAGCTGTTTGAAATGCCCAACCAATTCTGAGAAGATTCCGGTAGATTACCGAAGTGATTGGAGGATAAATCCTCCCCGGACCTCAGCAGTTTCCCCAGTCGATCGACCAACTTGAGGATGACTCCATTGCGACTGATAACATTCGGCGAAGTGATGATTCGTCTGGCACCGGAGGACTTTCTGCGGATGCGGCAGGTTGTTCCTGGTCGGCTGGAATCGACGTTTGGCGGCGGGGAATTGAACGTTGCTGTCTCCGCCTCCGTGCAGGGGATGCGGTCGGCCTTTCTCACCGCGCTGCCGGATAACGTTCTGACCGATGCTTTGGAACAGGAGTGCGGTAAACTCGGTGTCGAGACCGATCTCATCGACCGCGTCGAACAGGGGCGGTTCGGCATCTACTTTGTGGAAACGGGGGCGAACCAACGCGGCGGAACGGTGACCTACGACCGCGAAGGAAGTTCCATCGCGCTCATGCCGGCAGACAAGTACAACTGGGAACAGGCATTCGACGGCGCCGGCTGGTTTCACATCACCGGCATCACCCCCGCAATTTCTGAAGTTGCAGCCGAAGCCGCACTCGCCGCCGTTCAGAACGCAAAAGAACGCGGCATAACGATCTCCTGCGATTTGAACTTCCGCAAGAAACTGTGGAAATGGAAAGTGGGCGTCTCGACTGTCGATTTGGCCCGCGAAACGATGCGCAGCTTAATGCCCTACATTGATGTCGTGATTGCCAACGAGGAAGATGCGGATTTGTGCCTGGGAATTCAGGCGACCCACACCGACGTTGATGCCGGCGAGTTGAATGTCGATGCCTACCGTCAAGTGGCCGCAACCATCGTCGAGCAGTTTCCCAACGTGCGGCAGGTGGCAATCACTTTGCGTGAAAGCATTTCGGCCAGCCACAACAACTGGGGAGCCATGTTCTACGACGCGGAATCGAAACAGGCGCATTGCGCGCCGCTCGATGGCGACGGCAGTTATTGCCCGTACGAAATCCGAAACATTGTCGATCGCGTCGGCGCGGGAGATTCGTTTGCGGCCGGTCTGATTGTCGCACTGAACGATCCGGCGCTTTCATCACCCGAAACGGCCATCCGCTATGCCGTCGCCGCCAGTTGTTTGAAACACAGCATCAAGGGCGATTTCAATTACGCCACCAAGCCGGAAATCGAAGCCTTGATGCACGGCTCGGGTACCGGCCGCGTCCAGCGGTAGCGTCCGTCAGCTGTTAGCGGTCGGCTACGGGAATGGCATGTAATTTGGTTTTTCTAGCTGAAAGCTGATGGCTGAAAGCTGATAGCTAACCGCCGATCGCTTAAAATCTGTGTATGAAGAAACGGTCACGCAAAAGTCGCAAGTTGGAAACGGTTTTCAACGCCGTCACCACGCCGCTGTTTCTGCTCGATGCGCGACGGGTCGTTCAGTTTTTTAATTTCGGTTGTGAAGAACTAACCGGCTGGTCGGCAACCGATGTTGTCGGCACGGTTTGCGATTATGCGACCGGTTCCGATCCCGCAGATGTCGAGACACTCACCGGCCGCCTTGCGCCTCCGCCGGCAGTCCTCGACGGTCGCGAGGCCAGCGTCCCCACCGAGTTTCTCTGCCGCGACGGCAAACGTGTCACGAGGATGCTGCATTTCTTTCCGCTGGTGGACGAAGACGGCCGTGTGCGATCGATTGTGGGGATTGCAGTTCCTATCCGTGATCCAGAACGTGCGGTCGAATCGTCGCCCGCACGCAAGTTGCACGCGGAACTGGCAGCGCAGCGAAGCATGCTGCGTCAACGGTTTGGCCAAGGCAGTCTGGTCGGCGGATGCTCTGCCATGTTGCGCGTGTTTCGACAGATTGAACTCGCCGCCGCCTCGCATGCCGGAGTCTGTATTCACGGCGCAACAGGCAGCGGACGGGAACACGCGGCACGATCGATTCACCTGCAAAGTGAACTGCACAACCGGGCCTTCGTTCCGCTTGACTGTCGCCGCCTGACGCCACCGGAATTGAAACAGGCGCTCGTCCGACTGCTGGAAGCGACCGCCGACGTGGCCGACACCGGAACCGTCAGAAGTTTACAGCCGGGAACTTTGTACTTTGCCAACGTCGAGGCACTGCCCCGCGATTTGCAGCAAATGATTGTTGATTCACAGAAATTAACAAGCGAGACGGGGGCCAGCAGCGACCCTCGCGTCGTCGCTTCGACGCAATGCGAGATTGATGACTTGCGTCGAAATGACGCGCTGATCGACGAGTTGTTCTTCCGGCTGACGGCGATCTGCATCGAACTGCCGCCTCTCAACGACCGCGGGGACGATCTCCAGCTGCTCGGGCAGGCACTGCTGGAAGAAATGAACCGCGATGACGAAAAACAGATCGGCGGGTTCGGTGACGAAGTATGGCGACTCTTCCGCCAATACAACTGGCCCGGCAACATCGACGAATTCCGGCAGGTGATTTCCGAAGCACACGCAGCATGCAGCGGCGAACTCATTCAGGTATCCGATCTGCCGTTCCGATTTCGTACCGGACTCGACGCACAAGCGGTCGGCCCGGCGGTCGAGCCGCAGGAATTGCCGCTGCAGGAATTGCTGGAACAGGTCGAAGCCGACCGCATTCGCCTTGTGTTGGAGCAAACGCGATACAACAAAACCAAGACCGCCCAGCTGCTCGGCATCCCCCGCCCCCGCCTGTACCGCCGCATGGAAGCGCTTGGGATTGAAGATTTGGAAGGCGAAGGTTAAACGGTCGATGTCATTTTGCGCCCGACAGGTTCTAGCAGGTTTGTAGTGACCGGATTTATCCGGTTCCGATTCCGCGGTTGGCGGTGAACCGGCCCACATCGTTTGCGGCGCGATCGAACCGCATGAATGCGGTCACTACGAACCTCCCTTGGCGAATTCGCAAGCGGCAATCGATTCGGCTTCGTGTCCGGCAATCGCGTGAGGTCACGACTTGCGTCGGATCACCGGTGCTGGCTGTCCGTCGAGAGACACGTTAATACAAGCCGGCAATCCGGATGCGAATGCCCGTTCCAGCGCGGGGCCCATTTCAGCAGTTGCCGTCACGTGTTCGCCGTGACCTCCCATCGTGCGGACCAGTTCGTCGTAACGGGTTGGCAACAGGTCGCAGCCGATCTGACGATCGTTGCCGTAATCACGGAGTTGAATCTGCTTCTCGGCGTTCCAGCAGGCGTCGTTGCCAATGACGGAAATGAACGACAACCGGTGTCGCACGGCCGTGTCGAATTCCATGCCGTGAAATCCAAACGTCCCGTCCCCAAACAGGGTGACGATTCGCGATTCGGGATGCACAGTCCGCGCGCCGAGAGCAAACGGTATCGAGCTGCCAATAGAACCCGACGGACCATTAATCAGTCGATGCGGCGCTGCGATGCACGCTTGCGCCCATTGGCCAAATTCGCCTCCATCGGAAATGAAAACGGCATCATCGTCGGCCGCCAGAAACGAGTGGACGGCCCTGCCAATTTCGACCGGATGCAACGTCCCTGCGGCTGGCGATGTGATCGACTCCCACTCCGGCGGTCGATAACTCACTGCCGCTTGAACTTCGTCGCACCAACCGTTGTCGGATCGCTTAAACTTCTCAACCATCTCCAGCATTCGCGCCGCGGCCGGCGACGGGTCGGCCATCGCGGCAAGCTGAAATCGCTGACGGCCGGCCAGCGCAGCGGCGGTTTGTTCGAGAACCTGCGTTTCCGGATCGACGTGCATGAACTGACATGCCGCGTTGAACGCCCGTTCGTCGGCGAAGCGGAGTGTGAAATCGAGCCGCTTTCCCAACAACAGCACGAGATCGGCTTCGGCGAGAATCTCTGCGACGGCTCCCAGCGAGGGATCGTTAATGCCGCGCGGGCTTTCCATTCCAATGACAGGAACGCGGAGCGCGCGAGATAACTCCGCTCTCTGTTCTTCTCCGGCACTGCGCATCGCCGACGGGCCGGCAAGAATCAACGGGCGGTCTGCTAGTGATAACGCCGACAGAATCTCTTCCGCCGTCTGCACATCGAGCAGCGTCATTCCGGGGTGACAGTCGTCGGGCTGAGGCAGATTCTGTGGCGAATCGTCCACCGCCGCTTCCAGCAAGTCGGCAGGCAGGCTGAGATGCACGGGACCCGGCCTTCCCGTTTTCGCAGTCCGCATGGCTCGGGCCAAATCGTGTCCCAAGTGTGCAGCATCGTTTACCGTCCACGATGCCTTGGCGACATGTCCGGCGAGTTCCGCTTGAGCCATTTCCTGAAAGGCTCCTCGCGTCAACTGTGCGCGCGGCGCGTGTCCGCTGAGCACCACCAAGGGCGATTCCGCCGCCCAGGCCACGTACATCGCCGACAGCGCATTCGCGTGTCCGGGACCGGCCGTCAGCAGCGCGACTCCCGGTTCCCCCGTCAACCGGCCGACAGCATCGGCCATGTGCACGGCCGCCGCTTCGTGCCGCACGTGAATCAGTTCGATCTCCTCGTCGATGCAAGCATCGAAGATCGGCATGATCTGATTGCCCGACAGCGTGAACAGCCGCTCGATGCCGGCAACCGACAACGTCCGCGCAATCAAATCCGCCCCACGGAATGTTCGTGTCATTATCGCATCTCGTCGTGCAATTGAAGAAGACGAAGCAAATCAGCCCGCCGCGCTGGTGTTTCGATAAATGTTTGATCATCGATGATAGCGTGCAAGCGAACTGTGCAGTACATACAATGGGGAAATCGAAAAACGGTTTGCGATGATTTCCCGCACGGGGGCGACAATGAATTTGGCAGAATGTGACGACAACAATTTCTCGCGCCGTGAATTCCTCTACGGGGCAGCGCTGGGTACGGGAGCGCTGCTTGCGAACCGTTCGCTAACCGCAGCACCGAAGCCGACGAAGCGGCCGAAAGTTGCCGCCATCTTCACCGAACTCCGTTTCCGCTCGCATGCGTACAACATTCTCGAAAACTTCATGGGGCCGTATCTGTTTAACGGCCGCCTGACCGATCCCGGCGTCGATGTCGTTTCGTTTTACGCCGACCAGTTCCCCGGCGACGACATGGCCCGCGAAGTGTCGAAACGGTTTGGCATTCCGTTATGCAAATCGATCGACGAAGCGATGTGTGTTGGTGGCAAGGAAATCGCCGTCGATGCTGTGTTGTCCATCGGCGAGCACGGCGAGTATCCCTACAACAAACTTGGCCAGAAGATGTACCCGCGCAAACGGTTCTTCGACGAAATCGTCGCGCCGATGAAACGGGCGAACCGCTTTGTGCCGGTCTTTAATGATAAACATCTCTCCTATCGCTGGGACCGGGCGAAGGAGATGTACGACACCGCCAAGGCCCACGGCATACCGTTCATGGCGGGCAGTTCGGTGCCGCTCGCCCAACGGCTTCCCGCCATCGATTTTCCCGCGGGAGCGGAAATCGAAGCAGCGGTCGCGATTCACGGGGGCGGATTTGAATCGTACGATTTTCACGGTTTGGAATTGCTGCAGTCATTCGTCGAAAGCCGCAATGGTGGCGAATCCGGGGTCGCGAAGGTGGAACTCCTATCGGGAGAGAAACTGCAGCGGGCGTTGAAATCGGGCCGCATCCCGGTCAAGCTGGCCGATGTCGCCATGCAAGCGGAGACCGATGGCAAGATGAAACGCCGCGCGTATCCGACGAGCGGGCAGGCAAAACGTCCCGCCGCGCAAACCCAACGGAAACCCAAATTGAAACGACCGTCGGGACCGCACGCGCTGGTTGTGACGTATGCCGATGGGTTCCAGGGAACCGTCATGACCGTCGGCAGCAGCGCGAACCGTTGGAATTTCGCCTGCAAATTAAGAGGAGAAACCAAACCCCGGGCAACCGCGCTGTTCAACGGACCGTGGGGAAACCGCTGCCTGTTTAAAGCTCTCTCTCACAGCATTCAACATTTATTCCGCACGGGGAAGGAACCGTATCCGGTCGAACGGACGCTGCTGGTCACCGGCATTCTCGATGCGGCCGTTCGCTCCTTCAGCGAGAATCGATCGATCGAGACGCCGCATTTAGATATCGCCTATCGGCCCATTGATTTCAAACCGATGCGAGAAAACGGCAACTCGTGGGACGTCATCACCACCGACACACCACAGCCAATCGAATTCACCCCCGGAGCCGACGCCGGTTTCCTGAACAATAAATCCAAATCGTAAACAAACTCGCTTGCGCCCTTTTCAAATCAACAAGGGACGCTCTCCCTGACACACAACGATTCAAAAGGATCCCTCCATGCGAAACCAGACGCCGTTCTTCATTGCCATCGCTGTGTTCGGTCTGTGCGCAAACGCCGCCAACGCAGCCGATGACTACAAACACGGCCCCGACTCGATGCGGCAGGACGGCGTGCCGCGCGGCACCGTGACCCAAGACAAATGGGTCAGCAAAAGTGTTTTCCCCGGCACCGTGCGCGACTACTGGATTTACGTCCCCTCGCAATACGACGCAAAAAAACCGGCCTGCGTGATGGTGTTTCAAGACGGCGGCGGCTATGCGAGCGAGACGCGATCGTTTCGCACACCCATCGTTTTCGATAACCTCATTCACAAAGGTGAAATGCCGGTCACCATCGGCATCTTTCTCAACCCGGGCGTGATACCGGCCGCAACTCCCGGAGCCAAGCCGCGCCGCAATCGCAGCTTCGAGTACGATACGCTCAGCGATCAATACTCGCGATTTCTGCTCGAAGAAATCCTGCCGGCTGTCCAAGAGAAATACAACCTGACCGACGATCCGGACGGACGGGCGATCGGTGGCATTAGTTCCGGCGGTATTTGCGCCTGGACGGTGGCCTGGGAACGGCCCGACAAGTTTCGCAAGGTACTCAGTCACGTTGGCAGCTTCACCAATATTCGCGGCGGCCACGTTTACCCGGCGCTTATCCGCAAGACAGAACGCAAACCGCTTCGCGTTTTCCTGCAGGAAGGCTCGAACGATCTGGATAATCTGCATGGCAACTGGCCACTCTCCAATCAACAGATGGCCGCCGCTCTCAAATTCGCCAAGTACGACTACAAGTTCATCTATGGCGACGGTGGACACAACGACAAACACGGCGGAGCCACATTGCCGGAAGCGATGCGTTGGTTGTGGCGTGATTACAAGCCCAAAGAATAATGGAGACGGCGCGACCGCTTGCGGTTTCGCGGCACGAGAGGTTTCGGTTGAATCGATCCCACAGAATTTCTTTTCCGAGGTTTTCAAAGATGAACTACCGCTGTCTGCTTGTTGGTTTAATGCTCGGGTTGCCGTGCGTTCCCGTCTTTTCACAAGACATGCCGCTCACTCAGGTGCTCATCGAGGGTGAGGGCTGGGAATTGTTGGGTGAGGGGTATGACTTCACCGAAGGCCCCGCGGTCGATGCCGACGGGAACGTCTTTTTTACCGACGTGCCGAAGAGCAAGATCTACAAGATTGATACGGCGGGCAAGATCAGTTTGTTTGCCGAGGAAACCGCTCGCACCAACGGGCTGATGTTCGGACCCGATGGTCGGCTGTACGGTTGCCGAAACGGGGAAAAGAAAATCGTCGCTTACAACAAGGACGGCAGTTTCGCAACGATTGCGAATGACGTGACCTGCAACGACATTGTGGTGAATTCCAAAGGGGAGGTGTACTTCACCGACCCGCTGAATAAACAGGTGTGGTTTGTGAGTCGCGACGGAGAAAAGCGAGTCGTTGCGAAAGGTTTTCGGCCCAACGGCATCATTCTGTGGCCGAAAGAAGGGACGCTCGTGGTGACCGATTCCGATGCTCCGCATCTATGGACATTCCGCGTCGAGCCGGACGGCGGCCTGAGTTTCAAGGAGCGTTATTACATGCCGTTAACGCTTCCCAGCGGCGCCAAACGGCCCGGTTCGGATGGTATGGCGGTCGACGATGCCGGCCGATTGTATGTCGCCACACTGGCGGGCGTGCAGATGTTCGACCCCACCGGTCGCAAGGGGGGCGTCATTGCCAAACCGCAACGCCGCTTTCTTTCCAACGTGGTCTTTGGCGGCTCCAAGTTCAACACAATGTACGTGACCTGCAGCGACAAGATTTACCGCCGCAAGGTGAAGCCGACCGGAACGCCGTATTTTCTCCGTAACGCGAAGAAGTAAAGTTCCTGTCGTGGTGGCTTCCAGCCGCCACATTGCATCAAGAATCATGGCGGCTGGAAGCCACCACTACGACACCAGATAGAACCATGCCGCTCAGAGTCACAAATATCCGCCTGCCGGTTGATGCGCCGGAAGGACGTTTGCAGGAGGCATTGGCGCGGCGGCTGCAGATTGCAGCGGACGAAATCATCGGCTGGCGCATTCTGCGAAAGAGCCTCGATGCCCGCTCGCGCAAGAGTCTACAGTTTGTCTACTCGGCCGTCGTCGAAGTTCCGGACGAAGCGGCCCGGTTGGAACATCTGCACGACGCCGATGGCGTCGTGCAATTTGTCTCGAAGCAGTTTGATAACCCACCGTCGGGCAAAGATCCGTTGGATGAACGGCCCGTGGTTGTCGGCTCCGGACCGGCGGGACTGTTGGCCGCTGCTTATCTGGCGATGAAGGGATATCGGCCGCTGCTCATCGAACGCGGACCGGCCGTGAAACAACGCGTGCGGTCGATTCGCGACTTTGACCGCGGTGGCGAATTTGACCGCGAGAACAATTACCTCTTCGGCGAAGGGGGTGCCGGCTGTTTCAGCGACGGAAAACTGACCTGCCGCATCAGCGGTCCCGATGTCGATTGGGTGCTTGAGCGGTTTGTTGAATGTGGCGGCCGCGATTCCATACTGTACGAGCACCGGCCGCATCTGGGTAGCAACAAGCTGCCGTTGATCTGTCGCAACTTCCGTCGGCTCATCGAAAGTCACGGTGGCGAATATCGTTTTTCCTGTCGAATGGAAAAACTTGACGTTATCGACGGACAAATTCGAGGAATTGCAACGTCAAGTGGGTACATCCGCACGTCGCAGGTGGTCCTCGGTACTGGACACAGCGCCCGCGACACTTACGAAATGCTGCACAAACTCGGCGTCCCCATACTTCAAAAGGCGTTTCAACTTGGACTGAGAATCGAGCAGCCGCAGGAGCAGGTCAACGGGCATGTGTACGGCCGGAAAAATGACCTCGACCTGCTGGGGGCCGCCGATTATTCGCTGGTGGCAAAAAGACAACGCGATTTGTTTACGTTCTGCATGTGCGCCGGTGGGTTGATTATTCCCAGTATCTCCGAGCCGGACATGTTCTGCTCGAACGGAATGAGCAGCTCGCGGCACGACACGCAGTTTGCCAACAGCGGACTCGTGGTCACATTGGAACCGGAGGAGTTCGGCAGCACACATCCGTTGGCCGGCGTGGAATTGCAACGGCAATACGAATCGGCGGCATTCCGGTTGGCCGGCGGGAACTACGAGTGCCCAATTCAAACGGCGGCTGATTTTCTGGCGGGTCGCGCTGCGGATACGAATGCTTCGATTGCCAGTTCGTATCAGCGCGGTACGCGCCCGGTTAATCTGGAGGAAGTGATCCCCCCGAGTATCGTCGGGGCCATTCGTGCAGGACTGCCGGTAATGGATGAGAAATGGCGGGGCGATTTCCTGAAGAACGCGATCCTCGTCGGCCCTGAAATGCGCGGCAGTTCGCCTGTCCGCATCGACCGCGATCGCGAGACCCGTCAGACTCCGGGATTCGCCGGGTTGTATCCCGTTGGTGAAGGGGCCGGTTACGCCGGCGGAATTGTCACCGCTGCCGTCGATGGATTGCGAAGCGCGCGAGAAATCGTACGCCAATTCGCGCCGGTCGGTTAGCCGCGACGCGCTAGCGGAGCGCTCCGCAGGAGGGTGGCCGGGGCTGGACCGTAGGGAAGCCCCGGTATCGCAATCACCGGGGCTTCGTAAAGACTCCAGCCCCGGCCACCCAACCTTTACGCCAAACCGAACCGCTTGCGGGCGAACTGGATCGCTTCGCACAGCACGTCGATTTCGGCCGTTGTGTTGTACATGCCGAAGCTCACGCGTGTTGTTGCGCGCACGCCGAGGAGATCGTGCAGCGGCATTGTGCAATGATGCCCGTGTCGCGTGAACACGCCTTTGCGATCGAGTTGGGTTGCCAGGTCTTCAGGGTGAATTCCGTCGATGGTGAAGCTGACGATGCCCCCTTTGTGTTCGGGGGCAGGGCCGTAGATTCTCATGCCGGGAATTTCTGACAGACGAGCGTGCGCATACTCCGTCAGCTGCGCGTCGTGCGCCCGCAAGGCGTCGAATCCGATGCCGGTCACATAGTCGATGGCGGTTCCCAGCGCAATCGCTTCGACGATGGGAAGTGTCCCCGCTTCAAATCTGGCGGGCGGGTCGGCCCACGTTGAATGGTCGCGGTAAACGCGGTCGATCATATGCCCCCCGCCGAGAAACGGGGGCATTGCTTCCAACAGTTCCCGTCGGCCGTACAACACGCCGATGCCGGTTGGGCCGTACAGTTTGTGACCTGAAAATGCCAGAAAATCGATCTGCGAATGGACGACGTTCACCGGCAGATGCGGCACGCTCTGTGCTGCATCGACCATTACCAGCGCGCCGTGCTGTTTTGCTTTGGCGGTGATCCGCTCGATGGGATTGATAGTTCCCAGCATATTTGACATGCCGGTGACTGCGACGAGTCGCGTCTTGTCGGTCAGCACATCGTCCAGTTGTTCCAGGTCGAGCCGAGCATCGGCGGTGAGCGGCAGGTACGTCAGTTTCGCTCCCTTTTCGGCGGCGATTTGCTGCCAGGGAACGATGTTGGCGTGATGCTCCATCTCGTTGAGCAGTATTTCGTCGCCCGGCTTCAGGAACTTCCGTCCCCAGGTGTTCGCGACAAGGTTGATCGCCATCGTCGTGCCGGATGTGAAGATGATCTCGTCGATGTCGGCCGCACCAAGCAGCGCGCGGACTTTTTCCCGCGACCCTTCCAACTCCTCGTCAATTCGCGCGCCGAACTGGTACGTTCCCCGGTGCGCGTTGGCGTAGCAGGTCTCGATAATTTCCGTTTGCTTTTCGATCACGCAGCGCGGTTTCTGCGCCGACGCTGCCGTGTCGAGAAAGACGACCGGCATTCCTTTGGGCAACGGTTTGCCCAACACGGGAAAGTCGGCGCGGATCGCTTCGACGTCGAGGCTGGGGATTGTTGTGGTTGATTCAGGCATTGCAGTCGCACCCAGACGCGCGGGGCGTTGCCCCGCCGCTAAACTATCTAATTGGATTCACTCTCGCGCACGGCAATTCCACGGACGCGTTTGACCATGCTGTACAATCCGTTGCGGCGGGTTGTGCTCAGGTGGCGTTCCAGTCCCAGCCGAGTAAACAGTTCGCCAACGTCTGTTCCCAGAATCTCTTTGGGCGTGCGACCCGAGTAAATCGTCAGTAACACGGCGATCAGTCCACGGACGATCAATGCGTCGCTGTCGGCGCGGATTTCCAAACGTGTCTGATCGTTCTTCGCCACATCGACGATCATCCACACCATACTCTGGCAACCGTGGACTCGATTTTCTTCGGACTTCTCGCTTTCGGATAACCGGGGCAACTCCATGCCGAGATCGATCAGATACTCGCACCGGTCTTCCCAGTCGCCGAGAAAATCGAACTCTTCCAACAATTCGTCTATCGTCATCGATACCAGCTGATTCACTTGCCTGCCTTGTTTCGGTTGCCGCATCGTTTGCGCGTATTGTGTCTTCTGTCATTCTAGGCGAGGAACTCGTTCGATCCAAGCTGCGCCAATTACAAAATTTCCAGCGTCGGCATCGCCGGTGCGTCGCCACCTAGCAAATTCTTCGCGATTTCCATCGCCACGTTTTGGCAGACGTGCTGCAGTGGCTCGCGCGATGGGCTGTCTTCGTCGAACACCGATGCAATTCGGCCGTCGTCTCCCCGCTGACGAATTCCCGCTTCGCCGGGAACATCGCCCAGAAACGGGATGCCCATTTCCTCGGCCTTCTTCCGGGCACCGCCACTGCCGAAGATATCGCCGCTCATGTTCTCGACCATGCCCAGCACGGGAATCTTCACCTGGTTGAACATGCTGATTGCCTTGACGGCGTCGAGCAACGCAACCTGCTGCGGCGTGCAGACGATGACCGCGCCGGACAGACCGAGCAACTGCGACAACGTCAGCGAGACGTCGCCAGTTCCCGGCGGCATGTCGATGATGAGATAATCCAGTTCGCCCCATTCGGTTTGCTGCAGAAATTGTTGCAACACCTTGTGCAGCATCGGCCCTCGCCAGATGACCGCTTGTTCCGGGGGAACCATGAAGCCGATCGACATCAGTTTCACACCGTCGGCTTCCAGCGGTTCGAATCGCTGAACGACCTGGCCGTCCGGTCCTTCCTTTTCGATCATGCCGGGCTGGCCGCTCACGCCGGCCAGATGCGGAATACTGGGGCCGTAAACGTCGGCGTCGAGCAAACCGACGGTTGCGCCGGAGTCCTTCAGCCCAAAGGCGATTGACGCTGCAATGGTGCTTTTGCCCACGCCCCCTTTGCCGCTGCCGACCGCGATGACGTTTCGCGCCTTCAGTCCGATTGCACCGCCAGAATTGATACCTTTCACGTCCGAAGTAAACGACACAGTCGCTTTTCCGGCATCCGGCAGTTTGGCTTTGAGAGCCATTCGCACCGCTTCGCTGATTCGCTCGCGGTTCGGATAGGCGGGCGTCGGCAGTTCAATCTGCACGTCGATCGATCCGTCGTCGGCGACTGTCGCGCCCTTCAACATTTTGATTGCGGCCAACGGCTTGCCAATTTCCGGATCGACAACATCGTCCAACGCCTTCAATACTTCCACGTCCGTCATGTCTGCTGCGATCCTGTCTTTGTCTGTTTGTTGAATATGTCTCGATCCCACGTGACGCGGCCCGTGGGCTTTGTGCGTGATTGCTGGATGTCGATGAAGAGGTTCCGATGGTACCGACTACGGCGGCTATCTGCCATCAACTGTCCACTGTCGGCGGCAGAGATTTGCCAACCGGTTGCCTGTGGGAATATCGACTGCGAATTCCAGTGTGCCGAGATCCCGCAACATCCATTCCAGCTCGGCGGTTTGTGGTGAACCGAGGGTGATTGTGCAAATCGGGTGACTCCGTCTGGCACATCGACCTAGAAACTGCAGAACGTCGGCCGGTGCGGCGTCCAGATCGAGTACGACCACGGAGCATCCCTCGGCCAGTATCCGCAGGTTGGTGAAGGTCGCGCATTGCCGTACGCGGACGTTTTCGCCCAGAAACTGCCGCTGCAACTCCGGCGTCCACCGCGGTTGCGGCTCCATCACGATTACGCTCGGCTCAACTGCCTGCATGGGGATTTCTCTCAACGGTGATTCGACGCCCCAATTCTAGGCAGCGCAATACAAACCGACAATCCGTGGCTTCCCGGACTTGCCGTCACGACCTCGTCACAGTTAACCTGTCGGCGAGCGGCGAAATCGATCGCCGGATGATAATTTCAGGCAATGCACGGTAACACACTATGAGCAAATCGACATCACCGCTGGTTGCGGTCCTGATGGGCAGTAAGTCGGACTGGTCGACAATGCAGCATACTCGCGATACGCTGAAGGACTTCGGCATTCCCTGCGAATGTCGCGCACTGTCGGCGCATCGCACGCCGGTAGAAACCGCCGAGTTTGTTCGCACGTCTGAAGAAAACGGCGTCGAAGTGTTCATCGCTGCTGCTGGCGGTGCTGCGCATCTGGCGGGCGTTGTTGCGGCGCATACGGTGTTACCGGTGCTGGGTGTTCCCATGACCGGTTGGGCGCTCGATGGACTCGACTCGTTGCTGGCAACCGTTCAGATGCCTCGCGGAATTCCCGTGGGCACACTGGCAATCGGCAAGGCGGGTGCAATCAACGCGGCATTGTTGGCCGTGAGCATTCTTGGCGCGAAGCGTCCCGAATTGCGCGATGCACTTCGCGAGCGTCGTCGGCAGGATGCCGAGAAGATTCTGTCGGAGACGCTTGAGTAACCGTGGGGGATCCGACGGGACGCGACCCGTGGGCTTTGCGTTAGAGTTCGAAATGAAACGTGCGGCTGAGGTAACGGTATAGCCGTGACGCCAACGATTGCGGGGCGGCATCGATTTTCGCTTGGCCCTGCGCGCCGACAAACATGGCATCGTCAAACGCATCCAGCTGCACGCGTGCCTGATACGACGTACTCAAAAGTTGGCGGCGGCCCGTTTCATCAACGCGTGTCGGCAGGTCTTCGTGGTCGATCAAATCGCGCGGCGCAACTTTGAGATCGATTTCTGCGATTTCGAGAATCTTACCCTGCAGCACCGTTCCCGGCAGGTGATTGAACTGAATCCGTACACGTTGACCGGTTTGAACGAACTTGATGTCGGTTTGGTCGATCACCAGGACCGATTCCAACTTGCCGGGGTCGCCGACCAGACAGAACAGAGTACCCGTTTCGAGAAAGGTTCCGCGGTTTCGTTCGTCCAGCGGCGTCCGAGTCCACGAGGGCAGCGCGCCGGGGGCACTCTGCTGGCCGGTTGACGGTGGTGCGAGCACTTTGCCGGCGAGCGGTGCTGTGAGAATCAGTTCGCTCTCGTCGGCCTCTCGTCGTTTCAATCTCTCCTCGATGTCGGAAATGCGCTCACGTGTTGCGGGAATTTGTGCGGCTGCATCGTCATCGGTCACTTGCCGGCTTTCCAACGTCTTCAGTCGCAATTGCATTTGGTCTCGTTGGCCGCGGAGTTTCTCAACTTGGAGACGGACTTCGTGGTTTTCTAAACGAGCCAGTTTCTCGCCCGGCTTGACACTCGTGCCTTCCGGGACGGAATCGACCAGCTTGCCCGGCATCGAAACGTAAACGTGTTGCGCTCCCCGTGTCTGCACAACGGCCGGCGTCGCGATGCGGTACGGCCATCGTATGAGAAACAAACTGGCGACGAGGGCAACCACAACACCACCGCGAACGAACAATCGACCCCATTTCATGTCTTGTCTCCGTGCGGGATTCCGCAGAAATCCAACCGCCTGCGTGACCGGGGCAACCAACATGCCACCCACCGCGAGAACAGCTAACAGTTGAGCAATGACTTCCAAACCATACGGTTTCAGCACCGAATGGCAAAACCACAGAATGGCCAAAACGACAAACCAGCGGTAAACCATCGATGCGACGGCATACAACGCGATGGTCTTGCGCAAACGCGTTGGCAGCATCTGCTCGTGACGCAATTCGATTCCCAGAAACCAACGCGCCAGCGACTGGTTCAGCACGGCCGATGCCTGCTGCCGCAGGTTGGGAACTTCCAGAAAGTCGGCGAGAATGTAATAGCCGTCGTAACGCAACAGCGGATTGCCGTTGAGGACGATGGTACCGACCGAACAGATAAACATCACGTTCAGACACATCGCGTTCAACAAACCCGGTTCGCTGAACCACCAGAGAAAAGTGCAAACGGTTGCCAACACCGATTCGACGTACATGCCGGCCGCGCTGACTGCGATGCGTTTCCACTTACTTCTTATCATCCACGCATCGGACACGTTGCAGTACAAGCAGGGCGTAAACGCTAACAGCATCACGCCCATTTCGTGGCATTCGCCGCCGAAATGTTTACAGGTTAGACCGTGCCCGATTTCGTGCAGAATTTTTGTGACTGCTAACGCAACCGCGAGCCAGAGCAGATTTGAGACGCTGAAGAACGATCGAAATCCGGGCAGCCGCGATTGCAGTACGTTGAATTGCACCGCGACCAACACCAGCGCCGCAACCGCTGCCAGCAGACAGAACATCACACACTGTCGCGAATACAGCCAACGACAGCGCGGGTAAAGCCAGTTGAGAAATGTCTCCGGATCGAGCCCACGAAACCTCAAGGCCAACACGTTACTGAACGCCGAATACATTTCGCGGCGGCGGCTTTTGGTGCTTCGTTCCAGCAGTTCCGGTCCCTGACCGGGAAGGTCGGTGACAATCAAACCCTGTTCGTGCAGAATGCCAAGAAACGACTGCAGTTGCGGCATGCTGACGCGGCGGGGAGCGTGGCGTTGTTCAAACGCCGCCTGAATTTCCTCTAAACTGGTGTGGCCGTTCAACATCTCCAGAATGAAGAACTCCTCTTCCCGTAGTTGAAAATATCTCAGCGACACGGGATCTTTGACGCCCCAATAACGCTTGCCGCCGAACTCCAACGGATGCACAGAGACATCCGGCCGCATCCGTAATTCCAGGCGGCGGGAGGACGATGAGAGATAAGCCGAAGCTGACGACATGTTGAATTCCGAAAGGTCTGACGCAAAGGCGCAGAGTCGCAAAGATTACGCAAAGAAACAAGCTCTTTCGACTCCTTTGGTTAGCAGACAGATTCCATGCAAAACGAAAAAGTGAATTTCCGGTTGAAGTCGGTGATTGACCTGAGTTGTTCTTTGCGAAACTTTGCGCCTTCGCGTCTTTGCGTCAAATTGTCATTCCAGTACAGGTTTTTATTCAACTCGGTCCGAATGAATGATCAAACTGCCTTTCATGCCGGGGCGTAGCGCGAGGTTTGGATTGTCGAATTCGGCCCAGAACCGGATTTGTCCGTTAACCGGATTGATCTCGGTGCTGACGAAAACCACCTTGCCCACAAATCGTGCGCCGGGCCTGCCTCTTCGGGAGATTGTCAGCGTTGCCCGCCGACCGACCGGGTTGCCGACGACGTCTTCGTCGCGGACGAATCCTTCGGCCCGCAAGCGATCGACGCGCAAGATGCGCAGCAGTGGAGTTCCCGTTTCAACCCACTCGCCTACCTGATGATTCACCTTCTCCACAACTCCGGTGAGTGGTGCGATGATTTGGCGCCGTTCGATTTCGTGCTTGGCAATATCGAGATCACTTTGCTTCAATTTGAGGTTGAGTTGTTCAGTCGATAACTCGTGACCGGCCTGTTCGATTTGCAGAATGGATTCCTGATCGAGCAGTTTCAAGCGGTCGTATTCGGTATCGGAAACGCTGTTACGCAGCTTCTTTCGCGACTCGCCCGCCCGCTTCAGTTCGGATGCAGCCACTTCGGATTTCTTTCGTGCAAAACGAACGGCGATGTCGTTGCCTGCGTTTTCCTGGGCAATTTCGACTTCGACTTCCGCACGGTGAACCGCCTTGCGAACTTCTGTGTCGTCGATCTGTGCCAATAGTTCGCCTCGCTTCACCAGATCGCCTTCGCGAACCTTGATCGATGACAACACACCAACTTCACGTGCCGGCACATCGACCGTTTTGATCAGCGTGACCACAACCGATTCGACGTCGATCGAACCTGCTTCCGCTTTTTCTGGTCCTGCGAACAACAGGGCGGAAATCAACAGGCTGCTGGAAATCATCATGGCACGGTTCCTCGTTTACTCATTCCCAAACGCTGCGATGCGTTGCATCGCAGCTTTGTGCGTCAACATAAATGTGTGCGTCAAAACAGCAGCCGCTTTTGCACGGCTTCGAATAACTCGTGAAACCAGACGTAACCAATTGGCCTACGTCCGCAGTGAATCCGTGGCACGACCGATGCCCCCGGCCGTAGATTGGCAATTTGTCTTTTATCGAAACGAACGGTCACGAGTACTGTAGGGCCGTCGGTGTCGTCGCGTTCGGCCGTCTTTGCCACGCGCAGAATTTCGCCGGTGTGACTTACACCCGGGTTAGCCGCCAGCATGAACTTGACTCTTAGTTCTTTATCGATGTCCTGTTGGGCGGCCAGCACGTGGCCGATGTGTTCGTCGGCCACTTTGATTTCGATCACCCACGGCCCGTTCACGTCGGCGACGGTCATCAGCACCTGCCCGCGTTTGACGGGGCGCGCGTCGAGCGTTTTGTGCAGGTCCCACGTCAACACCCGGCCCGCAATGGGGCTGCGGACGTCCAACTCGGCGATTTGGTTTCGCAGAATCGCCAGCAGTTTGTCCAGACTTGTCAGTTTTGATTTCAGTTCGACTTCACGTGCCGCCAACTGGTTGTATTGCGCTTGCTCGCGCGGTTCGTTGGGGTTGGTTGACCGCAACGAAATTTGAACGGTATCGAGTTCCTGTTGTGTTGTTTGCAAATCTCCCAGCAGCTGACTCAATTTGAAATCGAGTTCGGAATTGCGCAAGCGGACGACGACCGATTCCGGCGTGACGTCGCTGTTTTGATCGACCAGGACCTTGCGCACAACACTGTCGCCGGTCGCAAAGACGTCTCGACGCAACTGGGGCTGCAACTCGGCAGTACCACTGATTTCGAAATCGGCCGGCACCAACGCCAACGCCAGAACCGCGCCGACGATCAGGATGAGGGCCGTTGCCGTTTTGGGTAATTGCCGAAACTGAAAGAACCAGAGCATCTTTCGCAACAGTTTCAGCACGGGCAGAAACGGGATGCTCTGGTGTTCCTGTGCATTGCGAAGCGCCGGAGCGCTTTGCCGGGCAACCGCTGCAACTCGTTGGCGTAATGCGTCGCCGGCCTGGCTGGAATCGAACTGTTCAACAACCATCACCCCCACTGGCAGTTGGCGGTTCGTACCTGTTTCGTCTGACTGCTCGTCCAACAGAGGAATGATCGCCAACATGCGGGCGTTGGACTCGTCCAGATATTCGTTGAGCGGTTCGTCGATTTGCGGCGGCAGGTTCGGGACCCCGTTCGCATCGGTCGTTGGACCCGTATACCACAACGGCTCACCGGTCGCCGTCACGGCACGAATCAATTTGTCCATCCCGCGTAACAGATTCGAGCGGCGGTCGAATGTATCGAGGCCACTGACGGCACGCAGCCGCATGCGTGATCCTCGGCGTGAAGCCACGCTGAGACGATCGCATCCGACGAGCCGCCGACCTTCATTCGCCAGCACATAAGCCGTTTCATTCACGTCGAGGCTACTGTGGGCGCGTTCGGCGAATTGTTGGAATTGTCCCCACAACGTCGAGCGGTCTTGCATTTGACGCTGACGCAGCTGGGAGTGAAAATCGGTCGCCAGCTCACACAGTGCACCAAGAAACCGCAGGAAACCCTGCTGAGCCGAACGCGAGGTATCGGGCCGCTGAAAAATTTCCAGCATGCCCAGCGTCTCGCCATCGAGTCGAATCGGACTGAGCAGCATCAGAAAATCAGTCGAGTTCGTTAAGTCACCGGCAGCACCGGTCCCCGAATGAGGGGCCACAATTTGCGCTTCTCCCTGTCGCGCTGCGGACTCCATCAGGTGAGAATGGGATTTCCAATCGGCCTCGTACTTCTGCAATCCCACTTTGGCCAGGCCAGCCTGATACTGCATCTGCAGCGGGCCACTGCCATCGGTCAACCAGACGGCACCGGCGACGGCACCCAGCGACTCAACGGCCCGGTCGAGCAGCGACCGATAAAAGTCCTGCAACGAGACCTCTTCCCGCGCAAGCCCGGCGATCTCGTGGATTAACTCCTCGATCTCGTGCCACGTGTCATCGACGGGGTGGGGCTGCGTGATGGTCGGATCGTCTGACATAATTCCTCGGCGTTTCTACGGCCAGAGGGTCGCCGATAGAACGCGCCTCGCAACAGAAAATGGCTTGTGAAAACAGTCTCAGTATACCGCTGCCAGTGCGGAATTGTCAGCAGTTATTGGTTGCAGAGTCTCGTATCCGTAGCGGCTCCGTTATCGACGGATGCGCATTCGCTTCAACTGCGATTACCGGCAGAAGTTGCCGAAACCTCGGCAGTTTAGCCGCGACCAAAGGGAGTGCTCCCTTGAGTCGCGGCTAAACCGACCGGGCTGGTTCATCGACAAATCCTGCGCAAACGATTGTCCTACCAGTAGTTATCGTTGCATTGCCACGACGCGAACGAACGGCCGACCGTCGAGAATCGCTGTGCGACTCCGCGCCCATCGCGATGTTAAGAAATGCCGATAATTCTGATTCTGAGGATAATAACGCTTTTGTGGCTGTCAGTCGCGCGCCGATAGAGTAGTCAGGGCAGGTCTGAACGGGATTGCAGCGCGTGAAGTTGTGCCGCGACCCCGCTCCAAATCGGCTCCACCAAATCAAATCGTCACCAACGGGCGATTCGACACAGGTTTAGCAGCGGGGCAATGCCTCGCATTCCTCTGACCGCGTAGCACAACTCGGATCAAGGATTGTTCACAGATGAAAGATGTGATTTCCCGGATAACAATAGTGTTGGCGATCGCTTCGCTTGCGCTTCCGGGCTGCATCTCGCTCAGCTGGCAGGACCGGTTTCACGCGGATGGTGACACCGAACACTTCAAGTACGTTGCGACGCAGGTGGAATATGCCGACGTCGATTCGTCGCCGACTCTCGAATACGCTTCGGTGGCCGCGCCGCGCAGCATCGATGCCGACCAGCCAACCGATTACTGGGACATCTCGCTGGAAGAGGTGGTGCGACATGCGTTGGACAACTCCAAGGTGATGCGAGACCTCGGCGGCATTGTTCTCCGCACGCCCGATCAAGCACCCACGACGCTCGATCCGAGCATTCAGGAGACCGACCCTCAACTCGGCGTTGCTGCCGCATTGAGCGCCTTCGATGCCTCCTTCGCAACCAACGCGTTCTTCGAATACAACGACCGCGCCCTCAACAACACGTTCGTCGGTGGTGGGACTCGCAGCTTGAAGCAGGACCTCGCGATCATGCAAACGCAGATCGCCAAGCGGGCGGTCACCGGCACCGAGTTCACACTGCGAAACAACACCGACTACGACGCCAACAACTCACCCGGCAATGCGTTCCCGTCGATCTGGAACACCAATATGGAAGCCGAATTCCGTCACCCGCTGTTATTGGGTAGCGGCGTCGATTTCAATCGTGTTGCTGGATCGAGTTCCGTTCCCGGTGTGAACAACGGCGTTCTCATTGCCCGGATGAATGTTGATCAAAGTCTTTCTGATTTTGAAATTGCCGTTCGCGACTACGTTAGCAATTTGGAAAACGCCTACTGGGATCTCTATTTCGCATATCGCGATCTGGAAGCCAAAATCAAGGCCCGTGATTCGGCCCTGAAAACCTGGCAGGTTGTCAAAGCCTTGGAGAATCGTCGCGGCGGCGAAGCCAAAGAGGAAACGCAGGCGCGCGAACAGTATTACCGCTTCAAAGAGGAAGTGGAGAACGCACTGAACGGCAAATTGGTGCAGGGAACTCAAACCAATAACGGCAGCCGCGCCGGAACATTTCGCGGTAGCCTGGGAGTGTTTGTCGCCGAACGTCGGTTACGACTGCTGATGGGATTGCCCATCAACGATCAGCGACTGTTGCGTCCCGGCGATGAGCCGCCGCTGGCGGAAGTTATTCTCGACTGGGATGAATCACTGCTGGAAAGCCTCACCCGCCGGGCGGAATTGCGAAAGCAGAAATGGACCGTCAAACGGCGCGAACTCGAACTGGATACCAGTCGGCGATTCCTGTTGCCCACACTCGATGTCGTCGGCCGCTATCGTTGGCGTGGCTTTGGTAAGGATCTGTTCCGGCAACACAATCTCAACGCCGCCGACGCTGCCGACACGACCCGCAAACGCAGCGAAGCAAACAACGCCTTCGACAGTATGGTTAACGGCGACTTCCAGGAATGGCAAATGGGCGTCGAGCTGGCGTTTCCCTTCGGTCAACGACAAGCACACGCTGGAGTGCGAAATGCAGAATTGCGACTCGCACGCGCACGAATGCTGCTGAAAGAACAGGAACGCGATGTCGTATTCGGCCTCAGCAATTCCGTCTCAGAAATGAAACGTGCCTACGTCGTTGTCAAGACAAACTTCCAACGACGCGATGCCGCCCAACAGCAGGTCGAAGCGGTGCAAAACGCCCTCGAAAATGACGACACGACACTCGACGTACTGCTCGAAGCACAGCGAAGACTGGCAACCGCCGACAGCGCCTATTACCGGGCGTTAGCGGAATACGCGATCTCGATCAAGAATGTCCATTTTGAAAAGGGATCGTTGCTGGAATTCAGCGAGGTCCAATTGTCCGAGGGACTCTGGCCGGTCAGAGCGTATTGGGATGCGAAAAAACGGCATCACCTGCAAAGCGATCCACTGAAGTTCCTCAACCCGTTCCTGTCGGCACGTCCGGTGGTCAGCGAAGGAGAGTTCCCACAGTCGGTGTTGCCGGCCGACGACAACGGGAAATTCAACGGCGGAGAGTTCAACGGCGGGCAGTTCAACAATCAGCCAATCGACGGCGGAAACTGGCCGCAGCGTGAACAACCTTTGGTACCGGTTCCCGCACCTGACACGGAAGAAGAAACTGGCGGTGTCTCGTCGTTCCGTTCCATTGAACCGATCGGATTTCGGGACAACCAAGATGATTTCAGCCGATCCAACGGCGAAGAGTCGGCCCAAACCGGAGACAATCCGTTCCCGGTAAAACGGGCAGACGATTCGTTCCAACGGCAGCCGTTTGACTCACAACCCTCTGTCGAGTCAACCAGTTCGCCCAGCGATGATTCGCCATTCTTCCGCCGGCCGACGGAGTTTCGTGATGCGGGCCAGGATGCTCAGCAGCTCAACCGTAGCGGGTCATCGGCCGACGAAGGCAACCCATTCCGCTCGTCGAGCGAACTACGGCGAATTGAACAGCCGTAGCGACGAATGAGAAACCCGGTTTTTTCAAAAAAGCGGGTTTCTGGCGCGATCCGTTAGTTTCCCGGCGTGTCGAGATACGGGTCCTGACCCATTGCAGTCTGCCGCTCTTTCCGCTGCTTGACGTGGTGCATCAGCAGTTGCCGATCGTGAAAATGTTTGCGTTGCACTTTTCGCTGTGCGTCGCCAAACAGGCGGACACACCGTGGCGGAAGTTCTTGCTCGCCGGCCGATGACTCCCTGATTTCCTTTGCCCGCGTGTCCCCGAAAGCCGTCGCGAGAATGTCGTCGTCGAGCGCCAGAAATCGTCGATAACTACCCGGCTCTCCCTGACGCGCACAACGTCCGATCAACTGTCGGTCGATGCGGCCGGCGTCGTGCATCTCGCTGCAAATCACGTGTAGGCCACCCGCATCGGCCACTCCGTCACCCAATGCAATGTCGGTGCCGCGACCCGCCATATTGGTTGCGACGGTCACCTTGGCCGACTGTCCGGCATCGGCGACGATCTCGGCTTCCATTGCCAATTGCCTGGCGTTCAGAACCTGATGCTCAATCCCCTCTTCGGCCAACCGACGGGATAGTAATTCCGATTTGTCGATTGAACGCGTTCCGATCAGCACGGGACGACCGAGCGCGAGCATGTCGCGGGTTTCGTTGACGATGGCGGCCCACTTTTCGTCGGCCGTGCGAAACGCGAAATCGGGCAGTTGCTGTCTCTGGCCGGGGCGATTTGTTGGGATGCGCACGACCGGCAAATCGTAGATCTTGCGAAATTCGCGGGCCGACATCGAAGCCGTCCCGGTCATGCCGGCCAGTCGCGAATAATACGAGCACAATTCCTGCACGGTAATTTGTGCGGCGTGACTGTCTCGCAGCGTGATGTCCAGCCCTTCCTTGGCTTCCACCGCCTGGTGAAGTCCACCACTCCACCGGCGACCTTCCGAGAGTCGGCCCGTGTATTCATCAACGATGACCACCTCACCGTCGCGAACAACGAACTGCTGATCTCGATGAAACTCCCGCTGCACCTTGATCGCACGCTCGACGTATTCGTACAGATGCGACTGTCCGATCGCGACCAGGTTTTCCGGGCCGGGTAACGTTCGCGCCAACTTGCGGCCCTCTGCCGTCAATTCAACCGTCCTCCGTTTCGCGTCGGTGAGAAAGTGGCGTTCCTCATCGAATTGCTCGGCCACCGACGCGCTCCAGCGAAAGCAATCGATTTCCGTTTGCGAATCACCCAATCCGGACGCGCTGATTATCAGCGGCGTTCGCGCCTCGTCGATCAGAATGTTGTCGGCTTCATCGATAACAACAAAGTGCAGCCCGCGCTGAACCGGAAGGTCGGCCGTCGTTTCGGTCGATAGTCCAAGCATGCCCGCCATCGAATCCTGTCGGCCCTCTTCGACGCGGCGTGCCAGCATTCGGTCGCGGAGAAAGTCGAAACCGAATTCGCGTGCCGTGCCGTAGGTCACGTCACATTGATACGCGTCCCGCCGATCGGCGGGCGACATGCCCCCCTGAATTGCTCCAACCGTCATTCCGACCAAATTGAAAACGGGCCGCATCCAGTCGGCATCGCGAACGGCGAGATAGTCGTTGGCCGTAGCCAAATGCGCGCCGCGACCCGAGAGCGCGTTGAGAAATAACGGCAAAGTTGCCGTGAGGGTTTTTCCCTCGCCGGTCTCCATTTCGGCGATGCAGCCGCGGTCGATAGCGATGCCACCCAGATACTGTACCTCGAAATGCCGCATGCCCAGCGTCCGCGCGGCCGACTCGGCAACGAGCGCATAAGCTTCCGGCAGCAGCCGGTCTAAAGGTTCGCCGCTCTTGGCGCGATACCGCAGCGACAAACTGCAGTTGTGCAGTTTCTGGTCGTTCAGTTCGCGCAGCGACTGATCGAAACCGGCAATTCTCTCGACCAGCACGCGCCATCGCGCAAGCCTGCGACGACCCGGCAGAGCCAACAATGCTCGAATATGTCCCTGAATGCTCATCGCAATCATCGGCGTGGTGACGCCGGTCAAGAGTCAGAACTAATTATCGCCATTTCTTTCAAGCTCTCCGCTCTTGACACTCGACTCTTTCGCTGCGGCCGACAGGCCGCATTAAGTGATCTCGAAAATCGCTTCGATCTCAACGGCGGCGCCCGTCGGCAGTGCGGCGAATCCGAGCGCGCTGCGCGCGTGATATCCATCGCCATCCTTGCCGAAAATCTGATGCAGCAAGTCCGATGCGCCGTTGATCACCAGATGTTGATCGGTGAAATCGGGTGCCGAATAGACACACCCCAACAGCTTGATAACTTTCAGTCCGTCGATCGTGCCGTGCGTATTGCGCACCGAGTTCAAAATCTTGCGTGCGCAATCGGCGGCAGCTTCGTATCCCTGTTCGACCGAAACATCCTTCCCGAGTACGCCCTTCAAATCGCTGGTGTGTCCCGAGGTGATCAACTGATTCCCGCTGCGAATGCAAAGATTCAAATATCCCGGCGTCTGCTCGGTGAACTCGACTCCCAATTCCTGCGCTGTTTGCTCGGCACCCATCTTGCAATTCCTCTAGGTTGTTCCATGCGATTCAAAATACACGATCCAAGAATGCGATTGTAACGAGACAATGCCAGCCGCGAAACATCTGCGGCGACTCGTTGGGGGCTGATTAATTATTGCAAATCGACAACCACCAGCCCAAAGCGTAAGTTTTGAACTTGCACGTTTTCGATGATCGTAACCCGAAGCGTAAGCGAGGGAGCAATTTATTCGTTTCTTGCGAAGTCCCTCGTTTACGCTTCGGGTTACGATTGCGCACATATATTTCAGGCGAGCCAACTTCGAACTGACGAATTGCGCTGCGGGTTGGTTTGGCGATTGACTTTTTCCATCGCACATCCAAAACTGACGACGGACGATTGATCTCTTGCTACAAGCAAAGCACACAACATGGCACAAAAACGCGACTTCGACGAATTCCTGACCAAGTTCCAGAATCACCACGAGGTTCTGCGCGCGGAACTGCGGAAGGTCATCATCGGTCAGGATGCCGTCATCGAGCAATTGCTGGCAGCGATTTTCACCGGTGGACACTGCTTGTTGGTCGGCGTGCCGGGATTGGCCAAGACATTGTTGGTGAGCACGATCGCGCGGATTCTCGACGTTTCGTTCAAACGGATTCAGTTCACGCCCGACCTGATGCCGTCGGACATTACCGGCACGAACGTTCTCGACGAGACGGAAACCGGCCGCCGCGAATTCCGTTTTGTGCAGGGACCGGTTTTCACCAACGTGCTGCTGGCCGACGAAATCAACCGCACGCCTCCTAAGACGCAGGCCGCCTTGTTGCAGTCGATGCAGGAACACGAAGTGACCGTCGGTCAGACGACGTATCCGCTACCTGAGCCATTTTTCGTCATCGCGACGCAAAACCCAATCGAGCAGGAAGGGACGTATCCGCTGCCCGAAGCGCAGCTCGACCGCTTCATGTTCAACGTGAAAGTCGACTACCCCAACCTTGACGAAGAGGAAAATATTCTGACGGCGACCACCGGCGGCGAAAAGCCAGAGGTTCGCAAGGTGCTTTCGGCCAAGGCTATCCTTTATCTGCAACGGCAAATCAATCAGATTGAAATCGGACCGCTGACTGTCAACTATGTGGCCCGACTTGTTCGCGCCACTCGGCCGACAGACGGTTCGGCCCCGCAATTCGTTCGAGATCTGGTCGATTGGGGAGCCGGCCCCCGTGCAGGTCAGTATCTCATCACCGGGGGCAAAGCAATGGCGGCCATGGACGGACGTCCCAGCGTTTCGCTCGAAGACGTCCGCCGCATCGCGGTTCCGGTGCTGCGGCATCGGATTTCGACCAACTTTCAGGCCCAGGCCGAAGGCATGTCAACCGACGACATTGTGCGGCGGCTTATTGAGGAGATCCCGGAGCCGAATGTACCGAAGTATGAGTGAACCGGATTGAATACTGAGTATTGAGTATTGACGATTGAGACGAAACGGTCATCGTGCGTTCAATTGGTCCTTGCTCAAAATAGTCAATCGTCAAATCCCAATCGTCAATTCCCTATGTCCAGCGCCGAACAATATCTGAAACCTGAAGTCATCCGCACGGTGTCGCGGCTCGACTTGCGCGCGCGGTTTATCGTCGAGGGTTTCTTGAGCGGGCTTCATGCCAGTCCGTATCACGGGTTTAGCGTCGAGTTCAGTGAGCATCGGCGCTATTCGCAGGGCGACGATCCCAAGGACATTGACTGGCTGGTTTACGCAAAAACCGATCGCTTTTACATCAAGAAGTATCAAGCCGAGACAAACATCACCGGCTACCTGCTGATGGACCTGTCGGAGAGCATGGCCTACACCTATCGGCAGGAGTTGACGAAATTTGATTACTCCATCTGTCTGGCGGCTGCACTCGGCTACCTGATGATTCATCAGCAGGACCCGGTTGGGCTGATCACGTTTGATGAAAAGATTCGGCACAGCCTGCCGGCGCGAAGTAAGCGGACGCAACTGGGCAATATTCTGGCGATGTTATCGAAGGCGAAACCGGGCGGCCCGACCGAAATCGCGAGCAACATCGGGCGGATTGCGGCAATGGTCAAGCATCGTAGCTTGATGATGATCTTTTCTGACCTGCTGACAGAGCCCGGGCCGGTCATCGATGCGCTTCATCTGCTGCGGCACGCCGGTCACGATGTCATTGTGTTCCATGTGCTCGACGAAGCGGAGGTCAGCTTCCCCTTTGAAGGCATGGTGGATTTGAAAGATCCCGAGACGGGCGAATCGCTCGTCGTCGACGCTGAGGGCATTCGGGACGATTATCAGGAAACGTTGAATGAACTCCGCGAGCGTTACCGCAAGGAATGCCTGTCGACGGGGGCCGACTATGTTGCCCTCGATACCAGCATGCCGTTCGACAAGGCGTTGCTGGAGTATCTCTCGCAGCGGAAGGCTCGGTTTTAGAACTTGTCCGAAAACCCGGTTGCGGTTGTTCGTTATACTTCCAAGCAAGTGTTCGGGTGACCCGTCAGAGGGTTTTCGGACGGCTTTGTGGTGCAATCGACACGTCCCGCAAGCGGGCCGGCTAAATGAAATACAATGGTCGATAGGGTTCACATCACGCCGGAAGCGGCCGGTTGATTTTCGCCGAACCGCGTAATCGGACCGTTCTGTCGAGAAGTCGGGACGTGCGCTGTGACACTTCTTGCAAAGGGTGCTCGGCCAACTTAGAGTGGAATTTGCCGTCTAACCACACAATTAGTTCCAGCGCTTGCGGACATTGCGACGTAGATGCAGGCGTGGGTTCTCTCTGGAATTCAATTGGGTTACCGAATCCGGCGACATGGGGTGCTTCACTATTTGGGTGATATCCGCGGGATTGAGTTTTTACCGTTCTCTTCAGTCGATTATCGACTGCAAACTGTTTCTAAATAATAAGTTGGGTTTGTCACACCGAGACGCGCCGGGCGAAAAAGGGCATCGATGCAGAGCGAACCAGTCATTCAGATTCGTAACCTGACAAAAATCTATCGCGACTTCTGGGGCCGCAAGAAGGTCCGCGCATTGAACTCGTTGAGTCTCGACGTGAACAAAGGCGAAGTCTTTGGTTTGTTGGGGCCGAACGGATCGGGCAAGACCACGACACTGAAGTTGCTGTTGGGGTTGTTGTTTCCCACCGACGGGACAATCTCCGTTCTCGGCGCCTCGGCATCCGACGTGGAGAAGAACGAGCGGATCGGCTATCTGCCTGAAGAGTCGTACCTGTATCGGTTTCTCAATGCCGAGGAAACGCTCGATTTCTACGGACGACTGTTCAAAATGTCTGCCGCCGATCGGCGAAGACGTTCGGATGAATTGATCGAGATGGTTGGGTTGAAGGATGCCCGACGTCGGCAGTTGAAGGAATACTCCAAAGGTATGACCCGCCGCATCGGACTGGCGCAGGCGCTCATCAACGATCCCGATCTGATTCTGCTCGACGAGCCAACGAGTGGCCTCGACCCGATTGGAACGCGGGAGATGAAGGACCTGATCATCAGGCTCCGCGATCAGGGCAAGACGGTTGTCATGTGCAGCCATCAGTTGGCCGACGTGCAGGACGTCAGCGACCGCATTGCGATTCTGCACGCGGGCGAACTCAAAGTGTTGGGCGATGTGAACGAGGTGCTGAAAGAGGATGAGAAGACACAACTGTTGACGAGTCGACTCAGCGAAGAGGCGGTCTCCGAAATCAAGGACGTCCTCAAGCGGCACAATGCCAGCATGGTCAGCGTGGATCACCCGACCAGCACGCTGGAAGACCTCTTCCTGAAGACCGTCGATGAAAGCATTGCCCGTCCCGGGCAGCGATTCATTCCGGATGAGAAACAGGCCGGCGCTTCCGCAGACAACGCGGAGAAATCTACCGATACTGCCGATTCGTAAGCAATCGATGTTCGGTTTTGAGAATTGACCACTACTTCGACGCGAATACAGCACCATAAAGGGCCGTAAACAGCATGTCGTTCGAGATTCTGGATTTTAGTCTGCTAAGGGCGTTTGGGCATTGGGCGTTAATCGTCGGTGCGTTGATCGGCATTGCGGTCTTGTTGTCGATGATGACCGCCGCTTTGGGTGGAGGCCAGTTGGGTTTCCTCAGAGCGATCGGCTCGCTCTTGAGGGGGAAACGGCAGGGGGGGCTCCCTTGGGGCGAAGTCAAAGAGGCCTACGCTGGCGTTTTTCGTGGCATCCGCGATGCCATCGTCGAGATCATCGGCATGTCGCCGCGCCGTGTGTGGGCGCTGGCGATGCTGACATTCAAGGAATCGACGCGTCGCAAGGCGCTGCTGGTTTTCGTCATCTTTGGTCTGCTGTTCATGTTCGGCGGCTGGTTTCTGGCCGACGCCAACCCGCGGGCCGACTTGCAGGTTAAAGTTCACGTCAGTTTCGTGCTGACGGCCATCAGTTGGCTTATTCTGCCGGTCGCGCTGTTGTTGTCGTGTTGGGGGTTACCCGAAGACATCAAGCAGCGGACTTTGCATACGGTGGTCACCAAACCGGTCCGCCGCAGTGAGATCATCCTCGGTCGAATGGTCGGCTACAGTTGTATCGGCACGCTGGTTCTCTCGGTGATGGGCGTGGTCGGTTTCTTCTGGATTATCCGTCAGGTGCCGGCCAACGCGCAATCACAGTTGGTTTGCCGTGTTCCGGTTTATGGAAACCTGGGCTTTCTCAACCGCGAAGGGAAACCCGGCAAGGGTATCAACGTCGGCGACATCTGGGAGTTTCGGCAATATGTGGAGGGGGCCTCGAAATCTCGTGCCGTCTGGGAATTTGAAGACGTGACGCCGAAGATGATGGTGACAAGGAAGATCCAGAAATCCGGTGAAACGGTCGAGGTTAAGCGGCTGCTGTTGGAAACCCGATTTGAAGCTTTCCGTACGCATAAAGGCGATATCAAGTCGGAGGTGTTTTGCGAGCTGTTCTTTGCGAGGAACACGCGCGATCAGGCCGCCCGTGCACTGGCTTCCTGCCCTGGTTTGGCGCGAATTGGGGAAATGCTTTCCGACGGAGATTTTCGCGGCGCGGCAATCGTGCTGGCCGAAGCAAAGCCAACACCAACCCAATTCGAGCAATTTGAGGCCGGCTGTCGCGATTTTGCCGACATTGTGCGGCCCTTCCTCACTGGAAAAACAAAGAGCGAGGCGAGTGAAGCCGTGCTGCAAGCGGCCACCGATTGTGCGAATGCTGCCGACGCGGGCAGCGGCGAAAAACTTGCTGCGTCGCTCAAGACGTTCTCCGGTCTGCTCGACAAGCACGCCGATGAATTGTCGCGGCGGATCTTTGATCTTCGCGTGTCGATCCCTGCATTCGAGGTACAGGAATACCAGCTGAATATCCTCGAAATCGACCCGGCGTCATTTCAGGTGGTCGTGCAAGATGTTAAGACCGGAAACGACGTCGAGCGGGAAGTCAATCTGTTCGACGACATTGTTGACAACGGAAAAATGCGGGTTGAAGTCAGTTGCATCGATTCCGGGCAATTCGTTGGAGCTGCCCGACCCGACCTGTTTATCCGAACGCCGGACAAGCCGTTCTGGAAGGGATTCTCCAAGTCAATTCTCGGCATCTGGTTGATGATGGAACTGGTTGTGATCCTGGGTGTGACTGCCGGCTCGCTGTTGAGCGGCCCTGTGTCAACCTTCCTGGTGTTCGGATTGACGCTCGTCGGCGGAACGGGGTTTCGCGATTTCCTGCAGACGATTGTCGACGGCCAATCGAGAGGTGGCGGAGTGTTCGAGTCCATCATTCGCATCATCAAGCACATGAATCCAACAACGAAACTCGAAACGGGTGTTTTGACGACGATCATCAAGGGAGTTGATGGGGCCATCACCGGCATGCTGTGGTTGGCCGCACAGATTATCCCCGACTTTCGCAGTTTCCGCCGGGTCCTGGAGTTCTTGCCAAACGGGTTCGATGTCAGTTGGTCGACAGCCTTGTTGCCAAGTTTGACGGTGACCGTCGGATATCTGATACCATGTCTTCTCGTCGGCTACTTTTGTCTGAAACTGCGCGAACTGGAGCAGAAATAATGAACCTCACCGCGCGGCAAAGAAAGCTGCTTTACGGCTTCTTGATCGTCGTGTTGACCATCCCCATCATTTGGCTGGGGCGGCCTGCAACAAAAGACGACCCGGGCGGCCGGTTGGCTGGGATGCGCGCCGAATACAAATTGGGCGAGGCGTCGCTGGGCGAGATCGATCCATCGAGCGCCACCATGAATCTGGTGCTGCTCGGCCTGCGGGGAATTGCGACAGACGTCCTATGGATCGATGCGATCGAGCAGAAACGAACCAAAAACTGGGGCCAACTGAGAACGACCGTCAAATCGATCACGCTGTTGCAACCGCACTATGTCAAAGTGTGGGACTTTCAAAGTTGGAATCTTGCCTACAACGTCTCCGCCGAATGGGATGCCGTTGCCGGCCGATACTATTGGGTGAAGGAGGGCGCGAAATTCCTGCAGGCGGGAACCAGTCTGAATAGAGACGTCCCCGAGCTTCCCTACTGGGAAGGGAGGATAATCGGACAGAAAATTGGCGTCGCCGACGAATGGCGGTACTTCCGCCGCTATTTCAAGGTCGATCCCGATCCACAATTCAAGGGCGGTCCCGACCCGGAAATCAATCCGCTGGGGCTGGACAATTATATCGCCGGCGGATTGAGGTATCAGGAAGCCAACGATAAGGAAGCAAAACCTGGCGTCGATCAGCATATCGAAGCGCGTTACCTGTTTCGCTCGAAACCGGCTCACTCGTTAATCGACTATGCCATGGTCCAGCATCGCGAGGGCGTGTTCGGTGAGGTTTCAAAGAAATCGTGGGAGGACGCCTACGTCAGCTGGGCCGAGGACTACGGCCGAGAGGAATACGTGTCGTTTCGAGGCAACAAGAACTTGCGGATTCGCATGGACACGACCGACGAAGAACTGCTTGCGGTTGTCCGACAGAATGACATCAGTCCAGACGAAGAAAATATCGCTGTCGAAGCGCTACGACGCGACGTGACCTCGATGCAGAACATTGTGAATTACCGCTACTGGAAACGACGGGCCAATGCCGAACAGCAGGATACGACGGTTGAAGCACACCGGTTGCTTTATCAGGCCGAACAGGCCGTCTTCGAGGAAAACAACCTCGACGAAGCACTTCAATTGGTCGAAGAAGGGCTGACGAGCTACAACCTCGCATTCAATGAGTACTTCCAAGACATTAAAGGTGACGAATACGCCATCGAAGAGGCCCTCAAAGGGGTGTTGCTACTGCGGTACATTCACTCTCTTCGCGGCACGACCATGCCCGAGCCGGCCAAATATGGCTCGACGATTGGTCAACTGTGGCTGAACAATCAGACATCCGTTCCGCAACTCGAGGCAACCATGCTGCGACAACAACGGGGAAGCGACTGAGACGGAGTTCCCCGCCTGACGTCCGACAGCGGTGGCACTTCGTGCAGCCCGCGTCTTGGCGGTCCATTCTCGGCATCGGGCAGCGGAAAGCTGCCTGGTGTCCCCGGTGGCCCCTTTCCAAGGCCGCATCCAATCGCGCCGAGGCCCCACACTTTTGGGGCTTACCATGCGCTTCTCGCGATTTTTCGACATCACTGCCAACGCCCGTTCAACTTTGTTGACAAACGATTGAGGCGGCCGGTACACTCCGCCAGATATTAGACGGGAAAACAGGGCAGACTGAGCAAAACGGGGTTGATGGTACGGCTTTGAAATCTGCCGTGCAGGCGGACTTTCCGGTGGCGTGTGGCGGCCGGTCCAATCACAAAATGGTTCTTGCTCCACTCAACGAAGGACGACTCTGAGGATGAATTTGATAACGCGCTTGCGACAGATGGACGGCAAGTTAAGAAGCTTTTTGTTGACCGGGGCAATTCTGACGCTCTGTTCCAACGCCGCGTTTGCCGCCGAAGGGGTGTATGCCAAAGATGTCGATCAAGGGCCGGTTTATCTTGGCTTTACCATCGCGATGGTCGGTTCGATTATTGCCCTGATCTTTGCGTTCAAGTTCTTCAAGTGGATGGTTGCCCAGGACGAGGGCAACGCGACCATGGTCAAGATCGCCCAGCACGTCCGCGACGGGGCGAACGCTTATCTCACTCGGCAATACAAAGTCGTCGCCGTCTTCTTTGCCATCACCTGTGTGCTGCTGGCCGTGGTTGCTTTCGGCTTTGGCGCTCAGTCGAAGTGGGTGCCGTTCGCGTTTCTCACCGGTGGGTTTTTCTCTGGTGTGGCCGGCTGGTTCGGCATGAAGACCGCCACGCTGGCCAGTTCTCGTACCGCACAAGGTGCAATGAACTCGCTCAACCAAGGCCTGCAGGTCGCCTTTCGCAGTGGCGCGGTGATGGGACTGATTGTGGTCGGCTTGGGTCTGTTGGACATCTGCCTCTGGTTCGGTTTTCTGAACTGGATCTGGGGAATGGAACTGACCGAGATTACCGTCACCATGCTCTGCTTTGGCATGGGAGCAAGTAGTCAGGCACTCTTTGCACGAGTCGGCGGCGGCATCTTCACTAAAGCGGCCGATGTCGGTGCCGACCTCGTTGGTAAAGTCGAAGCCGGAATTCCCGAAGACGACGTGCGGAACCCCGCCACCATCGCCGACAATGTTGGCGACAACGTTGGTGATGTCGCCGGCATGGGGGCCGACTTGTACGAATCCTATTGTGGATCGATCCTCGCCAGTGCAGCACTCGGCGTCGCCGCTTACCGTGGCTGGCCGGAAATGCAGTACAACATGTTGCTGCTGCCGATGGTGTTGGCCGGTGTCGGCATCGTGGTGTCGATCATCGGCATTTTCATGGTGCGCACCAAAGAAGGCGCGTCGCAGCGAAACCTGCTGAAAGCCTTGGCTCGCGGAATCGACGGCAGTAGTGTGCTGGTTGCACTGGCCGCTGCCGGACTGGTCTATATGTTTCTGGTCGGGCCATCGACAGTGAAATTACCGGACGGGATGACACTGGACGAGGTTGAAGCAAAGTACCGCGTTGGCAACTCGCTGTTTGGCGTGTTTGGCGCAATTGTGGTTGGTCTGATTGCCGGGACCATCATCGGGAAATGGACCGAATACTCGACAAGCGAAGAGTACGCACCGACCAAACGAATCGCCGACCAGTCAAAGGGCGGGCCCGCGACGGTCATCATTGCCGGGATTGCCGAAGGGTTGTTCAGCGTGTGGGTGCCAATCGTCGTCATCGGTGTCGCCATTCTGTCGGCGTTCGTTTGTTGTGTTGGGTTCAGTGGATTTAGTAATCCAGACTTCTTTGCCATGGGGCTATACGGCGTTGCCATTGCTGCCGTCGGCATGTTGAGTACGCTGGGTATCACGCTGGCCACCGACGCTTACGGGCCGATTGCCGACAACGCGGGCGGCAACGCCCAAATGGCCGAACTCGACCCAATCGTTCGTGAGCGGACCGACGCCCTCGACAGCCTTGGAAATACGACAGCCGCCACCGGCAAGGGTTTTGCCATCGGTTCGGCCGCTTTAACTGCCTTGGCCTTGCTGGCCGCATATGTCGAAGAAGTCCGTGTCGGTTTCGATCATTGGGCAGAGAAACCCGCCATCGCGGAAGAGGTGGAAACGTCAGATGACGCGGCGAACGCAAAGGTGTTCCTCATCAGTAAGACCGCGTTGGCGTATCTGGACCAGGCCACCGTGGATGCGGCCAAAGCTGCGGCTGCGGCTAATGGAACAAAATACAAGAAACCGCATCCCTCTGTGTTACTGGTCTTTCCGGCGTCATCCAAGGTGCTCGCGAGAGATGAGGATCTGAGGAAGATCGCAAAGGCATCGAAGGGCGAATCCATCAACATCGACCTGCAGGCGCTCCTCGATAATGACAAGGTGGTATCCAACAGCGATGCCACCATTCCCGATTTTGTCCGCTACTTCAACGTCACCATCATGAATCCGAAGGTACTCGTCGGAATGTTCATGGGCGTGATGTTAGCGTTCGTCTTCTGTGCATTGACCATGAAAGCGGTCGGCCGGGCTGCGAACGCCATGGTTGAAGAGGTGCGGCGGCAATTCCGTGAAATCAAGGGAATTATGGAATACAAAGCCGAACCGGATTATGCGGCCTGTGTCGATATCAGTACGGCGGCTGCCCAGAAAGAAATGATTATCCCCGCCATGTTGGGCCTCTTTGGGCCAATTATCGTTGGCATGTTGCTCGGCGTCGAAGGGGTGATGGGCATGCTGGCCGGTGGACTGACATCCGGTTTCGCAATGGCCATCTTCATGGCCAATGCCGGCGGCTCTTGGGACAATGCCAAGAAGTACGTCGAAGCAGGTGCACATGGCGGCAAGGGAACCGACGCACACAAGGCAACCGTCGTGGGCGACACGGTGGGCGATCCGTTCAAAGATACCAGCGGACCGAGCTTGAATATTCTCATCAAACTGATGAGTATGGTATCGGTTGTGTTCGCGGGACTCGTTGTCCAATACACAATTCAAAACCTCTTTTAACAGATCGCCATCGGTTGTCGCGTCCGGCCTGCCGATCAGAAAATGAACGGTAGACCAGATGCAGACAACACAGGAAGCCAACCAGCGGAGAGCCGTCATCAGCGACGAACCCGGAAAACCGGTGGCGCCGCGCGCCGGCCTGAAACGCAGTCGTGCGCATGCGATTCGCTGTGCGCAGATCGCCGACGAATACCGTGGGGAAGATACGCTGGTCCTCGACCTCACGTCGGTAACCCCCATTCTTGATTTCTTCGTCATCACCACCGCTGCCAGCAAGCGGCAAATGAACGCCATTGCCGACGAAGTCGATCGTGTACTCAAGTCCGAAGGTTCCAGCCGTTTGGGACGCGAAGGGCGTGAGGGAACCTCGTGGGTGCTGCACGACTACGGCGACATCGTACTGCACGTCTTCACCCCCGAAACCCGCGAGATGTACGACCTCGAACACCTGTGGGCCGACGCGAAGCAAGTCGACTGGAAACAAGATCAGCCGTAGTCGCCGCTTGCGGTTTCGCAGCGTCGTAAGTTTCCAGCGCCGCGCAAGCGGACTCGGACTTCTACCCTCTTTCGTGGATTTCCATGAATATTCTGAGTGAACTCCGGTCGCGTTTCGAGTCGGCTCTTCGTGACTTCAGCGACGATCCTGTATCGTTCGCCAATATGGTCCGCCCATCGCAGGACGCGAAGTTTGGCGACTTCCAGGCCAATTGCGCCATGCCGTTGGCCAAGCAGGCGAAGACGAATCCGCGCGAACTCGCCGCCCAAATTGTCGAGCGGTTGGAAGTCGGCGACCTCTGCGAGGAACCGGAAATTGCCGGCCCGGGGTTCATCAACCTACGGCTCAAAGATGACTGGTTGCGGCAGCACGTCACGCTGCTCGCTGGAGATCAGCGGCTCGGTGTCGCAGTCACCAGTTCGCCGCGGAACTACGTCGTCGATTTCTCAGCCCCCAACGTCGCCAAGCCGATGCACGTCGGCCATCTGCGCAGTACCGTCATCGGCGACTCGCTCTGCCGCGTGCTCAGCTTTCTCGGCCACAAAGTCATCGGCGACAATCACATTGGCGATTGGGGTACGCAGTTTGGGATGATTATCTTCGGCTTCAAGAACTTCCTTGATGAGGACGCGTATGCGGCCGATCCGGTTGGTGAATTGGCGCGGCTGTATCGCCTGGTGAGTCAGCTGTCGGACTATCACGCCACCAAGGCCCGCCTGCCGACGATGCGAGAGACGTTAGACGAAAAGCGGCAGGCACTCGAAGCACGCGAAGCCGCAGCCGATCCCGCCGACAAGAAAGTTCGCAAAGCGCTGGGCAAAGCACGATCGGAATTGGGCGATCTGAAACAGGCTATTGGTGACAACGAAAAGAAACTCGAAGCGGTTGAGAGTGATTCGGAATTAAACGCGCTCGCCGAATCGTGTCCCGACATTGCCGATCGCGCACGGCAGGAAACCGCCAAACTTCATGCCGGCGACGAAGAGAACAATAAGCTGTGGAACGACTTCATTCCGCAATGCCTCGCCGCGTTGCAGTCGATGTACGACCGGCTCGACATTCATTTCGATGAGAGTCTGGGCGAAAGCTACTACAACCCGCTGCTAGCCGATGTCGTCGCCGACCTGAAGCGGAAAGGCATCGCCACCGAAAGCGAAGGGGCCGTCTGTGTGTTTCTGGAAGGGAACGCTGCCCCGTTTATCGTGCAGAAGACCGATGGTGCTTTCACCTATGCCACGACCGACTTGGCGACGATCAAACATCGCGTCGAAAAGTTCCAGGCCGATGTGATCCTGTATGTCGTCGATGCGCGGCAGGGCGAGCACTTCAAGTTACTGTTCAGCGCAGCAAACAAGTGGGGCTACCGCGATACCGAACTGCGTCATGTAAGTTTCGGGACGATTCTGGGGAACGATCGCCGCCCCTTCAAGACGCGCTCGGGTGATACCGTCGGGCTGGAAAGCCTAATCGACGAAGCGGTCGTCCGCGCGCGAGCAATTGTCGATGAAAGCGATCAGACAAAGACGAACGCGGACGGAAACCCAGCTCCCGAGCGTGCTGAAGACGAGCGGGCAGCGGTTGCAGAAATCGTCGGCGTTGGCGGAATTAAGTACGCCGACTTGCGTCACAACCGCGAAAGCGACTACGTGTTCAGTTGGGACAAGATGCTTGCCAACACCGGCGACACGGCGACTTACATGCAGTACGCCTACGCACGAGTGTGCGGCATCTTTCGCAGAGGGAAAGTCGATCGCGAAACGGTCCGCAGTTCAACGATGGCGATAGAGTTGGAGACTCCCGCGGAACGGTCGTTGGCCGTCCAACTGAGTCGTTTTGCCGAAGCGATCGATTCGGTTGCCATCGATTATCGACCGAACATTCTCACCGACTATCTGTTTGCGACCGCCAACAGCTTCAGTACATTCTTTGCAGAATGTCCCGTGTTGAAAGCGGAATCGGACGAGCTACGAACCAGTCGTCTGAAATTGTGCGACCTGACGGCAAGGGTTCTCGCGCAGGGGCTGCTGTTGCTCGGCATTCAAACAACCGAGCGTATGTGATGCGATCAACCCCGGTCTGAACTGTTCACCTGACGGCCGAACATCATGCGGCCGGCACTGCTTTGCAGCACGCTGGTCACAATCACATCGATATCATTGCCAACGAGATGGCTCGTCTGTTCGCAAACGACCATCGTTCCGTCGTCCAGGTATCCTACGCCCTGCGCTTGAGATTCCCCTTCTTTGAGAATCTTGATGTGTAGCCTCTCGCCGGGCACATACCGTGGTTTCAAGGCATTAGCGATGTCGTTCAAATTGACGACGTCAATTCCCTGCACGGCGGCCACTTTGTTCAGGTTGAAGTCGTTGGTCATAATGCGGCCACTAAGTTGCTTCGCAAGCGCCACCAGACATTGATCGACCGGAAAACCCTTGTAGTCGTTCTTTCGGGCTTCGTGCATCAACACGTCCATCTTCGGGTTGTTCTGCAGCTTGCTGAGCATATCCAACCCGCGGCGGCCACGGCTGCGACGGTTCTTGTCACGGCTGTCGGCGATATCCTGCACCTCTTGCAGCACAAATTGCGGCACCACCAGTTGAGTATCGAGAATGTTCGTCTCGGCCATGTCCGAAATTCGACCATCAATCAGCGCGCTGGAGTCGATAACCAGCGGACGCCCCCCCTTGAGTTCTCGAACGAACTCAACGTAGGGGATGACAAACCGAAAATCGTCCTTGGTTTGTAGTAGCAGCGAGATACACAAGTACGGCAAGATCAACGCGGTCAACATCACAACCGCGTTACGGTGCGGCGAGCCTTCGATTACCGGTGACAATGCTTGAATGAGCAAATAGCTGAGCAGCACACCAACCAACAAACCGAAATAGACTGATGAAATCACCTCGATTCGTTTGCGAGGCAACAGGATATCAACAATCGTCACAATCTGTGACAACAACATGAAAACGCCAAAGAGGACCAGCTCATTGCCGATCACCAACGGGCCGATCTCAATTTTCGGCGCGCCCTGGCTGACAAATGTGGCGGTGGCGCCTGCACAAACAATGAAATAAAGGCACCGCAAAACGATCAGAAGCATGGTGAATTCTCTGGTAAGTAACGTCGTGGGAAGAGCATCGGCCGACACTAAACGTCGGCGGTCCGGCAAACTCAACAATCCGAATGTCTAGACAGGTCGAAAACCTCTGGGAGAGCTCCATCAGTCGAGCGTCATCGATGTCGGTCCACTCGCGGAGGCCGCAGGACGAACCTGCGCACGAATGTTTACAGAACCAAACACAGCATAATAGGCAACCGGCACAGCGAATTCCAGCGATGAATCCTCGGTTTTCTGCGAGAGATCATTTTGCTGGGAAAACTCCACCAACGGAAGTTGAAACAAAGCCAGTTACAAGAAACCGTTTGTCACGATATTTTTGCGCTGTCTGTCGGCGGTTCGGCATCGGGCGGAGGTTGGCTGGCAACTGAGGGTGTTGCTTCAGCTGTCTCGTTCTTGCCTCCAAGCCAACCGCCGACCATGTTGGTCGCTTTGTTCAAGAGTTTTCCGTTGATCAGCTGTTCGGTCCAAGTTTCGGTGTCAGTCGAGAAGTTATTCCAGACGGCACCAACGTAAGGCCCCGACGATTCGCGAACGATTTCATAGAAACCGCGTTCCCGAACGGATTCCAGCGACGTCATGTAATGGCCGACCACGTGGCGGCTGAAGAGTCCGCCGACCACCCGCACACCGGTCAGCGCACCGGCGGAAACGGTACTCACTTTTCCCAGCGTATGCATGGTCAATGCGCCGGAGACTCCGAGCAGGCTCACATCTTCCTTTGCTGCAACCTCCCGCATTTCGCTCCAGTACTTCGTCAATTCCGCTTCGGGGAGTACACGGGTGTAGTCGGCCGATTTGATGGCGGTGCGCGTGTTGTCGAGCGATTCTTTCAACTGCTCAACTGAAAGCGGAGGCCGGTCGAATAACCCGGCCGCCTCACCCGATGATTTCTTTATGGCTTCCAGCACATCGTCAACGTGGTGAATCGTCGAGGTGTCGTCGATCAGGCCCTGCTCCTTCAACTCCTTCGCCAGTTCCAGAACATACACCTGAGATCCGTAAGCAACGTCGCTGAGAATGGCCATGAACCACACCGGCGAAACGTGAAGCGTTGCCAGGCCAGCCAAATCGACGAAGTTGCCGACCGCTTTGCGTGCCATGAAATCGTCGGGCGTCTTCTTTTCGGTTTCCGATTCAGCCACGCCGCCGATTTCTGTCGTCAGAAACTTCAACGAATTCTTCACGACGAGTTCGTAGGTCTTCGAATCGTGAAACGCTTGCGGCACGAGGAACGCGGCCGCTTCGGTTGCGGCCCCTGCCGCCAGACAGACGGTGCTGCGCACGGTGCGTTCGGGAAGCGAGAGACCGTAAACGAGAAAGCGCCCAAGTGCCGAGCCGGCATTCGACTCATCCAAGTCGAGCGGTTCATCGGTATCGGGCGGACTCAAAGGGCGACCAACGAGACCTTCGGGCAGCAGATTTGTCTCGTGCGATGCGTCCTTGAGCGGTTCATCCGGCAGAGTCATCGATTCGCGCCTTTCGAGTTGTTGTCGGCCGCCATGTACGCCCCGTCTGCCTGTAAACGCGAAATGTGACGGATTGGTTCACGAAAACTAGTGCAATCGAAAGGTTCGTTTTAACGACCGCCAACGACCGTAAATTCCACCTCGGAATCTTCGGCTTTGACAACTTCGACTTTCAACTCGCGTGAGTTTCGTTTTTTCGTGTCGATCCGCAACGTGATTAAATGTCGTCCGCGCGACAGGTTTGTTTCGATGGATGACTCCGATCCGAAAGCTTCATCATCAATCCAGGCGTGCAGCCCATCCGCGTTATTGAGACGGAAAACAACCCGCCCCGTTTCCGTCACGTTGACTTCGCCCTGCAAGTAAAGAACGGTGCTGCGGCTTTGCGTGGCAAGTTCATTCAGTGGCAGCGTGCCTTCGACCATTCCGTAGGCGGATATCCAAACCAGTGATTCGTTTTCGAGAACGGCCTGGGGAAACGATGCGTCATCCGGAACTGTATTGAGCAGTTCGCGCGGGACCGGTCGCAGCGTGCGCCAGCGCTGAATGGTGGGCGTCGTGCGGATGGCATACGGCCCGGGCTTACCCAGCAGCGAAAGGAATCGCACCAGATCGACCAAGTCCTGATGCGAGAGAAACTTCGTCAATCCCTGCGGCATCAGCGACTTTCCCTCTTCCTCTTCCTCAATGTCGTCGATGGCAATTGTCCGCTCGCGGCCGGTTGCCTCTTTGAGCACGATTCGCTCGCCGTTACGGTCCTTCACAATCCCGGTGAAAACTTTTCCCTCAACGGTAATAACAACCGCAGCGCGGTACTGCTCTTTGATCGCCTGATTGGGAAACAGGATCGACTTGACCACGTAATCGATGGGGGAACTCGATCCCAAGGCGCTCAAGTCGGGGCCGACATCTCCCCCCGCTTTGCTGATGGCATGACATTTCATGCAGCTGACGTCGACTCGCCGGAAGACCTCTTCGCCGCGTTTGGCGTCGCCTTTCGTCAGCACTTCGCCTGACAGCTGTTGAATCTCTTTTTCGGTCAACGGCTTGGCGTCACGATCGATGCCGGCCGCTTTCGAAAGCGCCGCCGACAACGCCGCGTCGCTGCGCCCGATGGAATACATGTACCGCAAACCAAGCCGGGCGGCATCGATGGGGATTTTCGCCGAAGCAATGGCCGCTGCCAATTTGTCCGGACCCGCTCTGTGATCGAGAAAGGCCGCGAACAGCGCCGAAGGATCGTCATCGGTCTTCGTTTCTTGCAACACACCAACTGCCGACGATGTTGCCTTGTCCAAATCGAGTTCGGCCATGCCGGCGACCGCAAGATATCGCAGTGGCTTGGGGAATTTCGAGCCTGCAAGTTTTTCGGCCGTTGCCAATGCCGTTTTTCCGCCCACCTGCATCAGTGAATCGATGGCAGCACGTCGGAGTTCGATCTTGGCAGTCTCACTCAAGGCGACTTGCTGAAGTTGGTCAGACGCTGCCTTCACCTTCCACAGGCCGCACAGCCTCATCGCAGCAATCTGTAAACCGCGACGCTCTTTCGCTGCGCCGGGCCGAATCAACTTGGCAAGTCCCGCGAGATCACCCTTGGGTTTCACCTTGCGGCTGATCGTCGCTTTTGCCAGATTCTCTAATGCCGAAACGCGAGTGCTGTTGGTGAATGCATCGGACTTGAGCGTTTGCTCGTAAATGTATCCCAAATCTTCGGCGTTGCCCTGTTTGCAAACCAATTCGACAACCGTACCGAGCCGTTCTTTTGGAAGCCTCCCACTCTTGAGCAAGTTCATAATCGCGGGCACTGCACTGTCGGCCCTCACCGGTAGGACGGCGACTGCGTTCACGGCAATCGCAACGACAACGGTTTGGATAATTCGTCTCTTAACGCTCATAACACCCACAACGCCAATCGATTCAATCAATAATTCAAACGCGCCCAATACACAAAAGCCCACGGGCCGCGGCCCGTGGGATCGAACGAGCATTCCGCGCTAATTCCCCTTCACTCGCCGATTCAGCGTCGCCATCGTCTCGTTGAGTGTGTACTTCAAATAATCGTCCTGCGGGTAAATCAACGATTCGACGGCGACTTCCAATGCCTGCGGCACACTGTCGCCTTGGACAAAACTCAGCGCCCGTATCGCTTCCAGGCGAACGCGGGGATGTTCGTCGTTGATTTGTGTTCGCAATAAGTCCAACGGTTTCTCGACGCGACCCTGCCAGTAGCAAAGCACCCGCGTAGCGGCGGCACGGACGCGGGCATCGGGCGAACGCAGCAGTTGTTTCAGGAACGCTTCATCCACCTGATCGTGATGCTGACTGACCCACAACGCTTCCAGCAAATGGTGCTGATAGTTTTCGTCTTTCTTGTCCAGGCCGGCAATCCACTTTTCGACGCCGACAGCCACCTTCGCCGAATCGTGCAGCCGCAGTTCGCGACGTGCGCGGAATCGCGTGCGGTCTTCGTAAACTTTCAATTGGTCGAGCAGAGCGGCAATCGGCTCGCCCGCGAGTTTCGCCGGCTTCACCAACTTGCGATCCGTGTAGCGGATGCGCCAGATGCGGCCGTGATTGGTGTCCCGATTGGGATCGCGAATTGAATGCTGCATGTGGCCAACCAGCGGATTGAACCAGTCGCACAGGTACAGCGTTCCATCGGGAGCGAACTGCAAATCGACCGGGCGGAAATTTGTGTTCGACGATTGCAACAGCGGTTCCACCGGGTCAGCTGCGAAACCAGAACCGTCTTCCTTGAAGCGATACCGCAGCACGCCGTGAAAACCGATCACGTTGTTCAGCAGATAGTCGCCTTGAGTGTCGTCGGGGAAGTTGCGGCTCGCGACGATTTCACATCCGGAAGTCGGCCGCCATTGCTTCTTGAGAAATTGCTTCAAACCAGGGTGTTTATACGGATCATCAACCTGCCCGGAAAAAGCTGCTCCGAAGTAGTTTGCTCCGCCCGACGCGTCGGCGACGAAGTTCTGTCCCCAGCGATCGAAGACGTGTCCCCACGGATTCGCGAAACCGTAGGAGATGAACACGCCGAACTTTTCGGTGCGCGGTTCGTAGCGGAACACGGCCGCGTTTTTCACACGCCGAGGTCCGTAGGGTGTTTCCACTTGCGTGTGATGAAACGTACCCTCCTGAAAATACAGCGATCCGCCTGGTCCCCATTCGAATGCGCTAATTGAGTGATGTGAGTCGGCCGAATCGAAACCGTGTAGTACAAGCTTGCGGACGTCGGCTTTGTCGTCGCCATCGGTGTCCTTGAGAAACATGAGATTCGGCTGTTGCGCGACATACGCCCCGCCGTCGCCCAACTCGATACCGGTCGGCAGATGCAGCTTGTCGGCGAAGACGGTTTGTTTGTCCGCTTTGCCGTCGCCGTCGGTGTCTTCCAGAATGAGGATCTTATCATTGACCGGCACGCCCGGCAGATACATGGGATACGACGCCATCGTGCAAACCCACAGTCGGCCTTTCGCGTCGAACGTGAACTGCACGGGGTTCTTCAGGTCGGGGAAGTCCTCTTCCGATGCGAACAGATTGATCGCGTAACCCTTGGGCAGCTTGAATGCCTTAAGTGCTTCGCTGGATGGCGTAATTTCCACTTTGAACTTGATGTTGGTTTTGATCGGGTCCAGCGTGCCTGTGTCGCTGTCGTCGATTTTTGTCGAAGCGTCTTCGCCGCGTGCCACCGTCCAGATGCGTTCGTCGCGGCGGGCGATCATCTTTCGCAGCTTCTTGAATTCGCCGGGAAAGTTAACGACGCCGAACGGTTTCTTGCGACCGCCGAAAATGTAGAAACCGTTGATGGCGCGGTGGTCGTAGAAAAACTGCAGGTTCTTTTCGTTGACTTCTTTGCGAAGTGCCTGCAGGTCGGCTTTGACCGATGTGGGAAAAGCGCCGAACAGTCCACTGTCGAGCATGGGCGCGAGTTGGCTGTAACCGTAATCGTTCAAATGCACGCCGTTGATCGTGAACGGTTTCTTGTCCTTCTGCATTGCGTTCTTTGTCGGTGCGAACAAATCGACGAACATCGCACCGTTCTTGGCGGCGACGTTCGCCATCGCGTCGGCGTAGAGTTTGATGTTCTTGTTGTTCGCTTTGCCGTCCGGCAGTGACCGTCGATTGAGATTCTCATGAGCGATGGGCGATACAAGAACGATGGTGGGGGTCTGCTCGACCTTGCCCTTGCCGTCCTGCTTCTTCGGTGTTTGCGATCCGCGGGCGTACGTTGTCGATCCGTATTTCAACTTCCAGATATCGCCGATAAACGTCTCCAGTTTCTTCTCGAACGCCGGCAGTCCCTCGGGACCGGCAAACGACTCGTTGAATCCAAAGAAGGCGATGATTGCGTTGGGCTTGTGATCGAACAGTGTGTGTCCGTGATCCTGAAAGTCCTGCGAACGCAGCCGCGTCGCAATTGCGTCGGCCGACCAGCCGATGTTCCGCACCACCAACTTGTGCTTTGGAAAGCGAGCGTGCAGCAGCGTTTCCCAATGGCCGTGATACTGCATCCGCTCGGCCAACGTATTGCCGATGAGGGTCACGCGATCGTTCGGTTTGAGCGATAACCGGGCCGGTTCACTGGCGGTGGCCGATTGAGAAAAAGTTGCGAAAACCAACAGCGAGAAGATGAGTGCGGAGCGTATCACGGGAGTCCCTTTCAGCGGATCGGATATCTGATTCTGTCAGGCCGTTATCGAATTGGCCCCAGGCCGACAAGAAACATAGCGGCCTTCATTGTGTCACATGGCGGAACCGTTTGCCAGCGGTGACAATCTCATGCAGCTGCGATGCAACGCATCGCAGTGACATCTGTTGAGTTTCGCGTGATCCAAGATTGCAATCGTTGACCGAATACGCCAATGTTGGTGGAAATTCTGGCATTGACTTGGGAGCATGTTGAAATCTTCTGCGACTTGTTGAGTCGCAGAAGATTGAGTTTTATGTGTCGCCGCAAGCTTCACGATCCAACTGTTGAAAGACCACCATGAGCGAAGAGACGTCGGCCGTCGAGCAAGATCGGCAAGTGATTCTGCAGGCGCAGTCGAAAGGGACAGTGGCGAAGTTGCTGGCGTACACGCGGCTTTCCGGTCCGGGTTGGCTGCAGGGTGCCATTACGTTGGGCGGCGGATCGTTGGCGGGAAGTTTGTATCTGGGCGTGCTGGCCGGTTACGACCTGATGTGGCTGCAACCGCTGGCGATGATTCTCGGCATCATCATGCTCAGCGCGATTGGCTATGTGTCGCTTTCGACCGGCGAACGCCCGTTCGACGCGATCAACAAGCACATCAATCCCGTGTTGGGTTGGGGCTGGGCCATCGCCACGCTGATGGCCAATCTGGTGTGGTGCATGCCACAATTTGCGCTCGGCACGGCGGCCATTCGCCAAAACCTTGCGCCCGATTTTTTCGGGCCTGCAGTGTTTTTCCATTCGTCGGGAATTCTGTCGGAAAGTGGCAGCAAGATCATCATTGTTGGTCTGCTGTTTGCCGTCGCTGGAATTGTGGTGTGGTTTTACGATTCCGGCAGTTGGGGCATCAAGCTGTTCGAGGTGTTGTTGAAAGTGATGGTGGGCGTTGTCGTCATCAGTTTCGTTGGCGTCGTCGTTGCGATGAGCATGAAAGGCGGCCTGCTCGATTGGGGCGCGATCTTCAGCGGGTTTATTCCGAATCCCAGCCAACTGTTCGAGCCGTCTGCGAAATTCGGCAGCGTGTTGGCGTCGTCCGGCGAATATGCGAGCTTCTGGAAAACGGAGATCGTCGGTCAACAGCAGCAGGTGATGATTACGGCCGCCGCGACCGCTGTCGGCATTAACATGACGTTCCTGTTGCCCTATTCGATGATGAAACGCGGCTGGAACCGCGACTTTCGTGGTTTGGCCGTGTTCGATCTGGCAACCGGCTTGTTCATCCCGTTCCTGCTGGCGACCAGTTGCGTGGTCATCGCGTCTGCTTCGCAGTTTCACGCAACGCCTGCATCTGGCTTAGTAGACGGAACAGACGGTGCCGGAAACGCCGTCGAGCCGGCGAAGAATCTGGTCGGTGGATTCAACAAGTTGTTAGACAAGCGTTTGAAGGAAGAAAAGGGAGCCGTTTGGCTTGAGAAGATAACGGCAGACGCAATAAGTTCAGACAAAGAGAAGGCAGACGCAAGCAAGGCAGAATTGGCCAGCGCCCGGGCTGAATTGCCAAAGGCCGACCGCGAGTTGGCCGCGATGCTCGTCAAACGCGACGCTTTCAATTTGGCCGGCTCGCTCGCACCATTGACCGACAAGGGGGTCGCTCAATACATCTTCGGCGTCGGCGTACTCGGAATGGCGATTTCGACCATCATCATTCTGATGTTGATCAATGGATTCGTCATCTGCGAGATGTTGGGACTGAAATCGGAAGGGATGCCACATCGGCTCGGATGTTTTTTGGCGGCAGTGGTCGGAGCTGTTGGATCGTTCTACTGGGCGGGTGATGCGAGACTCTGGCTGGCGGTGCCGACGTCGATGTTCGGCATGGTGTTGCTACCAATTGCCTATTGCACGTTCTTCTTCATGATGAATTCCAAAAGCCTGATGGGCGAGAATCTGCCGCAGGGAGGCAAGAGGATTGTCTGGAACGTGCTGATGGGCATCGCCGCGGGAATGGCGGCACTCGGCAGCTACTGGAGCATTAGCGCCAGTCCGTTCAAGACGTATGGGATGGCCGGGATGGGGAGTTTCATTCTGCTCGCGCTCATCGTGCAAGTCGTGCGGAAGAAGCCCGATGTGAACGCGTAAGTGCCGCAAGCGGGGTCTGTGCATCTCGCGCGGCTTACGCCGACGATTCGAGCCGGTAGGATCCTTCAGTTTCACCGGCGACGATCATGGTTCCCCACGCTTTGTGGTTGGCAAACACGTCGCGCAGGGCTTGGTTTTCAATCTGCAATGAATTGAGAATGTGGTCCTCGCCCACTTCCGGCGTGTCGTTATCCCAGGCTTCCCACAACAACGCCACCGCTCGCGATTGCAGCCGCGTGAAGGAAAACGACTTGCTGTTCCAGATGACCGAGCGGAAGTCGGGGCCGTGCGAAGTCATCACCGCCGTTCCCCCGCCCACGGTGGGCGGCTCGGCGTTAATGCCCATCGCGCATTCCCAATTGTAGGCTTGCCAGGCAATCGACATTTCCTTATAGAGCATGCAACGCGCCCGCTTCAATTCGTCCTCAACACCGCTGTAACGCTGTGTGACGAATTCGCGAATGGGGACCAGCCGATCGCCCACTTTCAGCAGTTCCTTGTCGCGTTGCTCCTCGCTCATGGTGCCGGCGTACCAGTTCACTTCGGGCGGCGCACCAACAATGTTCATGATGTCGCGGAGCAGATCGCCCAAGCAATTGTAAACCGCATGATGCCACGAAGCGGCCATCGCCGGCCCGAAGGCTGCGACATCGGGAATGGCCGGCACCAGATACGATCGAATCGCATCGATTGCCTCGCTGGCCTGCTGCAATTCATCGACGGCGATTTCATCAAGTAGCCGCAGCAAATCGCCATTGGATTCCAGCGTACGACAAATCTGCACCGAGCGTCCGGCGCACGCACTGGCGCGGTGATATGCTGCCCAAAAATCGTCAACCGTAAGACCCATTGCTTCCCCGAATCGAGTCGGTGCTGTGTGTTTTTAATGTTCAATTTGGAAATCGTTTCGTCGCATCGCAACCCGAAGCGTAAGCGAGGACGTAGCTGCCATTCTCGGCATTCTTCGCTTACGCTTCGGGTGACTCTTGCGGCCACGCAAAATGAAATGACTGCGGCACCACTTCTAGCGTAGCCGGTTCGCGTAGTCGTGGTCAAAGGAAAAACGAGGCAATCGACAACTGATTCCTCATCGACTGGTGCGAAGAGTTCAGCCGAGACGGTGTTCTACAACAGACCGTCGATCGGTTTGGTGCTGTCGGTGATGCGAATCAGATCGCGAGGCACGCTGCTGGAAATTCGCAACTGGCCAACATCGAACAGCGTGTGCATGACCGTGGCGAGCAGGTTTTTGGGCGAATAGGGGGTGGTGGCCGGTTTGGTGGCGTGGTTATCGGATTGGCCGATCACCTGCCCCATTTTCAAACCGCCGCCGGCGAAAACGAGGCTGGTTAGTCCCCCATAATGGTCGCGACCGCCGTTGCGGTTGATGCGCGGGGAGCGTCCCATTTCGCCAGTCACCACGAGCAGAATCTTGTCGGTCAGTCCGCGCTCTTCAACATCCTGCACGAATGCCGCGACGGCGTGATCGACCTGCGGCCCCAACCACCACATGCCGCCCAGGTGCTTCGGGCTGTTGCCATTGCTGTGCATGTCCCAGCCGCAGTCGGAAACGGTAACGAAACCACAGCCCGCTTCACACAATCGCCGCGCAAGCAACATTTGCTTGCCAAGCAAATTACTCGATCGCCGCATGTCGCCCCAACGTTGCACCTCTTTGTTGGTGAAGAGGTGGCTGGTGTCGTAGCGGGCGATTGTTCTTGCATCTTCTCGCGTCAAATCGAATGCGTCGGCGACGCCGCGGGAGATTACCTCGAACGCCTGCTGCTGGTATTTGTCCACGCCCTCTAGCAGCCCGTCGGCATCGATTTGTCGGCGAATGCGATCAAGCCGACTGAGCAGATAGCGACGGTCGTCGAATCGCGCCGGCGGCAACTTGAGTTCCATATTCTGCCGCAACTGCCCACCGCCGGTGGGGTTGAACGCGGCGAAATTCGGTCCGAGTTCCCCGGCCGCCGTCAGCGTGGGCAGTGCGCCGGTCTCAAAGTTCTTTCCCAGTTTGAGATCGGGTTGGATTGCTTCGGGCAGGATGAGCGTGTTGGTTGGCATGCCGGTTTTTGCTTCGGTCGTGCCGGCCACCCGGGCGTATAACGCGCCCATCGTCGCCTTCAACTCGTTGCCACCGCTGGCAACGGCCTGGTAAGTATGCCCCGAGTTCTGAGAGGCGTACGAGCGAACGACGGCCAACCGGTCGGCAATTTGCCCCATCTGGGGAAATGTTCCGCCGAACTGAACTCCCGGCAACTTCGTGCTGACGTGGCCAGTGATGCTGCCAATTTCGACCGGCGCTTCCGGCTTGGGGTCGAACATTTCGATGTGTGCCGGCCCGCCCTGCAAAAACAGGAACACGACCGATTTGCCCGTCACCGGAATGCCCGCCTCGGCCGCACGCGCCTTCACTTCCAACAGCGACGGCAGGCCCAAACCACCAAAGCCGAGCGCCCCAATTTTCAGAAACTCGCGCCGGGCAAACCCCTGGCAGTTCCGATCGTTGTTCGGGTCTCGAATGGTAAGCATGCCGTTCCTTCGCGGGGCTGTGTTGACAGTCTCTGAACGACTATCTCAGGCCGGACGACCAATGATTACCATCGACCGTTGCCTGTTGGGTCGATGAGCAATCATACCGGTCGCAACGAAACATTACCATACTTTGATCTGTCTGTGACGAGCAGTCATTCAGGTGCGGCCTTGCCAAAGCACATTTCGAGGATGCAAACTCGAGTGCTGTCTGCGTAATGGGGTGCTGGGATCATTCGTTACCAAAAGGACACGGCAATCAGGGCGATTGCGCCACACTGGGTAACTTGGAATAATTGGAGCATTGGTGTTTTCACCGCTTGCTGAGGAGAAGCAAGGGTGTTGTGAAATGCTATATACTCCGGAGCCTATGTGATGTCCC
>Ga0115002_10000436_pt1 | contig 59973 bp, 54 predicted proteins | sample ArcticOcean_MG_C_8_FD_89576 | JGI IMG/M metagenome (GOLD analysis project Ga0115002, IMG submission 89576) | Marine microbial communities from western Arctic Ocean - ArcticOcean_MG_CB11_86 | ecosystem: Environmental > Aquatic > Marine > Oceanic | place: Arctic Ocean: Canada Basin | collected... | reverse complement strand
CCATCGCCTCAAGGACACGAGGGTCCAGAGGCGTTGTCGCTAAATGATCTAGGTAAATCGGAAGGGAGCCGTTCGATGTGCCGTCCGCGGGACGACGCGGCGGCTCAGACGCTGAAGGACTCGCCGCAGCCACAGGTTGTTCTGGCATTGGGATTCACGACCTGAAAACCAGATCCCATCAATCCGTCATCAAAGGTGAGGGTTACCCCGTTCAGATAAAGGCTGGATTTCGGATCAACAAAGACCTGCACACCATTCGACTCGATGATCTGATCCATCTCGCCGGGACCATCAGTGAATTCCAATTTGTATGAGAACCCCGAGCACCCACCGCCCATCACGGCCATACGCAATCCACGCTTGCCGTCGCCTGAGTCAGTCAGGTTGCGGATCTTCTCGGCTGCTGTATCACTTACTTCAATCATCTGTCTCTCCTACCGTGCGAAGATAGCACATTCCACCAGATCGGGCACTTCCTCGTGACGCTGATATACCTCACAACTGTGGCAATCACGATCAAGCACAGGGATGTCGCATGACTGACAGCCCTGCAAGACGGCGATCCCACACGTGTTACGCTCACGCAATTCGACATATTGTTGAATTTTTTCGTCGATCGACTTCTGCTGACTTTGCAGAATCTCGATCATCTGGTGAGCTAACTCACCGCCCGTCTCGGACTCATTGCGCAACGTAAACAATTGCCGGATCTGCTCAAGTTCAAAACCCAGAGTCTTTAGACCCTGAATGATTTGCAACCGGCGTAGTTGATCGTCGCAATAGCGGCGAAACCCGCCACCTGACCGCTCCTCGGGCCCGATGATTCCGAGCTCCTCGTAGTAGCGGATCGTTCTCGTGGACACGCCGGCTCGTTGGGCCAGGTCGCCAATCTGCATGCAACAGCGTTCGGACAATCCGACGTATCTCCTTACTTTGATGCGAATGTAACCAGGCGCCCTGCGAGAGTCAACGAGTGGCGCCCACATACAACCAGGAGCCGATGTGGCTGATTTTGAGTCCGTTGTGACAATGTGTCAGGACGCAATCGATGCGGGCGTAACGCCAGGCATTTCCCTTGCGTGTGGAGAAAGAGGTGGCGAGTCATTTCGATCTTTCCTCGGTGCTGCGGCCCTGCAACCACTGCATCGAGAGCTGGTGGCGTCGACCCACTACGACCTGGCATCACTGACAAAAGTCCTCGCCACAACCTGGCTGACGATGAAGCGGTGGGTGGAAACAGGTTTGGATCTGGATGCCCCACTGGGCGACCTGCTTCCCGGCTACTATCCTGCAGACAAGGTAGGTCTGACCATCCGTCTCCTGCTGACACATGCCGCCGGCTTGCCCTCCGGGTTGCGGTTACGTGATCACATGGACTGCACGACGGCATTCGATGCGGCAACACGACAGCGTGCTATACAGCATTTTCTGCAAGCCCCTCTCAGGGAAGCTCCCGGTGTCGACTCAGTCTACAGTGATATTGGACCGATTCTTGTCAGCGATCTGTTGGAGCATCTTTCTCCAAATGAGCGACTGGACAGTATGTGTCGTCGCGAGTTATATGAACCTACACAGATGCCCAATACCCAATTTCTGCCATTGAGCGGGGCCTCGCCCCCGGTTACCCCCAACGAGTGTGCCGCAACAGAGCTCTGTTCATGGCGAGATCGTGTGGTCAGCGGTCAGGTCCACGATGAGAACGCGTTTCTGATGGATGGCGTCGCAGGTCACGCGGGTCTGTTTGCCCCACTGGCTGATCTGGAGCACGTGGCGCAGGTCCTGCTGGATCCTCCCACGCGTGGTACGATTACCCAACGCGGTGTTGCAGCCTTCACTCATCGTCAGAATGTCGTCGCAGATTCATCAAGAGCCCTTGGTTGGGACACTGCCCGCGCTGGCGGCCCCGGCGGTGACCGATTGTCATCGACTGCCTTTGGTCATACCGGTTTCACCGGTACCTCGATGTGGGTCGATCCCGAGCAGGGGCTCTATGTCGTGCTCCTGTCGAATCGTGTACATCCAACAAGAGACAATTCCGCCTTCCTGACCTTCCGCCCGAGGCTTCACGACAAGATCGTCGATACGCTCGCTCAATAAACCTTGCTACGAAATCACATTCGGAACGTCTAACGGCATTGATCCACCACCACTTGCTGACCACCACCACTCGACCAGATGGGAAAACTGGGATGTTTGAAAAGGTCCTGCGCCGGCTGCGTCGGTCTGTTCTTGTGTTGATCGGTCTACTCGTCAGCGGCGTCAGCGCTTCGACAGTAGAATTGCTCGACGTCGAACAGTTGTCCGAGCGCTCTGCCAGTATATACCAGGGGACCCTCATCGGTTCAGCACGAGCCGTCTCGGCAGATCAGACCGCGTCCACCCAGATTCGACTCGCCCTGACACGCGTTTTGAAAACAGATCGGGCGATCGGATCGGATACCATCAACGTGACTTTGCCAGGTGGAATTCAGCAAGGTCGCCGCTACGAGATCTCTGGCATGCCGCAGTTTCGAGCCGGAGAAGAGGTCATCCTGTTCCTCTCCGAATCTGATCAGCATGGACGCCAATGGCCGATCGGGTTAGGGCAGGCCAAATTCACCGTTCTACGCCAGGCCGGTCGTCCGGCACGTGTCGAACAATCGCTGCAAGGCTTGCATCTGCTTGACCTGCAAGGAGCTCGGAAGCAAACCGGATCGCCCGGTCCTGTGTTACTGAACGATCTGCTGCGTCGTATCGAATCAGCGGTTGAAATCACAACGACGATTGGCCCTCATTGATGAGTCTCAGCAGGCTACATCGCGCCGGGATCACGGCCCTGATTGTCTGCACGCTCTGCGCGCCCAGTGCGGCCTTCCTCATTCAGACATACGACGGCGACGACGGCCCCGTGACGCTGAAATGGCGTAGCGACACAATACGATATGTTCTCAACGCGACGGGCTCCGACGACATGCAGCCGGCGGCGGCCTTCGGAATCATCCGCGAAGCGTTTGCCACCTGGAGCCGAGTGCCCACATCACGCCTCGAGTTTCAGGATGACGGTGTGGATGCGGGCGCCACCGCCAATCGTCGAGACCGCAGAAATGTCGTCATCTTCGACGAAACAGGACGTACCCTTTCCGCCCCGGCTGGGTCTGGAATCATCGCCGTCACACGCCTCAATTCAGATGTCCTCACCGGGGCGATCTCCGATGCCGATATTATCTACAATGACCGTGACTTCACCTTTGCCGCAGATCCGGTTGGCGACCAGATCGATCTCCTCGATGTAACGACCCATGAGATTGGTCACTTCTTTGGCCTCAACCACACACCGCTGACGGGAAATCCGGCGCTGCAGCCCACAATGAATCCCTTCTATTCCGGATCACCAGGCGAAGCGTCCAGCCTCGCAGCAGATGATATCGCCGGCATCAGCACGATGTATCCCACGTCCGAGCACAGAAGTACGAGTGGCACGATCTCAGGCATCGTGACCGATCGTGCGGGCACGCCGCTGTTCGGTACCCACGTTGTGGCGCAAGGTGCAGATGGCACACTCGTCAGCATATTGTCAGGGGCCGAGGGCGGTCAGGAGCAGCCTGGAAACTACACATTGCGGGGTTTGAACCCAGGTGACTACAGCGTCCGCATTGAACCTCTTAGCCATGGAATCTCGGAAGAGGATTTTGGCGGTATTTTCACGAATCTGGCGACGGATATCCCCGGCGAATTTTTTGACAATGTGGTTGATGAGACCCTCGCGCAAATCATCACGATCCCCCCGGGGGCACTGCGCAATGTGCGCAACATCGATTTTGTCACCGGCCTCGCCCTCCCGGGGTACCCGTCTGTCACCTCTCTGATCCATCCAGCCAATACACCTGATATCGATGGCCCCTATCTCGTGAGCATTGAAGCAACCGACGCGGAACAGCTGATTCTGATGCTTGAGATCTCGGATGCCGAGGGCATTTCACAGGCAAAAACGATTCCCCTACTACGTGACGAAGCCAATTCATTTGCAGCTGAGATCCCGGGGCAGGTTGCAGGTAGCAAGATTCGTTACCGAGTCGTGGCTACCGGTTCACAAGGGCGTGTTACCTACTTCCCCGGTGAGCAAACGTGGGTCGACTTCGATATCGTACCACTGACAGGTGCCCCCCTCGCCTTTGCCGTCATGCGTAGTGCGGGAGCCGTCAGAATTTTTGACACCGGTAGCGATCGGGAGATCTCGCGCGTCAGCGTTGGGCAAGACCCCATTCAGATGGTTTCCTCCGTAGACGGTCGACTTGTCTTTGTCGCTGATCTTGGTGGTTCCGAAATCGCCGTCCTCGATCGTGCAACCTTCCGCGTCATTGAGAGAATTCAAGTCGCAGCATCGCCATTGGACATGACCATCTCCGCAGATGGGTCGACACTTTATGTGACCAATTCTGACGCCGGTCGACTGACGGCGATCGACATACAACGCCTAACCGTCGTCGGTGACTGGGTCGTTGGACAGAGTGCGGCGGGACCCTATGGTGTTGCAACCAGTGCCAGCGATCGAATCTATGTCACAGACTTGAATGCAGATGAAATCATCATCTTCGAAGAGGGTCAGGTGACAGCTCGTCTTCGCGGCCCGTCGCAGCCACGGACCCTTGCCCGCAGCTCAGATGGAGAAACCATCTACGTTTCCAGCTTCAACTCTGGTTTACTCGGCCGCATCGACGATGCAACGGGGACTGTTGCCATGACTGACCTCGGCTCCCTGGGCACCTTCGCTGTCGTCGCCCATCCGACGCGCGACCTGCTGTATCTGACAGCGCATATAGACGATCAATTGCTCGTAGTACAAGCATCGACGGGCAGCGTTCTTGAGCGAGTCGATGTGGGCAACGATCCGAGAGGACTCTCGCTGTCCCCGGATCATCGTCGACTCTATGTGACGTCGACCTCTGATGAAATCTACATCGTGGATACGGAGACCTACCAGATTCTCGGCGTATATCCTGCAGCCGGCGGACCACGAGGAATCGTGATCGTAGCGTCTCCTCAAGACATCTCGACAATCGTCGGCGAATCTTCCCAGCCCACAGCGTGGGCTCTGTCTGCGGCCTTTCCCAATCCATTCAATCCGGAAACACAGTTGGAGATCGTCGTCGGAGAAGGTGGCGAGACCCGATTGGACATATATAACGCGCTTGGCCAGCGGCTCAGGACCCTGTTGTCGGATCCTGCGTTGCCAACCGGTCATCGTCTAAGGATCCGCTGGGACGGACGCGACGCGGCAGGAAGAGGCGTCGCTTCGGGCGTCTATGTCTTTGTTCTGGAATTCCCGGGCGGGCGACAGATTCGCAAGGGGATGTTACTTCGATAGCGGCAGAGACGCCTCGACAGCGGCTAACTCTCCGGGGCCTTCGTCGACGAAGCCATCGACACTGAAGTATCGGAAACCCGTGTCACAGAGAATTGTGACCACTGTGCCCTTGAGACCATCCCGTTCGATCAATCGTAGAGCAGCCGCGACATTGGCCCCAGCGGAGGGGCCCACGAGCAATCCTTCTTCTCGGGCAAGACGGCGAGTCATAGCAAACGCTTCGTCTTCTTCCACGGTGAGGACTTCGTCGATAAGATCTCGATCCAGGACATCTGGCACGAAGCCGGCGCCAATGCCTTGAATTCGATGCACACCCGCAGATCCGCCTGAAAGCACGGCCGACGCAGAAGGCTCGACTGCGATGATGCGGGTTTCGGGGCTCTCGCTCTTAATGGCCTGTCCCACGCCAGTAAGGGTGCCACCGGTTCCCACGCCGGCAACGAAGGCATCGAAGCTTGCTGTACCAACAGCTTGCAGTATTTCGGGGCCCGTCGTACGTCGATGAATTTCTGGATTCGCCTCATTGCTGAATTGCTGCGGCATAAAGTAGGTGTCTGGATCAGACTCGACGATCTGTCTCGCATGACGAATGGAACCATCCATGTCTTGCACTGCTGGAGTCAGGACGATTCGAGCTCCGTATGCAGCCATCACCGCGACGCGCTCCTGACTCATATGGGCTGGCATCGTCAGGATGAGAGGATATCCCATGGCGGCCGCCGCCATCGCCAGCGCGATTCCTGTGTTGCCACTTGTGGGCTCGACAATCGTCATGCCCTCGCGCAACTGCCCGGATTGGACAGCCGCCCGAATCATACTCACGCCGATTCGATCCTTCACACTTCCTGAGGGATTGAGCGACTCAAGTTTGCCAAACAGATTCACACCAGGTGGTGCGATGGTCCGCAATGGCAAACACGGCGTACCGCCGATCGCATCGAGAATGGATGCAACCGATGCCGGCTCACTCATTATCGTCTTCCCCTTCACCGGCCGGTTTTGCGGTACCAGGAAGAGGTCGAGTGAAATCAACTACCGCTGACGGGCCCCCCGTGTCGACACGCAGGCCGCCACCCGTGCTGTAAAGGTCGCGGTAGCTCGCCGGCAGCAACAAGATGGTCAGCAGCGGTTCGATACGCGTGATCACGTCGTTCACATCACCGAGAAAGCTGCGTGGCACAACGATGATGTCGTCATTGCGCAGAGCGACGTTCTGCCGATAGTCACCTCTTGTCGCCAAACGCTCGAAGTTGATGCCATACATCCGCGGCTCGCCGTCTTCCACACGGATGAGTCGGATATCGTCGCGAACTGCATCGTGTGTCAATCCACCGGCCTGACTCAGAGCCTCCATCACACGGGCATCCTCAGGAAACATGTAGACACTTGGACGCGCTACCTCGCCGAGGACGATGACCTTCTTACTGCGCAGACTCGCGCCCTGCACGATGACAATGTCCCCACCTTGTAGGACGGCATTCTCCCGGGGGTCACCGGTACGCAACACCTTTTGCAGGTCGATCCGATACGAGGTCCCATCGCGCACGAGGGTGACATTGTCCAACTGGGCGTCGGGTGTTGTTCCACCCGCATTGAGAATCAGATCAAGTAAGGTCGTCTTGCCCTTGAGTGAATATCGCCCCTGCCCCATTTGTGCAGCGGCCCGTTCCGTAACGGATATCGCACCAAGAAGTGAGACCATCTTGCTGTGATGACCAGTCACTTCCACGTCCACCTTCGGCAAGCGAAAAAAGCGTGACAAGGCCGTCGTGAGCGCTTCGTCGAGCTCTGTCGGCGTCAGGCCACCAGCCGTCACGTTCTCAAGCAGAGAAAAGGACACGTTGCCATCTGGGCGAACGGTGACTTCCTCTCGATTGACCTCGATATCGCGCAGCGTCAGCTCTAGAACGTCACCGGGTCCGATGATATACTCAGGAAAGCCAAGCCGCTCTGTAAAAGAGCGTCTAGCCGGATCCATTGAGAAATCTTGTTGTTCCACGGGCGGCGTCTGAGCAAAATTCGTCACAGGTGTGGTTGCAGTGCTGCACCCTGTCACAATGGCCAGGCACAGCAGAATCCAGTTCAAGCTCAAATGGCCTTTTCGAAACGGTCGAGTCATCATTTTCCTCAACGCCTGCGGACGGCGAAGGCCAGTTCGCTTACACCACGTCCAACGATCTGTAGCAACCGCAATGGATACACGAGGGGGGCCAATCTTGGTGGTAGGCGAGGATACACTTGCATCAGAACATCCTGTCTGGGAAAAACGAATTCTGCAACAAAGCGGATCCGATCCAGGCCACTTGAACAGGTCCAGCAACTGAGAAGCTCCCCAACAACTGTCTCCTGCCGATGCAGCTGGATCCAACCCAGGACAGACACCACCCACGCTGGGAGCGGATTCTGTCGACGACAAGCTGCTACCCAAGATGGCAGTGAAACCTGTGATCCGTCCACCACTTCCAGGACATAGCGCAGCTGGTGGTGCAGACCTGTCCCCTTTGCGAAGGTCCAAAGGGCCTGTCCGTTCACTGGGGTGGCACGCAATTGCAGGACCAAGTCGATGAGCCATGTGAGTCTTCGGTAGCTGTGGCGCAACGCATGCGCCGCGGTAACCAGTAGCTCATCTTCGTCGCCCAATGTGAGCAGTTGAAAGCCAGCCACGTCTCGACGCTGACATCTGCTCCAAGCTTGGCTTGGTTCGATCCAGCCAGCTCGTCTGCGATTCGTGAGACGATCGCCATTCAGCAGATCTGTGTGCAGGTCTATGGTGCAACCATCCAGACGGGTGAACAGATCGGGATGACGTGGCAGTGTCTGCCACCCGTATCGTTCGAGCGCGTCGACGACATGGGATCGCATCGAGGCCTCCACCAGCAGATCGATATCCTCCATGGAACGGCACCCAACATCCGGATACAACCGTAGCAGTGCCGCCCCCGGCAGAAGAATGGGCTCGGCATCGATGCGGGCAAGATCGTGGCATAGAGCCGTCACAGCATTGAGTCGGTGCAGATTGTTGCCTGCCGTTTGCACGTGTTGGACCTGACGAGCCTCTGTATGATGGCCCAGAGCGTATAGCAGCCCGCCAAGATCAGACTCGTCGTCGCGATCGATCCTCGGCAACTCCACGTCCTGGTCCAGGACACACTGAAGTGTCTCAGCATCAAGCTGATTCATGAGAGGTCCAGGTCATTGAGGGCTCCGGCCATACTCAGCTGTCTCACAATGTCGACGACATCCTTCTCAACCTGAGCTGCAGGGGCATCATAGGAACGACAGACATGGTTCACCATCTCTGATACGGTGGCCCCCGGCCCAGCAGCCTCCCAGATCAGAACGGCAACACCATTCAAGTGATGCACGCAGCCACCAACCTCGTCGTACAGAATCCCACCGTCGACGAGTCGCCTGAACTGGATCGACTCTCTGTTGCGCCAGCGTCGAGTGCCCATCTCGTTCATCTTCACGCCCATCGCTACCTAGCCTCGCATGCTCTTCAGCATTCTCGCGTCATTCAACTCCATCTCGGCGGCCGACATTTCGACTTCAACCTTCACTCGCTCTTCACTGAGACAATCCAACTTCTTGTTGGCAGAGATCAGCTGCGCTGACAGATCCATAATCGCATTGCGACACAGTCGTTGGTGGAAGTCCGTATCACGTGCAAAAAGCGCCTCCAGTATTTCATGCGGGATATGTAAAGCGACGCTGTCATCGATGGAGCGAACCTGGCAGTCTGGGGTGTATCCATCAGCTCCGCCCACTCTCCAGCCGTGACGATCGGTTCAAGCAGATCTGCCGATTCTCGGCAGTCGCCTACTTCCCATTGCCCCTTGAGCAGGATGAACAATCCCGGGACTTGGGCCCCGGCCTCAATGACCACCTGTTGAGAGCTGAACACCCTCGGACGCGCGATCTTGCGTAGCATCTGCAGATAGCGTCCTGTCAGTCGCCGCAAGAGCGGCGCTTGTTGCAAGCGACGGATCAAAGCTTGCTCCCGACTACGACCGACTGGACCTCGCTCTGTCACGTTGCGACGGTCCGGGTGATCTGCCTCAATGACGTATCGACCTCGGCCGCCGACGACAGAGGTGCACTACACACTTGGTCCTGACAGACAAAGACGGCGGGCTGCGCCAGTCTCCCCTCCAACATCGGCATGGAAGTCGACTCCGAGGCACCAGGATCGGCCCCAGCCAACACACGCCGTGGAATGAAGTGTGCCTGGATCGTGCGCAGATACTCGCCGCGCTGCGATGCATCACCGACCACGGTGATTTCGACGTCCCCCCGCAGGTAGCGGTGCAGAGCCGACATCATACGTGGACATGCATTGGGGGACTCCTTCATGGCAGTTGCATACAATGCCAGGGTCTGTTGCGCACATTGACGCAGCTGTGGGTCCCCCGTCAATGCCGCCAGTCGCAGGAGTGCTTCTGCGGCAAGAGCATTCCCTGAGGGCGTTGCTCCATCGAAAGGATTCTTACTGCGCACCAGAACGTCGCCACAGCCGTCACGGACATAATAAAATCCGTGCCCTTCCGCGTCCCAGAACACATCGATCATCTCCGACGCCAGATGCTGAGCCGAGGCCAACCAATTCAATTCAAAGGTCGCTTCGTAGAGATCGACACAGGCACCCACTATGGCGGCCAGGTCATCCTGGAAGGCTGGCTGCCATCCGATCGACGCCCCGAGGCCACCGTGACGCAATTGACCGTCGACAACAAAATCGTCGAGCAATCGTCGCATCGACTGTCGCGCCGAATCGAGATAGCGTTGATCGCCACTGATCTGATACCCGCGGATCATCGCTGAGGCCATCAGTCCGTTCCAGGCAACCACGATCTTGTCATCACGACTGGGAGCAACACGACGTTGGCGTGCTTCGCGAAGGGCTTCGATCCCTCGATCGAGAGTTGATCGCAAGTCATCGACACCGAGTGATGCTTGTCTGGCGAAAACTTCGAGATCTTTCTCGATATGAAGAATGCTCTTTCCGTGTTCGAAGTTGCCCTGGGGTGTGACACCGAAAAATTGACACAACACCGCTACGGCGTCTTCGTCGTCCAGGACGTCTTCAATTTCTTCCGGTGTCCAGACAAAGAACTTCCCCTCGACACCCTCAGAATCCGCATCCTGCGTCGAATAGTATCCGCCATCTGGATGCGACATTTCTCGCAGGACGTAGTCGAGTGTATGCAATGCGGTGCGTCGGAAATCGCGGTCTCCCGTTGCCAAATGGGCGTCGAGTAGAACGGGCACCAGCAGGGCGTTGTCGTAGAGCATCTTTTCGAAGTGTGGCACGAGCCATTTCTTATCGACACTGTAGCGATGAAAACCACCGCCTAGGTGATCGTAGATCCCTCCACGACTCATACACACAAGCGTATGGGTGACAATCTGCAGGGACTCTTCGTCCCCCGTATCATGCCAGATTCGCAGCAGCAGTGCGAGGGTATCACTGTTCGGAAACTTGGGGCCTTCGCCGAATCCTCCGAACTGGCTGTCGTAGTTACTTGCCAGTTGAGAAGGCGCCGATGTGAGCAGGGAATCCTGCAGATCACCCCCCACTGTCAGCGGATCTGAATTCTGAACGAGAAAATCGGTCAGACGCTGTGCCTGCACCTCCACTTGTTCCCGCTGCTCCTGATAGTGACGGGCGACAGACTCCAGAACACGAGGAAAACCGGGCCGTCCGTAGCGATCATCGGGAGGGAAGTACGTACCACCATAAAATGGTCTCAGATCTGGTGTGAGGAAGACCGTCATCGGCCAACCACCACTCCCCGTCATGGCTTGCACGGCGGCCATATAGATCTCGTCGAGATCTGGCCGTTCCTCGCGATCGACCTTGACGCTGATGTAGTGCTTGTTCATCAGCTGCGCGATGTCATCGTTCTCAAAGGATTCACGCTCCATGACGTGGCACCAATGACAGGCGGAGTAGCCAACCGACAGCAAAATGGGCTTGTCCTGTAACCGGGACTCAGCCAGAGCTTGCTCTCCCCATGGATACCAGTCTACCGGATTGGCAGCATGCTGCAGCAGGTAGGGGCTGGTCTCATTTCCCAGGCGGTTGGTATGCCTTGGGGGCTGATCTTTGTCGTCGGTTGAGTCAGTTGTCACGTTCAGTAGTCACGTTCAGGCCGCAGACAGGCCATTGAGAAGAGAGCAGCAGGCATCGGGATGCAAAATGTAACCATCGCCCTTCGATTGACTCAACTTGGCGATGCGTCCCTCATCTGTGACTCCAGGGTACATACCAGATCGGCGAAGGCACTCAGGGCCTTGGCAGACTGCCTTGCGTGTGTTTCGGCCTGATGCAAGGGCAGCACATCGCGCAAGTAGGAATGTTCGATGTTCAGCTGCTGCTCTTTCGCCAATAGTGGAATCCGCAGCGAGCGAATCTCGGCGAAGTTGATGTTGGGTGTTCCCACCCCATTGAAAGCCGCCTTGATCTGTTCCCACCCAGGAGCCGATCTGAGAAACAACCACACATAGAATGGATTGATTTCACCGAGTCGAATCAGATCGACGAAGCAGCCGATATTTGCTCTTTCCTCTCCCAGATACACTGCAAGTCGGTTCTTCCCAAGCGCACCAGCGCCGGAGCGCGGCATCAGAAGATCGCGTGGCTGAACTCTGCTTCTTGCCGGATCGTGATCTCCATCCGCCTCGACACGCATCGCCTGATGAAGTTGCAGCCCCGTTTCGGCAAAGTCTCCCTGGCGAATGGAGAGGATTCCGCCCGGGCGATGAGCACAGCGGCTTCCCGTGACGATGGGGCCGTAGGTGAGGTGTTCGACGAAGTCACCGAGGGGGACATCGCGTACACCACGAGACCACTGGCGACGCCGGTGACGCCCGTGCCAGAAGCCTGCGTCCCATCGCTGTGAGTCGAGACGTTCCACGTCGACCTGGCACGCGCTCGACAGCTGTTGGCCATCGCGAACCCGGCGTAGATCCTGTGTGAGACTCTCCATCAGTGCTGGCAAGCGTCCCCGACGGTCTTGGACCCTCTTTACCATAAGACAACTACCCGCCGGTTCCGCGGTTGGGGCACGGCGACGCAGCAGCAGCAGGTGAGCCATCGCATGCAGACCCGGTCGGCGAAATGTCGAACCAGGCAAGGCGACAACCATGATCGGATCCGCCCTTTGCAGGATCCAGTTGCGCGAATCCTGCGTGCGCTGATTGGCAAACAGGCCGTCCGGCAGGATGAGAGCGACCACGCCCCCGATTGCGACCACCTGCAAACAACGCTCGATGAAGAGGTGTTCCACCGGACGCGAAGCCAGGCGTTGAGGTGAGGTCCCATCGAGATGTCCCCAAATCGAATAGGCGTCGCCGGCGACCAGTTGATCCCATTGATGCTCCTCAAGCAGATCGGACGCTCGGCCAAAAGGTGGATTGGCGACAACCACGTCGAAGCTTCCAGGCGCCAACCGATTATCGAAGAGTCCATCGCCAACTTTCACACCAACATCGGCCCCTCTGCTTGCAACGGGTTCATCCCGCTCAATACCAAGGCATGTGTTGTGTGGCTCCAATGCCAGTGGACGAAGTAGAGCCCCCTCGCCTGCTGCTGGATCAGCCACACGGACAGGGTGCAGGGGCTTTGAGAACAGGGCGCAGACCTGCTCACACAGAAAATCCGCAGTCACGGCGGGCGTGAAATGCTGCCCGAGTGTGGGATTTTCCCCAACTGAAGATCTTCTTCTGCCCACCGATGTATCGGGTCGGACGGGGGTCGAAGATGTGGTCACAGGGTATCACTCATCAGTTAGCTCTCAACAAGACTTGATCTTCGTACAACGTTGCCTGGCAATCACTTACAATACACCCACAATCCTGGCATGAAGTCTGCATACCATCGAACTGCCCTCAGTTCATCTCTACAAACGTCGGAGGATCAGCATGTCTGAGCTACGAATGCCCGCAGTAAATCAAATCACCGTTGCAGGACGTCTTGCACAGGATCCAGAATTTCGCCTCACAGAAAATGGTGTCGCTCGCCTTGGTGGACGCCTCGCAGTGAATCGCTCGTATCGAGACCGCGATGGACAATGGCAGGAGGAAGCCTCCTTCTTCAACTTCGTTGTCTGGCAGTCTGAGGCTGAGCGTTTAGCCGATCGACTGACCAAAGGATCCCCAGTCTTGGTCAGCGGCCGACTACATAGCCACAGTTGGCGTGATGAAGAAGAGAATCCTCACTCTCTTGTCGAGATCCAGGTTCGCCATCTGCAAGTGCTCTCCCGAAGTGTTGCTGCTGACACACCCGAACTTGCCGTAGAAGGAGCGAGCGAACTTCACGAGGTTGAGCCTGAGATCCTCGAACTGGCGGCGTAACGTAAAACCAGGGGCTGCCGCCCATTCCGGTCGGCAGTCTCCTACGCCGCCCCTACCTCGCTATACTGCCTCAAACAAATACCTCGCTATACTGCCTCAAACAAAGTAGCGATCCCCATTCCCCCACCGATGCAAAGTGCGGCAATCCCTCGTCGCGAGGCACGGCGCTGCATTTCGTGCAAGAGTGTGACCGCAATACGTGCTCCGGATGCACCCACCGGGTGGCCCATGGCAATGGCACCGCCATTCACATTTACCTTCGACAAGTCCCAGTCGAGAGCCTTGCCCACGGCAAGACTCTGAGCAGCAAAGGCCTCGTTCACCTCAAGCAGGTCGACCTGCTCGAGGTTGAGCTGATTTCGCTCCAGCAACTTCGTGATGGCAGGCGCCGGACCAATCCCCATGATTCGCGGATCAACTCCGACGGACACAGTGTCGACGATCCGGGCCATTGGTGTAAGCCCCTCCGCCTGGGCTTCGTCTGCAGACATGATCAAGAGTGCAGCCGCTCCGTCATTAATCCCTGAGGCATTTCCCGCCGTGACGGTTCCGTCCTCCTTGAAGGCCGGACTCAAGCGCCCCAGGCTCTCGTCGGTTGCATCAACTCGCGGATGTTCATCGATCTGAAAGATCAGAGGATCTGCACGCCGCTGCGCAATCTCCAGAGGTACGATCTGACTGGCGAAGCGTCCCTCTCCTTGTGCGGCTTCATAGTTTCGCTGACTTCGCAGGGCGAAATCATCCTGTGCTGCGCGCGAGATGGAATACTCTTGTGACAGATTCTCGGCCGTCATCCCCATGTGGCAGTCGTAGAAGCAGTCCCAGAGCCCATCGAGAATCATCAAATCAGCAATCTCACCGTGTCCCAGCCGACTTCCCCAACGATTTGATGGCACTGTGTAGGGTGCACGACTCATGCTCTCCATCCCCCCCGCAACGACTCGTTGTGCCTCGCCGAGACGCACAGCGGCGGCGGCAAGCCCTACGGACTTAAGACCTGATCCGCACAATTTATTCACCGTCATGGCAGGGACCGCGTAAGGCAGACCGGCGTCAACTGCTGCCTGTCTTGCAGGATTCGGGCCGAGTCCGGCCTGATAGATCATCCCCATGATGACTTCGTCGATGGTGTCAGCAGCCACACCAACTTGCTCAAGAGCCTGTGCGATAACGCTGGCGCCGAGATCGACTGCAGGAGTCCCCTTCAGCGTCCCTCCAAAGGAGCCAATCGCGGTTCGAACGGCGGCAACGACAACAGCCTGCCTCATGGTGCTAATCCCCTCATTGACGTTGGCCAAACCCAACTCTATCTTTGATCAAATTCAGGCACTTAGCCCGTTTTCTGGGCGGTGTTTTTCGGTTCCAATCATCGTGTCGGAGACAACCATGGCCTGGGCTCGAAGTAAGGCCTTTCTGGAGCGAGTGCAGCTCGGCAGCATCATTCTGTATTTGGTCTGCCTTGGAGGCTATACGATCTCGGCCGTAGGCGAAGTGTGGGACTATCTTCGTGCCGACCTGTTTGGTTTTTCATTTTTCAGTCTCTTCATTGCCTCGACCATCCTTTTGCGATTTGAGCGACCCGCCGAGGCCGAGTAAGAGACAACCCAAGTTGATGGGGCAGTAGCTCAGTTGGGAGAGCATCGCGTTTGCAACGCGGAGGTCGTGGGTTCGAACCCCATCTGCTCCACCATAAATTTCCAGTGTGAGATTCGCTCTCACACTGGTTTTTTCTTGGTACCTCATTGTCCGAAATAAATCAACCACGCACTCAACAACCCCCAAAGAAAGACCGTCCACTGCAATGGACGATCGCGCCAGATCAGCGCTGTTGGGTCGCCGCCGACATCGAGATGTCGCACGATGTAGAGATAGCGAAGAATTCCATAGATCACCATGGGCACGGTCCACTCCATGTGGCCCTGTGCCGAAGCAGCCTCACCAATCCCAACTGCATACAGTGCATAACACACGATGGAAGCGGCAGTCAGGATACTGACAATCTGATCGAGATACGGCACGTCATACCCCTCAAGTGCGTGCCGATGCCTTGACGCGGTTTCCCCCAGCTCGATCAGTTCCTGCCGACGCTTCACGGCCGCCATCAGCAGCGTCAATGTAAATGTGCAGAGGATAAACCAGGTCGAGATGACAACATCGATCGCCACCGCTCCCCCCACTGCCCGCAACAGGAAGCCAGCAGCGATGGACAGAATGTCGAGTAGGACGAACTTCTTGAGCCAGAACGAATATGCCAGATGAATCAGGACATAGCCTGCAAGAACAAGGGCGAATGCCGTCGCTAGCAGGTGAGCGACTATCAGGGCTCCAGCCAACAAGGCAACCGCCACCGACCCTGCAAGCACAGGAGACAGTTTACCTTGGGCGATCGGGCGCGAGGCCTTGAGTGGATGTAACCGATCTTGCTCGCGGTCAACGATGTCATTGATCAGATAGATCGCCGAACTCGCGCAGATAAACAGAACGAGGGCGAGCAGAGAGCGATTCAGATCGGGCTGGAGAAACAGATGCCCCGAGAATAGTGGCGCCGCAAGGACGAAGGTGTTCTTCACCCAATGGCGTGGTCGGGCCGAACGGATTAGATCACGTAGCAATGAGTCCTCTGGCCGGAAGCTCGGTCAGCCCAAGAGCCATCTCAGAAGTCTGTTTCAGGGTCCTCGTGGGGCCTGTCCCCACCCATCTGCTTCGCCTGGTCCAGGGCAGCCTCAAGGCGTCGGAGAAAATCGTCTACCAGATCTTTCAGGACAACCGTCGCCCCCTCTAGGGAGGGTGTCCTGCTCACGACCCCCAAACTCAGAGTAAGTGAGACTTGGGTCCCACCACATTCGAATTGTCAATTCAGCACTCTGGCACGGAGGGAGAGACCACGTCTCTTGGTCTTGCTCAGATCTCCCTGAGGCACAATGAGGACGAAATTCGCCCCATCGATATGGACGAGTTTCTCGTCCTTTTCGACATTCTCAGACAGAAACTCAGACACCCCTTTGACGATTTCATCACCACCGGTGCGACCGAATTTCTGGTTAAATTCACCGAGACGATCGGGAGCGATCATGACGCAGCCCAATGGACGGCGATCAACATTGGGTGTGTTGATCGCCTGGGGCAGGAGAGCCGTCGCGAAAAAGACCTTATTGGGCAGCTTTGTGAGCGAATCAGTACCTGCAATCCGCATCCATCGGCAATTACTGGCACGCAACTTCTCGTTCTCGCTCTTCAGCCGGGTGATCTCGGATTGCAGGGCAGCAGGATCTATATCTTCACTCATGCGTCCGCGTCATCGGTGGCCGTAGTTTGAATGAGAGCACCGGCCATAGTTTGAATGAGAGCACCGTAAGTTGAGAGAAGAATCTGTCCGCATTGCGGAATCCAGACGATCTGCCGTAACTTACGCCCAGACAACGTGATCCGCAAATAGGACAATAGATCTTGGCGATTCTTGCACAGTATTGGATGATCCCTCTCGGCATCGCTTTTGTGGGTGCCGCCCTCACGCTGTTCACCATCTGGCAGATGCGACACCGTCAACAGAACAAGCTGGCACTTCGTGTTCTGGCTGGACAGCGACGATTGCTGGGTGAGGAGATCGACGAACGAATGGCGGATCTGTCTCAGGTAGACGAAACAGACCTGCGTCAACGGATCCAGGCATCCTTTGGCTTCGTAGATGGCCTGCATGTGGGTGCACTTGAACGACAAGCTCACCTGCAGAACCTCGAAGATCTAGCGCATCTGCAGCGACACAAGATTACGATACTTTCCCGCCACCTCGACAGCGCTGCTCATGAGTCCGTGCCGCAGGCCGAGCAAGACGCCTACGACGAGGAGCCAGATCTGCCGCAGACAAGGGGAGGCATCGAGGACGACCTGCTTGATCGAATTTCACAGCACGCACCAAACAAAACCAAGGGTCCGCGCCACTAAGCCGTCCCCCCAAAACAACGGGTGACCCCTTGCCAAACAGAGGCCACCGCGTGTACTTCATGCTACCAGATCGTGGATGTGTCTACACTTCCATGATCTCCGCCTCTTTGTTCTTGATAATCTCGTCGATGCGCTTGGTGTTCTTGTCCGTCATCTCCTGCACGTGATCATGGCAAAGACGGGCATCATCCTCGGAGACTTCGCCTTCCTTCTTGGCGTCATCCACCAGATCAAGGCCATCGCGACGGGCGTGCCTGACGGCGACACGTGCCTCCTCGGCTCGACCGCGCGCGATCTTCGTCATTTCGATACGGCGCTCTTCGGTCAATTCAGGGATCGGCAGGCGAATCACCTGACCATCATTGCTTGGATTGAGCCCCAATGACTTGTCAGCCAGAATCGCTTTCTCGATGCCAGCAATCAGCGGCTGCTCATAGGGCTTGATCATCAGCAATCTAGCCTCGGGCGTGCTAATCGATGCCAATTGATTGAGTGCAGTTGCTGTCCCGTAGTAGTCGACACGTATCCCATCCAGAATGGACGTCGACGCCCGACCCGTTCGGATCCCGGACAGATTTCGAGACAAGGCCTCAAGAGCCTTGACCATCATCGCTTCCACTTCGGCATAGATATCTTCTACCATGATCTAGCCTCTCCTTGCTATTATGACGCGGGATTTGGTGACCTAGGTCATTCGCCCAAGCGAAAACAAGCAAAGCGACGAATGGACAGTTTCTCGCCGATCTTGGCGGTCAGCCCCGTCAGCATCTGATCGATCGTCTTGTCCGGGTCCTTGACGAAAGCCTGCTCAAGAAGACAGACCTCCTGGTAATACTTCTCCAAGCGCCCCTGTACGATCTTCTCAGCGATGTTCTCGGGCTTGCCTTCATTCTTGGCTTGCTCGAGATAGATATCCTTTTCCTTCTCAATGAGAGCAGGATCGACATCCTCTCGACCCACCACTGTAGGCTGCTCAGCGGCAATGTGCATGGCCACATCGCGGGTAAATTCCTGAAACTCGTCTGTGCGTGCGACAAAATCTGTCTCGCAGTTGACTTCAAGCAATACCCCAAGACGACTGCCAGGGTGGATATACGACAAAATCACCCCCTCGTTGGCATCACGCCCTGCTCGCTTCTCAACGGCTGACATACCTTGCTTGCGCAGGAAATCAACCGCCTTTTCCATGTCACCATCGCTCTCCTGGAGCGCCTTCTTACAATCCATCATGCCAATTCCGGTGCTGTCGCGCAACTGGCGCACCATCGCGGCTGTGATCTCTGCCATGATTCTTCCTCGAAAACTTGCAAAATGATCGTGGTTGGAAACCCGCACTGCGGGGACTCTCTTAGTTGGCCGCTACAGCCTTTGCCGGAGCCGATGGGGCTTTGGCATCACCGTCCTTGTCTCCGGCGGGTCCCTCAGACTTGCCGCTAGCGGCCCGACCCTCAATCACTGCATCAGCCATATGATGTGTGATAATTTCAATGGACCGAATGGCATCGTCATTGCCGGCGATGGGGTGACTTACTTGGCCTGGATCGCAGTTGGTATCGACGATGGCGACGGAGGGAATGCCCAGTTTCTGCGCCTCAGAGATGGCCAATTGCTCTTTGTTGATGTCAATGATGAACATCAAACCTGGCAAGCCGCCCATTTTCCGAATACCTGTGAGGGTTCGATCCAGCCGAGTCCGCTCCTTCTCAAGCAGGAGGACTTCCTTCTTCTTCAGCTTATCGTATGTGCCATCAGTCGAGATCTTGTCGAGATGATCCAGATGGCGAATGTTCATGCGAATCGTCTGCCAGTTGGTTAGCATGCCGCCAAGCCAACGCTCCGTGACATGGAACATGCCGCAGCGATCGGCTTCCTGACGGATGACATCGACAGCCTGTTTCTTGGTGCCGACAAAAAGGACGGGCTTGCCTTCTTGGGTCGTCTTGCGAACGGCCTGGTAGGCAGCCTCGAGACCACGAAGGGTCTTGTTTAGATCGATGAGATGAATGCCGTTGCGCTCGGTGAAGATGAAGGACTTCATCTTCGGATTCCACCGACGGGTCTGGTGCCCAAAATGGGTCCCCGCCTCGAGCAGGTCGCTTACGCTGACCTCTGCCATATGCCAGTAACTCCTGTGTGGGTTATTCGTCCATGATCCGTCATCCAACGCCGGAGTCCCACTGGGCAGTTGCCGGCAGGACACCCCCGACGTCGTCAGGATCATGTGGTTGGGAACCAGGCAAAGCGCCGCCCGGTTCCTACTGTGAGTCTGGGTCTGCGCGAGTCTGGCTACGCCAAACTTTACTGAGAAACTGTTTCTTCCTGTCGAGGCACGGCACCCCGGCACGATTTCTCGATGTATGCGCTATCGTTTCGAGAATTGGAAGCGCTTGCGGGCGCCGGCCAATCCGTACTTTTTGCGCTCTTTCTCACGCGGATCACGCGTCAGAAATCCAGCACGCTTCAAAGCAGTGCGCATCGTCGGATCGAAGCTGAGCAGGGCACGGGCAATGCCGAGCGAAGCTGCGCCGGCCTGTCCACGCTTGCCACCACCCCGAGTACTGATGGTGATGTCGAATTTGTCACGAGACTCGACCAATTGCAGCGGCTGCATCATTATCATTTCAAGCGAGTCGCGGCGGAGGTATTCGTCTACCTTGCGACCGTTGATGGTGATCTGGCCCGAACCGGGATGCATGCGGACGCGGGCGACGGATGTCTTGCGACGACCTGTAGCTTCGAACTTCTGAATGGCTTCAGCCATGTAAATTGCGCTCCAAGGACCTGATGGGTCGTGCTGGTTTGATGAGCTGCTGACGTTGGATGAGCTGCTGAACTGGCATTGACGCGGTATGACTACAGCAGTTTGAGCAACTCAGGCTGCTGAGCCGCGTGGCCGTGATCGGCGCCACCATAGACCCGCAACTTACGGAACATCTTGCGACCGAGGGGGTTGTTCTTCAACATGCCCCACACAGCCTTCTTGATGATGCGATCCGGATGCTCGGCCAGAACACGCTCATAGGGCCTGGTCTTGAGACCGCCTGGATATCCGGTATGGTGATAGTAGACCTTCTGCTCTGCCTTACGACCGGACAGATGCACCTTGGAGGCATTGATGACGACAATATGGTCGCCCATGTCCTGGTGCGGCGTGTAGGTCGGCTTGTGCTTGCCCCGCAAAATGTGTGCGATCCGACTCGCCAGGCGACCGAGCGTCTGTCCTTCGGCGTCGACGACGAACCACTTGTTCTCGATCTCGCTCGCCTTGGGACTGTATGTTTTGTATTTCAACTTAACGATCCACGTTTGCGGGACTCTACGTCCCTAATTCCTGAAAGACATGTCATTCGTCCAGATCCGTCCGAGGATTGATAATGTTTCGGTTGGATTCCTGCTCTGGTACGGACGCAAGAATCTACGCCCTCTCTGAGAAAGTGTCAACGATCGACCGCTACATCCGCCTTGCGCCGCCGATACCAGCGTCTCCCCAGGAAGGCCAGAATCAAAGAGACAAGGAGCAGCATCCCCAGGCGGTTATACACAGACACCCACTCCAAAACCAGGTTCCAGTTGCGGCCGACCATCAGGCCTGCCCCCAGCAAGATAGCATTCCATACCATCATGCCGAGCATCGACATCAGCAGCACGCCCCGAAAACGCATGCGCGCCATCCCCGCCGACAAGGCGATGGCAGATCGTATTCCAGTTAGAAATCGATTTGCCAGGACGAGCCACAGACCGTAATGCTCGAGCCACACCTGGGCCCGTTGCATGTGCTTCTCGGAAAAGACCTTGACCCGACGTGAGTGCCCCTCGAGAAAAGAGCGGCCATGGGTAAGTCCCACATACCACATCACCATAAATCCGATGGTTCCACCCGCGGAAGTGGCGAAGTACACCGGTTCCCATCGAAGCACGCCGAGGCCAACCAGATAGGCCCCAAAAACCACGACGGTATCACCGGGTACGGGAGGGATCACATTTTCGAGAAACGCACTCAGCCCTAGAAATGTATAGGACACCCAAGGCGGCCAACTCGACATCTGTTCGATGGCACCATGTAGGAGCTCCGTCATGCTCGAAACGTCGAAGTCACAGAGACGAGGGCGATCGCCTGCGCCGCGATGCCTTCCTCACGCCCGATAAAGCCAAGACGCTCTGTCGTGGTTGCCTTGACGCTCACAGCCGATGCTTCGATCCCAAGAGTTGCGGCCAGTCGCGCCGATATCTGGTCAGCATACGGGGACAACCTGGGCGCTTGCGCCATCACAACCGAATCAACGTTCACAATCTGCGCTCCGATGGCCTGCAACCGACTTGATACGTCCGCGAGAAGTACGAGACTTGAGATACCCGCATATGCCTGATCTGTGTCGGGGAAAATTTGACCGATGTCTCCCATGGACATCGCACCAAGTAAGGCATCGATAATCGCATGGGTGAGGACATCGGCATCTGAATGACCTGCAAGCCCACGCTGGGCTTCTATTTGGATGCCGCCGAGAATCAGCGGACGATCATCTGTAAAAGCATGCACATCATATCCCTGCCCAACACGCATGACCCTCGATGAATCGCCCACGGTCGGCAGATCCTTAGGGGTCGTCACCTTCACGTTGGTGGGGTCTCCGTGAACGATATGGACTCGGTGGCCACAGGCCTCCACCAGCGAGGATTCATCCGTCGCGGGTTGCGATGGATCTCGCCGGGCGAAGGCTTCCTCCAACAAACTGCGACGAAAGCCCTGCGGGGTTTGTGCATTCCATAATTGTCGTCGGTCGGGCGTGCCAATAACGATACCATCCTCTACCTGTTTGACCGTATCCGTTGCCGGCACGGCAGCAATTGCGGCGCCATGACGCAAGGCTGCCTCCACAATATTGGTCACCAGATCCGTACTCACCCACGGCCGAACAGCGTCGTGGACCAGAACAATGTCGTCGGCGACTTCCAGGGCGTTCAATGCCTGTTGCACTGAGTCAACTCGCTGCGTGCCACCGATCACGGCCGACCTAAGTTTTGGCCCAACGGAAGAAGCGATTGCGTCGAAGCGCTGCCTGTCGTCTGGATGGATGGCGACGAGGAGACCAGACACGCGCTCGCATGCATGGATCGCCCGTAGTGTGTGAGCCAGCAGTGGCTGACCGTCAACGGAGAGATACTGCTTAGGTATATCGCTTCCCATCCGTTGTCCCCGCCCTGCGGCAGGGATGATCACCACGGCCCCGGGTTCATTCATGAATGATCTCCATGAATGAGCATGGCATCACCATAGCTATAAAATCGGTACGAATTATCAACGGCATGACGATACGCCTGACGCACCCGATCGACGCCGGCGAAAGAACTGACAAGCATCAATAGACTGGAGCGAGGCAGATGAAAATTCGTCACCATGGCATCGACCACCTGGAACTCATGCTTGGGCGTAATGACAAGATCGGTCCAACCCTCGCCAGCTTCGAGTGTCCCAGATTCCGCGCAGGTCTCCAGCGCGCGCACGCATGTCGTGCCAACAGCAATCACGCGTCCTCCTGCTTGGCGGCGTTGCTGTATCCGCTCGGCCGCGTCCTGGGACAGATGATAGTACTCAGCTTCAACTCGATGCTTTCCGGGGTCTGAATCTCGCACGGGTGCAAAGGTGCCGGCACCGACATGTAGCACGAGGCGCTCGACGGCGACTCCCTTCGCCTCGACCTCGTCAACAAATGATTTGGTGAAGTGGAGCCCAGCCGTAGGTGCCGCGATCGATCCATTGGATCGAGCAAAGACGGTCTGATAGCGATGTTCATCGTCGTCAACCAGTGCACGTCGAATGTACGGCGGAAGTGGGATTTCGCCGAGACCGGCCGTTAGGCGCTGGAACGTGTCGAGGCCCGTGGGATCGGTCCCCGTGTTATCATCTCGCAAAAGGCGGAAGTGCAGGCGATCCTCACGGGTCCGCCCAATGACCTGTAACCGAAGCCCTTCGTCTCCGTCAAGAATCAGGCCCTCCGCCAGTCCGCGCAGAGGCTTGGCCATGGCCAACCAGCCCTCAGTGGGACCACGTCCGAGGACGAGCAACTCCACTTTTCCGCGCGTGAGCGGCTTGCGCACATGCAATCGAACGGGAACGACGCGCGTCTCATTGAGTACCAGCACATCCTGAGCCTGCAAGTGTTGAAGCAGGTCAGGAAACGTGGCATCCGTCACCTCGCCACTGTCACGGTTGAGGACAAGCAACCTGGAACCGTCGCGACGTGTCGCCGGGTGCAGAGCGATCAGGCTATCGGGTAGCTCAAAGTCGAGATCTTTCAGCTGCATGATTTGCCCAGTCTTTCAGCTGCATGGTTTGCCCAGAAAGAAAAGAGGCGGCAAGCTACACATCGCCCTCAGAAAGTCAAATGACAGCACATGAAAAGGGGGCCACCTCATCCCTGAGGCGGCCCCCTTTTGCTGGAGCTCGCGCTCCACCTCCCTGTTCATCTCGCTTCACGGTATTGCCGGCCGGAGGATGGAAACGAGATGATTCTTCCTTGAATGGGTGACGTGTTTGCTAAAACTAATACGGTCGGAGTGGTGACTAAGACTCGTCGACGAGCACCGCTGGTGGCTCTCTACAGCAGCGAGAGGGCCGAGACAGAGGAGACATTGGCTTGTACCGACATGGCGTTGCTGGCACTCACCAAGATCTGTGCCCGCGAAAGCGAAGTCACTTCGGTCGCGATGTCCGCATCTCGAATTGTCGCGTCCGACGCAGTGATATTCTCAATTTCTACCTCAGTGAAGGCGATACTGAAATTTAATCGATTTTGCATTGCGCCCAGATCGCCACGAGCGGCTGATATCGTCGTCGTCGCCTGATCGATGGTTGAAATCGCCTGCCGAGCAGATGAAATGCTGCCAACCGAAGTTCCTCCCATATTGAGCGCCGTACCGGTTGCACGCAGATCTGGAATTCCGACCTCAAGTCGATTGAAGAACGTATTGTAAGGGCCTACCTGAAATGACCCCCCCGTGCTCCCTTCAACGACAATCGTCTGGCCATCGAGCTCGCCGTCCGTGTAGTCTCCTGCAGCGCCTTGCGCGCCGACACCGGACAGGGTGACCTGTATGCCCAGTCGATCGAAATTTGCTACGACGGATGTACCCGTCGCCACGATATTGCCATCGAGCAACGTGCCCAAATTGAGCGTCTGGGTCACGTTGCCGTCGCCTAGGGTAAGCGCACCGTCGGCGGCCGTGTCGGAAAACGTGAAGGTTCCTGCCTGAACAGCCGATATGTTGATACGGGTAACCCCTGTTGTGGCACTGGAGGTCACAGCCGTAGAAGCCGTCGTGCTCATCTGATTGCCGAAGCCGGATAACAGACTGGCGCTGTTATACGTTGTCGCTTCGGCGATTCGGTCGATCTCAGACACGAGCTGGCTGAACTCTGCTGCGATCGATTCTCTGTTGGAATCGTTGATCGTGCTCGACGCGGACTGGTTTGCCAGTTCCTTCATCCGCACAAGCATATTGTTCACTTGTTGCAGGGATCCTTCTGCGACCTGTAGTAGGTCAGATCCCTGTTGAGCATTGCGCACATTCTGACCGAGCCGCGCAACTTCGCTACGCAAGCCCTCTGATACGACCAATCCCGACGCGTCATCGGATGCGCGATGAACACGCAGGCCTGACGACAACCGCTCGAGCTGGCGACCGAGAATGTTCACGTTGCGCGAGATAGATCGCTGCGTATGGATCGCAGCGATATTGTTATTCACTCGCAGTGGCATGGTGTGATGTTGCCTCCTTGCTCCCTGGGCCGAAGTCCATTTCGACCTTTCGTGTTCACATGACGGGCCAGAGCACATGTAAACTATGTAAATGCAGTTAAAACAATAATTTACTATGGAGCGACGTCTTCCATTCACATCGACCGCTACCACCGAGCGCATTCTACCTATTCCGTATATCGGGCCCCTAATCAGCCAACTTTAATGCAGATCCTCGTTTTTTTCTTTTTCTGTAAAATTCTGCAAAAGTCTGCGGCGGATTCGTAGATATCATCTAATATGTTACCAAGTTCCGCCAAGTGACCGGAAGTAGTCTCGCAGTGCCTCTCCGCGAGGTAATTGCCGGTCACGGGTAGTTAGGAGGAAGTAGGAAACGTCGTCTCACCTTTCTCCATTGGCACCAGTGAAGGTGCCACGTGTTGTGTGAGAAAGCGGCCTTCATCAGGCAGAAACAAGGAGGTTTCAGCCAATGTTTGCAGCAAGAATCAACAGCAACGCTGCCTTCGATCGCGCCAGTAATGCCCACGGCCGGTCGGACAGGGAGCTACAATTCAGTCGTACTCGACTCGGGCATGCGCATCAACACCGCCCGGGATGATGTGGGTGGTCTGTCGATCTCTGAAGGGATGCGCGCCGAAATAGGCGGCCTGACAGAGGGAACCCGCAACACCGAAAAAGCCATCGATCTTCTGCGCACTGCCGAGGGTGCAATGGGTGAGATCAGTTCGATTCTCATCCGCATGAGCGAACTGGCAACGCAGGCATCGACCGATACCCTCAACGACACGAATCGGGAAGCAGTTCACTCCGAATTCAATCAGTTGAAGGACTACATCGATCGTGTCGCCAAACAGGCATCATACAACGATCAAAATCTGCTGTCTGGATTTGGTAACGATGTCAATGACCTCACATCAACGGCCATTGATGCGTTAGCCGACAATAGCATCCGCCGCGTGAAATTGTCGAGCGTGGAAGCCGGGACATACACCTTCACCGACTCCCCCGCTGACAATAGTGTCACCCTTAGCAATGGCACCACGTCGCAGACCATCGAGTTCGGTTCGATCATGGACGGTGATCATGTCGCAGACGGCACGACAGTCGTCGCCAATTTTGATCAGTTGGGGATCGAAGTCGTGCTCGCAGGCCAGCACGTGGCTAAGTCACAAGGCAGTTACACTGATGGTGACCTTGACGGTCAGACCCTCGTCGTCGAAGAAGACGTCGGGGGAAGCTTCCAGTTGGGCAGTGACGCAGGTATCGCCGATCGGTTGGATTATGATATCAAGGACATAACTGCTGGCGGCAAGGTATTAGGCATTGAACAACTCAGTATCGGCACGCGCGACAGCTCGCGTCATTCTCTGGCTCAGATCGATGGTGCGATCGACAGGATGTCCAAGGAACGAGGAGAGGTCGGCGCCCTCCTGAACAGGTTCCAGCATACCCTCAGTTTCGCGGAGGGAGCAATAGAAAATGTCACCGCCTCTGAAGGGACGGTGCGTGATACGGACTACTCTGTCGAAGCTGGACTAGTCGCCAAGGGGCAGATTCTGCAAGATCTCTCGCGGTCTGCGATGATTCAGTCCAAGGTTCCCATCGAGACGGTGATGTCACTGTTATCGGGATGGGCTCGCACTTGAGACGCAGGCCCATGGCACGTGACGGGCTACCTTTTATGACCCCGCTTGCTGCCTGGTCGGTTGGAGAAGTCGCAGGATTCGAATCTCTCCACCTCGGATCGTGTCGCTTTCAGCAAAGACTGCGACGGTCTCTGAAGTGGAGGTATCTAGCAGCAGTTGAAAGTAGGCGCGATTGATCTGGCGACGATAGCGGGCCGCGATCGAGGTTGGCTGCAGGTCGTCGTTCAGGTAGCGTGCATACACCCCTGAGGGCAATACGATGTACCGTACGCCGAGGCTCCATAGCTGGCGTGGGCTACGCCAACCACGACTGAAAACGCGTCGAGTCTCGCGGTCATCGAGATCTATGTGTTGGCGAAGCGACTCGGGCACAGAGGGCTGCTTCAACCAGACCTCGAGATTGACAATATCGTAAGCTGGGTGTGTCGCTCCTGCTGCGTGCAATGCGTTTATCGCGTCCGGCGCACGACCATAGGCGGCTGCGAGGCCCTTGCTGTCCTGTGTGGATGGCAATCGTGGACAATATGGCAGCCACGTCATGCCGATCCCTGTTCCATCAGGGACCTGCCTCTTGATCCACGTCGCCGCCAACGTACGCGTATCGATGCGCTGCATTTGCCAACTGGCGTGGAGTGACCCGATAGTGTTGGGCAGCAAAGTGGCAAGGGCGATCACAACAAGCAGCCGCGAGCCATCCACGCGCATGCGGCGCTCCGTGTGAGCCCACATCCGGGTGACCTGGACGATCAGAATGCCCAGATATGGCAGCAGGTAGTGGAGACTCTCGCGTGTCCAGGAACCGATGTAGGCGAAAGCGGGCACGACCGTAGCCAGTACGAGCCAGTCGTATCGATCTCGTTTCACGCTCGCCCAAACGACACCCGCCAGTAGCAGCCCGCCCAGGACAAACTCCTGTAGCACCCATTCACGCGCGATCCACCACCACGGAGAGGTTTCCTTGAGCGCGAAGCCAAGGCTCGACAGTTGATAACGGACCAGGCCAAAATACTGTTCAGGGGCGAGCACGAAGTAGGGGCACGCGAGTGCTGCGATGACGACGGCGATCGCACCTGCTCCCCAGAGACGCGGTTCAAAGCAGCGCTGCCACCATGCCCTGTCGGACGCCCTTTGCAAGTGAGCGCCGACGACGGCCAAGGCACACAGTGCGCCGTTGTATTTGGTCGCCACAACCAGCCCGCAAACCGCGCCGGCAACCAGGTAATCTCGCCACTCCCCATCACCTTCAAGAATCGTCCAGGCGCGATAGACGACGAGGGTCGAAAGCAGGGCCACCGTTGCATCGGGAAGGGCCATGTGCGCTTGTCGCACGGGGACAAGCGCCACTGCGTATGCCAACGCGCCAAACCACGCCCACCTGCCTGCCCCCACCCGCCACGATAGTCTGTGGATCACCACGACATGGACCATGTCCGACACGAGACTCACCCCCCGGCCCATGAGTGCGCTCCAGGCAGGGTCCGTGTAAGACAACAGCGTCAGTCGATCAAAAAATCCTGCACCCGGAAATGACCCAGCGACGACGATCCCGGTGCATGCCACCACACTGGCGACGAGGTAGGAGTAGAGTGCAGGATAGGTAAACTCGGTGGGTCGAAGACTGGCGTCGCGGAAGAAATTCCAGATACTGGCTGCGACGCCAATCTCATCAACGTGGCCATAGAAGTCGGGATATCCCTGGGACGAGCCGAGAAGTCTACCGACTGCGGCGACAACGAGAATGAGCCCCAGCCCCAACTGCTTGTTCATGTCGGTTTGGCGGTGTGTGCCGAGGTAGTCGACCATGCGTGGCGAAAAATGGTCGTCAGGATTTTCCTACCTGCTCGTATGGAACCCATCAGGGTACCCGCCACCTTCGACTGCCCCGCAAATCGTTGTCGGTAGCTCACGGGCACCTCAGTCGAACGCAGGCCCTCTCGTGCCGCCTTCACCTGCATTTCGACGGTCCAGCCGAAATCTTTATCTATCATGCCGATCCGCTCCAACGCATCGCGGCGAATCGCACGAAATGGCCCCAGATCTGTATAGTGCTCTGAGTACAGCCATCGAATCAACAAGGTTGCCAGGGCATTGCCGAAGCGCTGCTGCGGCGTGAGGGATCCGGCTTCACGGCGTCCCAGCACACGGGAACCGATGACAAGATCTGCTTCATTGGCAAGAAGGGGAGCCAGAACACTGCTCGCCTCTGTCGGATCGTCCGAGTAGTCGCCGTCGAGGAAGACGACCACCGTCGTTTGATCATCGAGAGCAGCGATACCCGTCAGGCACGCCTGTCCATAGCCACGTCTCGATTCGACAACGACTCGCGCACCCGCCTCTTCGGCACGACGCGCCGTGTCGTCCGTTGAGCCGTTGTCGACGACGATGATGTCATTGATCAGATCACGCGGCAGATCTACCACGACACGACCGATGGCATCCTGCTCATTCAGGGCAGGAATGATGACGGCAATATGGACCTCAGGCAGAGGGCTGGTCATGCTCGTCGGCGGCTTTCGCAAGCGAGGCCGATTGTAGCCCTATAAATGCAGAGCGAGCCAGTCGAGAACCAGCTCCGGGAGACTCACTGCAGAGAGCAGTTCGAGTCCGTGAGCGGAGACGCCCTGCACTACGGCGACCGATTTCGGTTCACTTGTGAGAGACGCAAGAGAGTCAGAGAAGCCTGGATAGCTCAAGGACAGCTCGTCGCTGATCGGTAAAACGTCGGCTTCCCCCACCACATATAGCATCGTGTGTGGATTGAAGTTGTCGATGCCTTCGCCAATGACCAGAGGTGTCTCATTTGCATCCCATAGGCCCGGGGAGATCGCGACGCCCACCTTCAGATCATCCGGAAATGCCCCCATCGCTACGTAGGCGACATTGCCACCGCCGCCGTTGCCAATCACGGCCAAACGGCTCGCATCAGCCGATGCCTGACCACGCAACCAGGTAATGGCGGCACGAACTTCGAGATGAAAGTTGTCCAGATCTGAAATCAGCAGTTGATCAACGGCACGACCATCACTCGGCAACGCGGTGAGGCCGTGACCGCGCAGATCGACGGTCAGAACATTGTAGCCATTCTCCAACAGGGTCTCAAAGAATTCGTCAAAGAGCCACTCCTGTCCGGCCAGACTGTTGCCCACATCATGTACGAGGATGACCGTCGGCTGCGAACTCCCGCCTGTTCTTCCATAGATTCCTGCCACAGAGATCCCGTCAACACTATTGAAGGACACTGCGTCGATGGAATATAGCCGGCCGGCACCTTTGGGAAGATCGGGACCAGCAATACTCGGATCGTCGTCGTTGGCATCGCCGCAACTGTCAAATACCAGCAGCACCGTGGCAAGAAGACCTAAACGCAGACCGCGCCTCAGCAGACGGGTCGACCACATCTGGCACTGGCGGAAATTCAATGTCACGAGGGACTCCCATGTCACTTGACGGGAAGGCGGGAACTTACGGGCTTTCATCAACTTACTCAGCCTCCGCTGGAGGTGTCAACGTGTCAATTCAGGTCAGGGCTGCAGAGGCAATCAATTGATCGAGGTCCGTGCACTCCACGTTCAGCACCCGGGTGAGGTCAAAGCCATCGATGGGGTCGACCTGGACTTGCCTCAGGGACAGCACGTGGCCTTGATGGGGGCCAACGGATCCGGCAAGACGACGTTGATTCGATGCATCAACGGCCTGCTGCTGTCGACATCAGGGTCCGTGCACGTGGATGGCCTGTCACCTCGCGAGCCAGAGGATCTGATTCAGATCCGCCGTCGAGTGGGGATGGTATTTCAGAATCCAGACGATCAGTTGGTCACCACATCGGTTGAGACCGAGATCGCCTTCGGCCTCGAGAATCACGGCATTCCCACAGACCGGATGCGCCATCGTGTCGATGAGATGCTGGAAACCTTCTCCTTGGCACGTTATCGGAACACACCACCTCATCTTCTGTCAGGAGGCGAACGCCAACGGCTGGCCATTGCCGCCGCAGTCGCTCTGCAGCCAGCCTATCTACTGTTGGACGAGCCGACAGCCCTTCTGGACCCATCCTCTCGAAAAGATTTCATGCATCTGCTGGATCAACTTCGTGTCGATCACAATATCGGCATTCTGCATGTGACGCAGAATGCGGAGGAAGCGATCCTTGCCCAGCGACTGCTCGTGCTGAACCACGGAAAACTCGCCTGTGACGGTAGCCCTGAGCAGGTGTTCAGTGCTGGCGCCTGTCTTGCGCGAGAGACGGGTATTCAGCTTCCATTCGCAGTGCGCTGCTGTCTTGCCGTTGGCTCCCTGTCGGCCCCTCTTCCACTTACCATCGAGCAACTCGACGATCGTTTGGCTCATTGGCAGGGCCCGGCATCCCCCCCTGCTGAGGGAGAGATCGAAGAGCCGACAACACCAAGGATGGAAATTCGTCATCTGCACCACATATATGACGAGGGCATTCCAGAGCCTGTCCAAGCACTCACCGACATTGATCTGGATATAAATCCTGGACAGATTCTCGCGATCGCGGGAGCCAGCGGATCGGGAAAAACAACCCTCGTCCAGCACCTGAATGGACTGTTGCGCCCAAGCGCGGGCCAACTGTCACTGGATGGGCTCGATCTCTGGGACAGCAGACTGAAGCCACAACAGTTGCGGCGCCTCGTCGGACTGGTCTTTCAGTTTCCTGAAGCACAGTTGTTCGCCGAGACTGTGGCGGAGGATGTCGCCTTCGGCCCTCGCAACGTGGGGTTCGACGAGGGCGTCGTTGCTGAGCGCGTCGCTGCTGCTCTGCACGCGGTTCACTTACCCCACAAGGAGTACGGACAGCGCTCGCCCTTTCACCTGAGCGGCGGAGAACGACGACGTGTGGCGATCGCTGGTGTCCTGGCCATGAATCCACAGATCCTGGTGCTCGATGAGCCAACGGCGGGGCTCGATGCACAGTCAACGCAGCTGCTGATCCAGATTTTCCACAATCTGCAACGAGATCAATGCAGTGTCGTACTTGTCACCCACGACATGGACCTGATCGCCGAGGTGGCATCGCGATTGGTCATTCTTGCCAACGGCCGAGTCGCGTTCGATGGTTCACCAGGAAAGGCCTTTGGATCAGATCTCTTCAAGGAATCGTCCCCCCTCATCCCACCTGCTGCGTGGCGTTTCAGCCAACTGCGACAGCAGCGCGAAGTGCAGACCCCCTGGTTTTTGACCGATGCCGAGGTGGCCGCGTATGCTCGTTCTCTCGTTCCCCCTCTTGCAGAATCAGACTAGCCCCCTAACCGACTTAAGGACCATCCATGTCCCAGCAATCATCAACTCCCCGCCCCCTGCTACTTCGTGGCGGCCGTCTTGTCGACCCGGCCGCGAATCGGGATGAGACGACCGACCTGCTGCTACGCGACGGCGTCGTCGCCGCGATCGGCGAGGAGGTGACGATGACCGATATCGAGGTAGTTGACGTGACGGGTCTCGTGGTCTGCCCCGGGTTCATCGATGCCCACGTTCATTTGCGTGAGCCTGGCTTCGAGCACAAGGAGACGATCAAGACCGGCGCCGAGGCGGCTGCTGCAGGTGGATTCACGAGCATCGTGACGATGCCGAATACTGCACCACCACCGGATTCAGCGACACGCGTGAAAGATCTCGTTGAGCGCTACCAGGCCGGATGCGTGCGAATCTATCCCATGGGGACCGTCACAGGCGAACGCACGGGCAGAGGCTTGGCGCCCCTTCGGGAGATGGCCGACGTCGGCGCCGTGGGATTCTCAGATGATGGAGATCCGGTAGAGGACGAGGACCTGATGCGCCGGGCACTTCAGGTGGCTGCTGAAACCGGTATCCCTATCGCGCCGCACGAGGAGGTAAAGAATCTGACCACGGGCGGCTGCATGCACGAAGGGGATGTGTCACGAAGACTGGGATTCACGGGGATGCCAGCGGCAGCGGAAGAGCAGATGATTGCGCGGGACATCGAGCTCGTGCGGGAGACCGGTGGTCCTCTCCATATCCTTCACATCAGCACGGCTGGGACTGTCGGGCTCGTGCGCGGGGCCAAAGCCTCAGGTCTCCCGGTGACCTGCGAGGTATTGCCACATCATTTCCTGATGACCGACGAGCAGGTCGAACACTTAGGTACCGCCGCTAAGATGAGCCCCCCCTTGCGTGAACAGGCTGATGTCGACGCCATGATCGCAGGTTTGGCAGACGGCACCATTGATACACTGGCTACCGATCACGCACCTCATACGGCGCAAGAGAAGGCGTTACCCTTCCCCGAGGCGCCCATGGGGATCGTCGGATTGGAGACGGCCGTCGGGCACACGCTGACGCGCCTGCTGCATGGCGGCGTGTTGGATATAGCAGCAGTGATTGATCGCTGGTCGGTGGCGCCGGCGCGAATCTTTCAACTTGCGGGAGGACGGCTGCGGGTCGGCGATGTGGCGGATGTCACCCTCCTCGACCTCAATCAGACGTGGACCGTAGACAGCAGCAGATTCCAGTCGAAATCAGCAAATACCCCTTTCGATGGACAGCTGATGCGCGGCAGGGCCGTCGGCACGATCGTTGGAGGGCGAGTGGTGCACCCGCTTTAGCGGTTTGTGTCGAGAGTGAACGCATCGGACCAGTGCTCGACAATGGCGGGGTCTTGAGACAGATCAACACTGATGACATCGAAACGGCACTCGCCGCCCGCGCCACGATAGCGCAGAAAATGGCGCGCAGCGCGAATCATTCTCTGTCGCTGCGAATGCGACAGACGTGCTTCGGGTCGTAGAGTCTCCGATCGGGTGGCCGTCGATTTCACTTCGACGAAGACCCAGCACGCGTCCTGCCTGGCAACAATGTCAATCTCTCCGCCAGCGGCGCGATAACGCTGATCTTCGATGGAGTACCCCAGGCCCTGCAAATAGGCAGCAGCCGTGGATTCACCTGTCACTCCGGTCGCGGGAATCGGCTCGGCTTGTCCTTGAATTCCCACTGGCTGCTGATTCCGGCGTGCGATGGGTGAAAAACTGTGACGATGCTCTGTGCATGGGCCCAGTCTGGCCAGAGCACTTCGATGCAAATCGCTGGCATACCCCTTGTTGCTTGCAAAACCATAGCCAGGGTGATTGGCATCCAACCCAATCATGAGTCGGTCACGGTGTTCTTTGGCCACGATCGAAGCTGCTGCGATACTCATGGATCGAGCATCCCCTTCAATCAGAAGGGTCTCCGGAAGACCGGATTCGGGAGAGCGATTGCCATCGACTATAACATGTTCCGGAGCTGGAGATAGCCCGTCGAGGGCCACACGCATCGCCTCCATGGAGGCCTCCAGGATGTTGATCCGATCGATTCGAGCCGCAGACACGACGCCGATGTTCCATGCGATGGCCTCCTTTTCGATCTCCTGCTGCAATTCATGTCTTTGCGACGGATCCAGCTTCTTGGAATCGTCTACGCCTTGAAGGCGGCATCCTGGAGCCAGGATTACTGCAGCGGCAACGACAGGCCCCGCCAGACACCCACGACCAACCTCGTCGACACCCGCGATACAGGTAATGTCCGATTCCCAGAGACCGTCCTCGAATTTTCGGATGCGTCTCAATCGCCGCTGCTCGGCTTCACGCCGGCGAAGCTGCTGACGCTGACGCACGGCAAGACGGCGGACACCTGCGCGCGGATCTTGTTCGAGCAAAGCCAGGACAGTGCGCCCAGTCCCCCCACGTTCCTTCAGCAGCGCTTCGATCTGTGCGATCGTGGCCTGGGATAGATGCTCAGCGTCGAGTTTCACGTTTGACAGTTTCCGGGAGGCTGGTACATTGCGAGCAAGAGAAAATACCTATGATTCGGTGCCGTTTCCCCGGGAGTCACAAGTGCGATACCTGCGTTTCACGATTGTCTTCACCACCGCCGTATTACTGCTGAGCAGCACTCCCGGGATGACTCAGAGTGAATGGGCAACTGACACGCGTGTCTACCTCTTGGATGGCACCGTCATCATGGGACAGTTGCTGGAAAAGAGCGATGATCTGATCATCGTTCGCAGTAGCAGTGGCGAAATTCACACCTTCGAGCCCACTCAGATTGACAGGCTTGTCACATTGGATTCACTGGGCGGCCAGGCGCAGACCATCACAGTTCGTGAATTTCCCTATATCAGTTTCCTGGGCGGTACCGTTGCATTCGGTCTGATTTCGTGGCTGCAATTCGACACGGCCAGTGATCGTGATGCGGCAGCACAAGACAATGCAGACGGTGGCATCGTCGGTCGCGCAACCGAACTACGAGACAAGGCAGACAAGGCCCGCTTGCTGGGTTGGTCATCGCGCGTGCTGGCATTGGGATCGCTCGGCATTGCGTTGATTCCTCGCGATCGCACCAGACGCATCTTTCCCGAAGTAGGCCTGGGCGATGACGGTACAACAAGACTGCGGGTCGTCTACGCCTTTTAGGCCGCCGATAACCTGCCACGATCACCTGCACAATCGTCGACGTTTATCGTCTACCGCGCAGTCTGCGGATCTCCTCCGTCATGGCTTCAATCTTCATATTCTGTAATTTGACGATATCGGCATAAAGTCGATTTCGGTCGTCCTGGCCATCCAGCGTCTGCCGCAGTCCATCGACCTTATCCAGAATTCCATCGACCTCGGCTTCCTCGCCTCCATCGGCAAAGGAACCGGCCCCCTGCCGAAGTTCGCCCCACTTCTCATCGATCTGCCGATCGAGACTCTCTTCTTCCTCCGTCGTGGCGCGGCCTTGACCCGCTTCATCCACTTGCTCTTCCCAGACCTGTGAGAACTTTCCACCTGGCGCCTTCTCCGGCGGCCCAGACTTGGGTGGCGAAGATTTGGACGCGGGGGTCTGTGGGCGCTTTTGACTCGAGTTCACCACCCACCAGGTCACGCCGGCCAATGCCAGCAATCCTACCCCCGCCAGCCCGATCAGAACCCACGGACCATCCAACGGATTCCCGGCCGCCTCTTCTTCTGCCGTCGCCGCATCATCGCCGACCACTTCTTGGGATGGAGCCTGTGCCACTTCACCAATGGCCCCTTGCGTCCGTGGCGGCGGTGGTGGCCAGATTTCGCCACGAAACAAAGCCTGGTACTTGGCTGCACTATCGGGCCTCGCCTGTAACCGGTACACCTCCCCCAGGGTGAGATAGATGTCACGTCGTCCGCCACTCACACCCAGGGCCGTGTAAAGCTTCGTTAAGGCTGCATCGTGTTCACCTAGATGTCGATGGGCCTTGGCGGCATGAAACAGAGCATTGACGTTCTCGGGGGCCCCGGTGAGAACCTCCTCGAAAGCCTGCAGCGCCCCAAGATGATCACCGCCCGCCTCCCGTTGAAGTCCTTCGGCATATGGATTTCGCTGTACAAGGGCCGTCGTCTCTTCGATAGGATCAGGCTCAGGGAGCGGCGTTTCCAGCAGTGGCTCGGCGTCGACGTCGGTCTCGGTTTCCGCCGGCACCGCACTATCAGCCGATGTCTTGGGTTTCAGAAATCGCGTGGCCAGCCAACCTGTGCGGCCATCAGCGATCCGGATCTGTGACCAGCCACCTTGCTCGGCCCCCACACGATCTACCTGCTGTCCGCGAAAGAGCATCGTCAAAGAGGTTCGACCGGTAGAGGGCCCGTCTCGCAAGCGCACACCTTGTCCTGAGACGAGGAATCGTGGCAAAACCAGCTGCCCGTGAATCCAGCCCTGCGTTCCATCGGACATCTGGATCTGCAGCCAACCCGCATGCCGATCGACTTGTTCGACCTCCACCCCTCGACGCAGTGCAGCAACCTGCCGCGATTGCGTGGTGGCATCGGAGCGAATATTCACCTGGTCGCGATCAACAACGTAAATCTGTTGTGCCGACAACGATGCAACCGATGCGAGCAGACAGAGGCCAACCAGCAAGCGAAGACGGATCATGCGGCGCGCTCCAGTGCCTTGAGGTGCTGCACGAGAGCGAGCAGTCCGAGGTGATAGGAATTCGGCCCAAAGCCGGCGATCTGCCCAACACATACGGGAGCGATAACGGAGGTGTGCCGGAAGACCTCGCGCGCATGAACGTTCGACAGGTGAACCTCGACAGTAGGTAGTCCCACACCTGCGATAGCATCACGGACGGCGATGCTGTAGTGGGTGAGTGCACCAGGATTGATGACGATCCCCTGTGCCCATGTCTGAGCCTGGTGGATGGCGTCGACAATCTCTCCCTCGTGATTCGATTGCGTAAATCGTAGCTCGGCATTGAGTTCTGTGGCGGCCTTCGACAACAGGCTTTCCACATCGGCGAGAGTTGCCGCACCATAGACTCCCGGTTCGCGGGTCCCCAACAGATTCAGATTGGGACCATGAATCACGGTGATCGGAAAAGCCATCACTCTGATACTCCTTGCGGGATGGTAGATTGAACCGAATGACGTCTGGCCTGGTCGAGGGCCAGAGCTGACAAGACAATGGCTGCAGTATCGGCACGCAGTATGCGCTCGCCCCAGACGAAACTGCGCGCGCCCTGATCCTTCAGGAAAGCGATTTCATCTGCATTGAATCCCCCTTCAGGACCAACGAACAAGGCGACACCTGTTTTGTCCGCTTGCCACACGTCCTCAATGGAGTCGGGGACGGCCGGGTCGGCGACCAATAGTGCCATCCCCTGGTCAGCACATTGTGTCGCAATTTTGTCGAGAGACGCGACTTGGGCCACCTCAGGAATCCGCGAACGCCCACACTGTTTGGCTGCAGCCATGGCGATGCGGTGCCAGCGTTCAGGCTTGCCCGCTCCCCGGACGACGGTGCGCTGGGTTGCCATAGGATGGATTGTGTGAACGCCGATCTCCGTCGCCTTCTCTACAACCGTATCGAATCGTTGCCCCTTGATCAGGGCTACAACCAGATGCAGTTCGTGACGACTCTCAAGTGCGCCAGGCGTTGTCTCCAGGATCTGGCCAACCACCTCATCTGCATCGAGGTTTAGCAAGCGCACTCGAAAGGCCGTACCAACCCCATCGATGGCATCGACGACTTCCCCTTCACTGATCCGTCGAACACGGATGTGATGCGCCTCTTCGGCACTGAATACCAAACACCCATCCTTGATTCGCTTAGGGTCGATGAGGAAGGCCGGCACGTGACGTTAGTCCACCACATAGGCGCGGCAACTGAACCAATCGCCACGTTGCCAGCGGCCATCAATGGTCAGGCCGGACTCGATGAGTCCGTCGAGGAAGGTTCGCTCTTCACGTCGCAAGAGCCCCGAAAAAATAATGCACCCGCCCATCGCAAGTCTCTGTAGAAGGTCTGGCACCATGGGGAGCAGGATGTGGCTTTCGATATTGGCAACGATGATGTCGAAAGGCTCGTCTCCAGCATCTTTCGCACTGCCCTGCTGCAGAACAATCCGTTGCGTAACATGCTCAACACCGAGATTCACATGGAGATTCAGTCGCGCATTCTCGATGGCGACCGGATCGATATCAACGGCCACGAGCGATGTCACACCAAGGTGCGCTGCCGCAATGGCCAATACACCTGAGCCAGTGCCGACATCCAGCATTCTGCGCCCTTCAAGTTTCGTGTCTTCGAGACCAGCCAATGCCGTCTGCGTCGATTCGTGACCACCGGTTCCAAAGGCCATGGCCGGATCGATCACGATCGACATCTGACCGAACTCGACCTCCACTGGAAGCCAAGGCGGGTGCACGACGATCTTCTCTGTCGCCCAGACGGGCTTGTAGAATCGGCGCCACTCAGCATTCCAATCGGCCGCCTTCTCCTCAGACACGAGAAACTCGATACGGTCAGATGCCATCCGCTCAACGGCCGACATGAGCCCCTCGCGGACTGCATCGACACTGCGCATTTGATCGAAAAAGGCTGTCACCCGCGTGTGTGTCGAACCAACGGCGTCACACTGGAGCCCACAACTACCCAGGTCGAAACACTCCGCACACATGACATCTTCCATCGCATCCGGTACCACGAAATCGACGCGGAGCCAGTGCGGTGGATTGTCATCGGACGATTGCGGTGGCACGGAAGAAGACACGTAGGATCCGATCCTGGTCGTAGAGACGAGGCCCGGGGAGATGTGGCTGATTTTTCAGCAAATTGGGCGAGGGGATCGCCCAGTTCAAAGATACGGGGCAGGCTGCTGGGGCAGCAAGGCCCTACTGATCGTGACGCAGCTGGGCGATCGCCTGATAGAGGTGCTGTGGAGGTGGCGCGCAACCAGGGATTGTCAACTCCACATCAACAATAGACGAGAGCTCAACCGTATCTCCATGCTCGCTCCATGCTCCACCAGTCAGTGCGCAAGATCCGAAGGCGATGACCGTCGCCGGTCTCGGCATCTGCTCATACAAGGCACAAATCTGGTCTGCAACAGGCCGCGCCAGACGCCCTGCCACAACAAGAAGGTCTGCTATGGCCGGATCATCGACGACGGCGATACCCTGGTGAGGCGGATCGAAGGTTGGACCGAGGGCTGCATCCAATTCTGCAGCGCAACAGGTCGTGCCAAATGGCAGAAGATGGATAGATCGTCGCCGCGCCCAGCGCCGCACACTGCTGAAGGTCGAACTCACGTCAGCTCGGAAAGAGCCCGTACCAGTGCCCGCCCCACCTCGGCAAAGGCTTGGCTCTGTGGTGCGGTGGGATCGGTCACCATCAGTGGCTTGCCAGTGTCTCCCGCTTCGCGCAGTCGATCGTCCTGGGGCAATTGTCCGAGCAAATCAACACCGGCTCGTTGGGCGAGGCTTTCGCCCCCACCTTCTCCGAACAACATGTGTCGTTCGTCGCAGTGTGGACACAAGTAGTAGCACATGTTCTCGATGATACCGAGGGTCTCGATCTCAACTTTGTCGAACATGGCGATACCACGTTCGACGTCTTCGAGGGCGACCGACTGGGGTGTTGTCACGATGACGGCACCACTGAGGGCGACAATCTGACTGAGTGTTAGTTGGATGTCACCCGTTCCCGGCGGCAGATCGATGAGAAGGATGTCGAGTTCCCCCCAGTTGACCTGCTGCAGGAACTGCTGCGTTGCTTGCCCCAACAGCGGGCCACGCCAGATCACCGGTGCGTCTTCTTCTGCAAGAAATCCCATCGACATAGTCGACAGACCGTGTACTTGCACAGGCTGGATTCGCCCCTCCCCATCCATCTCGGGCGCATCACGCACACCTAGCATCAGTGGCAGACTTGGCCCATAGATATCGGCGTCCATCAGCCCCACTCGCGCACCGTCTGCAGCGAGAGCAAGGGCAAGATTGACGGCAACCGTTGATTTGCCGACGCCACCCTTGGCACTCGCCACGGCGACAGCATTGGCCACACCGGGAATGATGTCACCTCCTGCGGGCAATGTTCGCGGAAAATTCATCGTTCTATTCTTTCCGCCTAGCTGAAGGCTTCTAACATGCGATCAAGGATACTCTTGCCTTCAGAATCTACCCGTTGCTGGTGAATTTCGTCGAGTTCAGCAAAGAGTCGGCGCTCTTCAGATGTCAGTTGCGTCGGCGTCCAGACCAGCACTTCCACGAGTTGATCACCTATGCCGCGACCATCCACATCGGGAATCCCCTTTCCGCGCAGGCGAAAGACGCGTCCCGTCTGGGTCGCCTCGGGGATCTTCATCTTTACATCGCCATGCAGAGTAGGGACCTGTGCTCCGTATCCAAGGGCTGCCTGACTGATACTGATGGGCAAGCGATAGATTACGTCGTTGCCTTCTCGTGTATATGTGTCGTGCTCTTCTTCTTCGATGAAGACAAGCACGTCTCCCGCAGGACCACCTCGAGGACCAGCGTCTCCCTGACCTCGCAATGGGATATAGTTGCCAGTGCTGACACCTGCTGGAATCCGCACTGTGATCGTCGTCTTGTCTCGTACCCGCCCCTCGCCGGCACACTCCCGGCAAGGATCGCTGACCATTCTCCCCTCGCCCTGGCAGGTCGGACAGGCGCCCACTGTTACCTGCTGGCCGAAGAAGGAACGTGAGACCTGCTGCACCTGCCCAACACCACCACAGGTCTGACAAGCTTGCGATGTCGACCCTGGCGCGGCCCCACCGCCATCACAGACAGCGCAGGACTTCATTCTCTGGAGGCTGATCTTTTTCTCGACACCTTCTGTGATCTCTTCAAGGCTCAACTTCAAGGAAATACGCAGATCGCGACCTTTGGGTGGCCCACTCGGGCCGCGAGAGCGACGGCCGCCGCCGAAGAAATCACCGAAGACGTCATGGAAGTCTGTGGCATGGGAGAAGTCTGACCACTGAAATCCGCCACTACCGAAGTTGCCTTCGAGTCCGGCGTGCCCGAACTGATCGTAGTTCGACCTCTTCTCCGTATCGCTGAGGACCTCGTAGGCTTCCGACGCCTCTTTGAAGGCTGCCTCGGCGTCGCTATCGTCCGGGTTGCGATCAGGGTGGTACTTCAGAGCCAACTTGCGATAGGCACTCTTGACCTGATCCGGCTCGGAATTCTTCTCGACCCCCAGAACTTCGTAGTAATCGCGCTTGGCCATCTACTGCTTCTTCTCACCCTCAGAGTCTTGAGCCGACGCGTCGTCCACCACCTCGAAATCTGCATCGACAGCACCCTCATCCTGTGATGGCGGTGCCTGTGCGCCTGGTGCAGGGCCCTCCCCCTCGGGCTGCTGGGCCTGGGCGTCAGCGTAAACGATCTCTGCCAGTTTATGGGATGCTGTCTGCAAGGTCTCGACCGTGGCATCGATCGCGGCCAGATCCTCACCCTCAAGGGCCTTCTTGGCTGCCTCCAACGCTTCTTCGATCGGTTTTCTATCCCCCTCGGACAGTTTGTCACCATGCTCTGCAATCGACTTCTCAGTGGCATAAACCATCTGATCCGCAGCATTTCGTTTATCGACCTGTTCGCGCCGTTGTTTGTCGGCATCGGCGTTTGCCTCAGCGTCCTTCTGCATCTGCTCGACTTCCTCACTAGACAAACCGGAGGAAGATTCGATGCGAATGGACTGTTCCTTGTTGGTGCCTTTGTCCTTCGCCGACACATTCAGAATGCCATTTGCATCGATGTCGAAGGACACCTCCACTTGCGGCATGCCACGTGGAGCCGGTGGGATGCCGTCGAGATGAAACCGACCAAGCGTGCGATTGTCATTGGCGAATTCACGATCGCCTTGCAGCACATGCACTTCCACACTTGGTTGATTGTCTGCCGCCGTCGAAAAGATCTGGCTCTTCTTGGTTGGAATCGTCGTATTGCGTTCGATGAGCTTCGTCATCACACCACCCATCGTCTCAATTCCAAACGACAAGGGCGTAACATCCAACAGGAGCACATCGTCCACTTCACCGGCCAGCACACCTGCCTGGATGGCGGCACCGAGGGCGACGACCTCATCAGGATTTACACCCCGATGAGGCTCCCGACCAAACAGCTCCTTGACGACCTCCTGCACCTTCGGCATGCGCGTGGAGCCACCGACGAGGATCACTTCATCGATCTGGTCTGCACTTAACCCGGAATCCTTCAGCGCCTGCAGACACGGTCCCTTCGTGCGCTCAACCAGATCTTCTACCAGTTGTTCGAACTTGGCCTTGGTCAGACTCATCTGCACGTGCTTTGGGCCCGTCTGGTCGGCTGTAATGAAAGGCAGGTGGATCTCCGTCGTCCCAGAAGATGACAGCTCACACTTCGCCTTTTCAGCGGCTTCCTTCAACCTTTGCAGAGCCATCGGATCCTGTCGCAGATCGATGCCTTCCGTTTGCTGGAATTCGGCGGCAATCCAGTCGATGATGTGTTGATCGAAATCATCACCGCCCAGATGTGTATCACCATTCGTGCTCTTGACCTCGAATACACCATCACCCAACTCGAGAATCGAGATATCGAAGGTGCCACCGCCCAGGTCATAGACAGCGATTTTTTCGCTCGAGGTCTCTTTGTCGAGACCATACGCCAGGGCCGCCGCAGTGGGCTCATTGACGATGCGTAACACCTCGAGTCCAGCGATGGAACCGGCGTCCTTCGTCGCCTGCCGCTGCGCGTCATTGAAGTAGGCAGGCACCGTTACGACGGCTTGTGTCACCTCTTCCCCCAGATAATCTTCAGCCGTCGCCTTCATCTTCTGCAGGACAATGGCCGCGATCTCGGGGGGCGTATAGTCCGTACCGTCGATCTCTACGGATGCCAGATCGCGCGCGCCGGATTTGACGGTGAAGGGAACCTCACGGATCTCCTCAGCCACCTCGTCGAATTTACGTCCCATGAAACGTTTCACCGAGAACACGGTCTTCGTGGGATTCGTCACGGCTTGGCGTTTGGCCGTCTGGCCCACAAGACGCTCGCCATCGTTGGCAAATCCTACCATAGACGGTGTTGTTCGCCCACCTTCCGCATTGGCGATGACCTCTGGCTCTTTGCCCTCCATGACGGACACACACGAATTCGTCGTCCCTAAATCGATACCTATTACTTTGCCCATCCTGTCTTACTCCTGCCCTTCTTCTACTGTGTCAGATTTGTCTTTAGAGGATTCCGACTCGTCCAGCTGTGAACTGACGATGACGCGTGATGGACGTACCACCTTGTCGCGTAAACGGAATCCCTTTTCCGTTTCCTGTATAACCATGCCCGGTTCGTGCTCGGCCGACGGCACTTGCATCATTGCTTCATGCTCGTTGGGATCGAAGGGTTTGCCCATCGCCTCGATCTCCTGCAGACCATAGCCAGCGAGGATCTCCTTGAACTGGGTGACGATAATCTCAACGCCTTGACGAACTGCGGCGGCGTCTTCTGTCTCTTGCGCCAGTGCCCGTCGCAAATTGTCGAGCAAGGGCGCGATCTGCAGTAGAATATCGCGCAGCGTATCGTCGCGAGTTTCGGCTCTGGCTTTGACCGTCCGCTTGCGAAAGTTGTCAAGCTCTGCGACGGCTCTAAGGTAGCGGTCCTGAAGCTGGGCAGCCTCTCTCTTGGCCGTCGTCAACTCGTCGACGGGCTCGTCTTCTGCCTCATCGGCGGTGGCATCCTGCTCGGACTCCAAGCCGTCTATCTCGGCCGAATCCTCGGGGTTATCTGCATCGTCGGAGGACGACGATGCACTTGGCTTGTCTTTTTCGTCGGTCAGAGTCTGTTTCTCACTGCTCATCGGTGTGTTGTGTCTTGCTTCGGGTGAGCACTGCGCTTTGCGCAGTGTGATAGCGACTGATATGTGCTGCGGTTGATTTTTCAGGCACCCAACTGCGCCGCCCGTGAGGCAGCGTAGTCGACAAGGGCCACGACGCGGTCATAGGGCATTCGGGTGGGTCCCATAACACCTATCACGCCTTGCGACCCGGCCACGTCATAGCTGGCCGTCACAAGACTGCACAGGCGCAACTCACGACGATCGTTTTCGTCGCCAATGGTGACTACGACGCCACGACGGCCAGCCAGCAACTGCGCCAGCACCTGCTTGTGTTCAAGTAACTCGAGTACGGAGGCGACATCGAGAGCGTCCCGGAACTCGGGTTGGACACATATATTGTGGGCTCCAGCGACGTGGACATCGACCACAGACCGTTGGCTCAAGGCTTCGATTTCGTCGACGACGACACGCAACAATTCAGGCGCGCCGCATGCCATGTCTCCTACACGCTCGCGTACGGTGGTCTGTACCTGGCTCATCGTCAGACCGCCGAGTCGTTCGTTCAAGCATGTAGCAACACCTTCGAGATCCCGGCGCTCGACGCTCGTTCCCACCTCGATGACGAGACTGCGCACAGGACCGGCTGTCAGATTCACCACGAGCAACAAACGTTGTCGCGTCAGGTGCACGAGCTCTATTCGAGCCAGCAAGCCCAGTTCGAAACTCGGTGCCATCACAAGCCCCAACTGCATCGTGACATCGCCGATGATCTCTGCCAGTTGTCCGTGTATTTCGTCGGCGGACAGCTTCTGCAACTTCCGTTCGATTTCACGTCGCTGTTGATCGAGATCGAATACGGGTGTCTCAACGGTATCTACCGTGTGGGCGACGAAGAAACGGTAACCTCGGTCGGTTGGTAGACGACCTGCAGACGTATGCGGCTGCTGGACGTAGCCCTTGTCCTCCAAAGTTGAGAGCGTCTTGCGTACGGTGGCCGCACTGATATCGACGTGCGGATCTCTCTCCAGCAACACCGCAGAGCCGACAGGCACACCCGTCTCGACGTGGGCTCGTACGAGGGCTGCAAGGATGATCTCTTCGCGTTCAGTAAGCTGTTCGCGTGGCACAGGCTATCCTTCGGGTCGGCCGACAGTTCGCATGAAAATACGAGCCTTTTCGGGGAACCGAGTGGGGAGGTGTTTGTGGCGCAAGAAATGACTGCCGGGGAGCGACAGAAATAGACTAGAGGAAATTAACGGCCACCTCAGGACTGTCAACCTGAGTTTGGCCGGCAGATCAGGGAATCCCTACATGACAGAACGCGTCAGGGGGGGCGATATAGTCAATCGTCCCCCCTGGCAAGGTCTTGTTCCACAATCTGTAGCAACTACACCGATTCGATCTATCCCCCTGATTTAGACGATTTCATCGATAAATCCATCTACCGTGGCCTCGCGGACCTCCGGTTGATCATAAAAGCCACTGGCAACACGTTCACGCGCCTCGTCGACGCGCTCAGGGCGCGTGTCTGGGACACTCTCGAGTTGCTGTCGGGCCTGACGAACAACGCCTATCTCATCGACGACGGGACGAACGCTATCGGAATCCAGGATTGCTCCGGCGATTTCCTGACGTACTTGGTCAGAATCGTAGAAACCGGAAGCAACACGCTGACGGACCTCTTCGATCCGTGGATTCAGCGTATTTGGTGCTGTCCGAGCTACTGCGCTCAAATCAGCCGCCTGCTTCGCTGTCGTCGAAATTTCGACCGAATCAGATGATTCGCTGGCCGATCGCCGCTCTCGCGTCGAGTCGGTGCGCTGATTGGGCTGGGATACCTTCTGTAGGTTTGGTAACCCCTCTATGCGCATGATCTCCCCCCCTTCTGTTCTGGTAGCGACCCTTTTTCCCCGGGGATGGAAAGGACCGAACTTCCGCCTCTATCTATGTTATCGGCAGCGTCTGCAGAAACTTTAGGCCAATATACCATGGAGGGGAAAAAGTGCCAATCAAGACCTTCAGATCGGCTAACAGGGCGCAGCCGTAGAGACTGGAGCTTAGCGAAGACCGTCGGTAAATCGGGGCTCATTGACGCGTGCTGGCTGGCCATATCCCCGCGTTGCTCTTCGCTGGCGATTGGACTGGTCCAATTCAGCACGTGTCTCTCCGAGCAGATGCTGGGCAGCCTGCTCACTCCGTGAACGCACCTGAGAGATGGACTCGATCAAATGGCGAAGCCGTCCAACGCGTTCGGCGACCTCTGGCTGGCGACGCACATAATCCGTCAGGCCAAGACCCATATCTCTTTGGCGCACACGGACTTTGACCATCAACTCTTGCATCTTCGTCATGGCCTCACTGAGGCCATCCAGATCATCTTCGATCAGGCATTCGCGCTGACGACGACCTAAGCCCTGCATTTGCTGAAAATCAGCACACTGGGCATCGAGAAAATCAACCTGAGCACTTGTGTCGGTGGGGTTAGACATCGCCATGGCTTTAGCCCGTCAGTGCGACCGTGGAGCGTGCGCTGCCACCATCGTCCTGTCCACCACCAGCGGCAACCTGTACCCAGGCTTCCAACAGATTGGCGAGCAACTCGATGACTTCCCCAATGGGTTTTGGATCCATCTTCAGATTCGCCTGCACGAGCTGCCGATAGCAATATAGATACAAACGCTGCAGATTTGCGGCCAATTCATTGCCCTCATCAAGCATTCCCTGGTCCAGAGCGTACATCAACTCCAGAACGATGTCTTGTGCCTTGATAAGGGAATTGCCCTTGCCCTCCATGTCCTTCGCCTCTAGTTGCAGCAGCGCCTTCTTCATATTCTTCAGCGCGCCCTGATAGAGGAGGACAATGAGTTGCCCCTTGTTCGCGGTCTTGATCTGGACCGCATTGTATTGCCGGTACTGAGGACTACGGTTCATGAATCTCTCTTTTGGTCATAGAGGAGGTATCAGCGCTTAACTTCCGGTCGACAGACCGGCGAGTTGGGAGCTGAGAAAATCTCCCTGAGACTGCAACGTGGCCAAACTTCCTTCCAGCGTTGCAAACTTCCGTACCAACTGAGACCGTGTCTGCTCGACACGCCGTTCAAGAGCAACAACCTGGGCACCCAGATTATCGATCGTGTCATCGATGGCATCTTCACGTATACGGAGTGTGCCATCGATATCATCGGTGATGAAAGACAGCGTATCCACCAGTGAGCGGCCGACACCGTAGATGAGGTTCACAATACCGCGATCACTGCCACTCGAGTCGATCTCATCCTGCGTCATGGTCAATCGCAGCGCCAGACCGTCGGTGGTGGCATTGTCTCGGGATCCTGTGAGGATTCTACCAAACCCCGTCGCGACTTCCCCGTTGATCGTTCCTGCCACATCGACACCTCGCACCTCGTCGGTCGACAGACCCAGCTGATCGACACTCTGATCGATACTGAAACCGGCTTTGTCACCGAATGTATTATGCTTGATCAGCAGCTGGCCATCTTTATTTTCAGCACTGATCTCCATCTGAAAACGACCCTCAGTCTCGACGTCGATGCTGCCAAAATCGAGATTTCCACCACCCTCGTTCTCTTCCACGAGGGTCACGGTCAGGCTGCTGGGACCTACCTGATTATCGGTAACCAGAATGCGACCCTCGGCGTCGATGTTGGCGCTGATGTTATTACCAAAGGTGGATCGCACTTCGTCGAGCAGATCACCCACAGTTTGCGTGGCAGCATCATCAACATCAAAGGTCCTCACAACGGCACTGCCATCGTGTTTGGTACCCTGAATTCGGATCGAATCGCCGTCCACGACGCCTGCACCAAATATATCGGCGAAAGCGGTCAATTCATTAACGACTGCCGTGCCATCCGTTGTATTGGCGACGCTCGCGCGTCGAACTTCGGCGACCTCGCTGTTGAGGGTACTGTTGATCTTGTCGACGATCTCATCCGTCGTGTCGCCGGCTGCCAGCTCAATCTTGGCGAAGCCACTCAGACCACCGACCTCAGAGATCGTGACCGTCTGGTCTTCTGCAAGGCCATCGGAAAGATCAAGACTCCCAAGCAGCTCCGCCTGCTGAGCTGCCTGCGTCACGTCGAGGGAATAGTCGCCATCAAGCGTCTTGGTGGTGGAACGGACAAATTCGACATTTGAATCCGTGGCACTGCCGTTCTCAACAAACAGCGCCTGCACCTCCTGAAGATTGTTCTCTAGGGCATTTGTCAGGCGCTCGTCATCGATCGTCAACTCACCATTTCGATTGAAGTTGATGCCCATGAAAACAAGTGCGTTGAACTCACTCTCAACAGCGACCTGACCGATGATCGCGGAACGAAGGCGTGACTGCACACCGAGGATCGTCGCATCACCTGTCAGCGGACTGGCGTCACCCGTTTCGGTATTTACCGCCATCTGTGACTCAATCGCGCTCATCGCCGTATTGAATTCGGTGACGAATTCCTCCAGCTTGCCGCGAAGCTGCGTCGTATCATCCTTCGTGATGCTGACTTCGATGACTTCGTTTTCTTTCGTCGCCTCGTTGAGGGTCAGCGTGACCCCCTCCACGGCGTCGGTGATCGTATTGGTTGAGCGACTCAATGTGATGCCATTGATCGTTACCTGCGCATCACGCCCCGCCTGCAACTCAGAGGAACGAGTATCAGCTCCCTGTGTCGTCACCGACAGATCGCCAAAGGAAAGCGAACCCCCACCTTCATTGTTCGCCATCAGGGTCAGCGACATTGAGCTGGTGCCTGCGATATTGTCCGCCAGAGAGATTCTACCCATGGCATCGACAGAGCCCGTCACGTCGCCGCCAAAGAGCCCCTCGACTGTGCTCAGCAAATTGTCCATGCGCAGATTGTTATTACTGATCGTAAAGGTCCCGGCAACCTGGTCGCCATCACGATTGCGACCACTGATGCTGATCGTGTCACCAGCCTGCACATTGCCGTTGGCAATATCACCGAAGCGTGTGTTAGCGGTAGCCGTAGACTTGGCCCCAACAACGCCCAAATCTGCCAGCACACCACCGTCATCATCGAGGACCTGCGTGCCAGAAATTTCCAGCTCAAAGGTTGCGGGCCCGGTGGCATTCACCGTCGCTGTGACACCTGCGATACCTGCGGCGTTGATCTTGTCTCTTACGTCGTTGAGAGAATCCGTGTTCAAATCGAGGGCGACCTGGGTCCCGGCGATGGAGACATTGCCACTGGCAGTTGATGCGATGATCGTCGACAGAGGATCTGCATCGCTGGCCACCTCGGCACTCTTGGCACCATCATTGCCCCTCACCGGATTCAGAATCGTACCACGCGCCTGATTTGGCGCGTTCGCCGTCAAGACCCGCGCGACCGATTCGAAGGCTGAATTGGAACCCGACAACACGCCGAGACTCTCCAGGACATTGCCGTCATCGACAAAGTCGCTGGTACCGTCGATGCGCAAACGGAATTGGCTATTGCCGTCCTCATCCGAAGTATTCGTCACCGTTGCCGTAACACCGGTGATCCCCGCATCGTTGATGCGCGTCTGAATCTCTGTGAGGTTATCCTCGGCCAGATCGATGTCGATATTCTGTCCGGCAATAGAGATGGAGCCCTGAGGTGCTGTCCCCAAACCGAGCATCGATCCTAAGGCGGTCGTCGTACTCGTAAAGGAATCGGTTTCAGCGCCCGCGATGATCTCGTCGACAACCGCACCACCCGAATCGAGGACGCCCATCGTTTCGAGGACACCCGTATTGTCGGATATATCTGTTGTGCCCTGAATCTCCAGTTGATAGCGAGTGAGTCCGCCTTCGTCGACGCTGGTCACAGCAGCCGTCACACCAGCGATCCCTGCAGCATTAATGCTGTCGGCGAGATCCGTCAACGAGTCAGTTGCCAGATCCACGTCGATATCCTGCTCAGCGATCGTGATCGTTCCTGATGGCGGTGAGCCAAGATTCAACAGCGTGCCAACGCTGTCGGTCTCTGACAGGAAGTTTATCGAACGGGCACCATCGGCGAAGGTATTTTTGACGATGGTCGCCGCAGACGTGAGCCCGAGACCTTGCAGCACGTCCTGGCTGGACGCATCACGCAGATCAAATCCTGCAGCTCCAACCTCTTCGGCCGTAACAATCAGACGATTGTCACCGTCAGCAACGGTAAGAATCTGAGCATTTACGCCGGCGTCGGCGGTATTGATCGCGTCGCGGACCTCTACCAGGCTATCCTCGGCGTCAAGCTCGATGCTCTCGCCGTTGATGACGAATTCACCGGCAAGTCCAAGTTCCTGATCTGTGGTCGTAAATGAGCGCGACGACAGGGATCGGGACTGGGCAAGATTCTTCACCTCCACATTGATCGAACCCGCAGCTGCATCGTTGGTCGCCGAAACGGAGACCTTCGAGCTGTCGGAGGTATTGATCTTTGTGATCGAGAAGAGGTCGACATCAGCCAGATTCTCAGCTTTACCCTTGAGACCAAGCAAGGCTGAATTGATGTCGGTAATGGCCAGTTTCTGCGTCTCAAGCCGTGCCTGTCGACTTTGAATGAGCGTCACTGGCCGTTGCTCGAGGGCGACGAGTTGCTCGATAATGCCCCCAGTGTCTAAGCCGGATCCTAAGCCTTGAAATGTTATTCCTTGGGACATCCGCTATTCCTTGCGCCTCCGTAGCCCATCGTGGGTAAGTCGAAGTGCGCGAACGACGACAGCGCAGCAAGGGTAATCTGCCCCCACTGCACTATCGTATTTTTTGAGGACGTGCTCGCCGGCATCTTGCCAGTGATCCTTTGCCTCGCGTTGCGCGCCGCCGGGACAAGCGGCGCGCTTGAGCAAAGGTGTCCTTGCTTCTTACTGCATTTGTTATGCCAGATCGTCGATGAGAAGTCCTACGATCTTCTCCATACTTTGATCGACCTTGAGAAGCTCTTCTGCTGGAAACTGTTTGACGATCTCTCCAGTTACTTCGTCGGTAATACGCATGATCACCATGCCTGAGTCTTGATCTACCGAAACCGATAGATCTCCCTGGCTCTGGCTAAGTGCGCGTCCGAGTTCGGCTGCAAGCTGCTGAACAACCTCAATCTCTGCAGGCTGTGCCGTCGCCGAACTGGCTGCCTCGGCGCTCTGCGCCTTGGCGGTGCCACTGGAGAGTACTCCAGCATCGTTCCGTGGCCTCGGAGAAGGTCTGGAACTCTCATGGAATACGGCGCCGACAACCTTCGTGGCGCTGACTGAATCCATTGGTAACCTCTCTGTCATGGACATTCCATTGAACTCTTTCACTTCTGATTACCCTGTAGTATTTACCCTGTTTCGGTCTTTGTCTCGCGTTGTGGTGAAGGATGCTGGCGCCAATGCACCTTCGTACACAAGCGCCACCACCCAATCATCCAGCCACATCCTGTGCAGTAACGCGAGTCTCCAACTTTACTGCAGCAGGGCCAGTGCGTTCTGCGGAAGCACATTCGCCTGAGCCAACATCGCTGTCGCAGCCTGCGACAGGATCTGAGCTCGGGTGAAGGACGTGACCTCGGCGGCAATATCAGCATCACTGATAGATGCCTCCGAGGCTTGAATGTTCTCAATCTGATTTCCCGTATAGGAAATCGTGAAATCGAGTCGATTCTGTAACGCGCCGAGGGTCGCACGCTGTTGTGACACAGACGTGATCGCTTCGTCGATCAGTGTAATCGTCTCTCTTGACGTCGAAATCGCCGCCACGGACGTACCGTTCAGATTCAGATTGGCACCGGTAGCGCTCATGTCGCCGATGCCGAATTCGATCCGGTTAAAGGCGCGGTCCTTCGGACCGACCTGAAACGAACCACCCGCCCCCGAATCGATAACGATATTCTGTGCACTAAGATCACCATCGGCATAAATCCCGGTGGCACCAGCGACATTGGCACCCGCGAGGCTAACCTGCACGCCGAGACGATCGAAATTCGCCACTACCTGAGTTCCAGTAGCAACTTGCGAGCCATCAAGAATCGTTCCGATCGAGATGGTCTGAGAAACGGTTCCATTGCCAAGGGTAATGGTCGAATCACCTGCGTTGTCAGTGAAGGTGTATGTCCCAGCCTGAGCGCCGGAAATATTTACCCTCGTGACACCACTGGTGGCACTGCCTGTGACGACGGTAGATCCGGAACTAATCGAATTACCGAAGCCAGTGAGCAGAGTTTGGTTGTTATAGGTCGTGGCCTGTGCAATTCGATCGATCTCGAGGATCATCTGAAAGTATTCAGACTGGATCCCTTCACGATTCTCGTCGGTGACCGTCGAGTTCGACGACTGCGTCGCCAGTTCCTGCATACGGATCAGGATGGCATTGACCTCGTTAAGAGAGCCTTCTGCTACCTGAATGAGATCTGTACCCTGCTCAGCATTAAGGACGTTCATCCTCAATCCGGCAATCTCAGACCGCATTCCTTCACGGATGCTCAATCCTGCAGCATCGTCAGAAGCGCGGTTTACCCGCAACCCTGACGACAAACGCTCGAGGCGCGTTGTCAGCGTCTTGTTGTTCGCATCCAAGTGCCGCCGAGAATTGATAGCGGCAATATTATTATTCACACGGAGCGGCATATTCGTCTAACCTCCTTGTTGATCTCATCGTCTCACGGCATCCTTGCCGTAGTCGAATTTAAGCTGCCTCGTTCCCCAACGCGGCTACTGCATACCTGTTCCGATCGATCCGTGGACCAATCAAATTCAAACGTCTACATCCTGTTCAGTGGGGCGTGGTGCGGTTGCCTCCTTGTTCTGCGATCCCGGGACGGGGATCCAATGGACGAATGTTTACTAATGGTAGTTTATTCCGATACTTTTTAGTCTATCGGCAAACGAAGCGGTCATCTTTAACCGGAAAAATCGACCTATCTGAAGGGATCCCCTCCCTTCCAACGCCGGTCAGTGTGTTCGGCCAAGGCGGGGGCCTTGGCCATTCACAATAGGTTTGCTCGTTTGCACGATCTACTTCTGTTTATCGACCGCTACCCACAAAACTTGAATCGGGCCCCCAAAATAGATGGAGGCCCCGATGAATTATGTATTCCCCCGCGCTACTGCCTTTAGTTTTGGGCCTTGTATTCCCCTGGGGCGGAAGTAGTTGCCGGACTCTAGTTCGCGATCAACTGCAGGGCGCCTTGCGTAGTGAGATTCGCCTGAGCGAGCATCGATGTCGCCGCCTGGGCCATGACCTGGATTTTGGATAATGCAGTCACTTCCGTGGCGATATCGGCGTCGCGGATGGTGCCTTCCGAATTTGTATTGTTCTCGATCGAGCCCTCAGTTAAACTGATCGTGTGTTGTAGACGATTCATCGCAGCACCAATGTCACCACGAACCTGGGCAACTTTGTTAATTGCCAGGTCCAGCTGCGTAATCGCCGTCCGTGAAGAAAACTGTGTTGTTAGAGAGACTGCGTTCAGATTCAGGAAAGCCGCCGAAGCACGCATATCCTGGATTCCCACCTCGATTCGATCCTGGACCACATTCTCGGCACCAACCTGGAACGATCCTCCGGTGTCGCCGACGACGACGATGGTTTTGCCGTCAAGTTCGCCGTCCACATAGCTACCCGTTGAATTTGAGGATCCACCATGACCGGCAAGCGTCACCAGGACACCCAGGCGATCAAAATCGGCGATCACCGTCGATCCTGTGGCGACATTCAACCCTGTGTCGAGTTGCGTAGTCATCCTGATCGTCTGGGTCACCGTCCCGTTTCCCAGAGCGATCTCACCATCACCGCCACCATCGACGAAAGTGTATGTGCCAGTTGGAGTTCCGGATGTTGACACGCGGGCAACCCCGGTAATGGCTTCGTCCGTGATCGCCGTCGAGACCGTCTCATCCGCACGGGCTCCAAAACCGGTGAGGATTGTGTGATCATTGTATACGGTCGACTGGGCGATGCGATCGATCTCAGACTTGAGCTGATTGACTTCTGCTTGGATCGATTCCCGATTCTTGTCATTGACGGTGCTATTTGATGATTGCACGGCCAACTCACGCATGCGGATCAGCATGCTGCTCACCTCATTGAGAGAGCCTTCTGCTACCTGTAGCAGATTCGAGCCCTGCTCAGCATTGCGGACCCCCATCGTCAGACCAGTGATCTGAGCGCGGAAACCTTCAGAAATGCTCAGGCCGGCGGCGTCATCGGCGGCGCTGTTGATACGCCTGCCAGTGGATAGACGCTCGAGGCGCGTGCTCTGGTCCAGACTGTTGGCATTCAGGTGTCGGCGCACGTTAATGGCGCCGAAATTGTGATTCACATTCAATGCGTTGGACATACCATGGACCTCCGTGTCATGGTAGGGGAAACTCAGCTAATTTGCCGAATTTCCCACCTCCTCTGTGACCAACCTGCGATGCACTACACTCCTGCATGAGAGTGCTTCGTAGGTCAGCGGGCAAGAGTCCCGTTCTGCGAACTCCGTTTATGTTTTACTTCTTTCCAATTCATCATATTACTTCGTGGAACTTGGCATCACACACCTATTATCGACGCCCCCCCCCGTTCGCCTCACCTTTTTCTCTATAAAAAAGAAGCGGCCCCTGAAATACTTCTCAGGAGCCGCTTCAAGTATGTCTGAGAGGTAGCGACTCAGGAGAGCCTACCCCTCTCCTGAATCTACATTCTGTTACTTGCCGAATTATTTACTGTAGAAGTGTTAATGCAGTCTGTGGCAATGCATTAGCCTGTGCAACCATAGCCGTCGCAGCCTGTGTCAGGATCTGGGATCTTGTGAAGGCCGACATTTCCTCCGCCACATCAGCATCACGGATGGAAGACTCAGCAGCCTGAAGGTTTTCGATAGCATTTCCAAGGCTCGCTGAGGTGAATTGGAGGCGATTCTGAACCGCGCCGAGGTCACCTCTCTGGCGGGAGACAGCCAGAATGGCCGTGTCGATACGGGAAATTGCCCCTCGAGAGCCCGTAATATTGGCCACCGACAGCCCCGTCAGATTCAGAACATTTCCACTGGCACGCATATCCCCGATGTTGACAGAGATGCGGTTGTTGGCGTTCTCATTGGCGCCGACCTGAAAAACACCTCCCTCGCCCTCTTCGACGACAAGTGTCTTGCCGTCTAGGCGCCCATCTTCGTAGGCATTGGCGCCAACTGCTCCGATCGTGTTGGGCAGACCTTCGACGTTGAGTTCGCCTGTATCGACGTGTAACTCGCCCGTAATCGGATCAGTCTGAGCAAAGGTCGTCGAGTCAAGGGTCTTGAGTTTTGTGTTCAGATCCTCCGCGATCGATTCCAGGGTCTGCCCTGCCGCCACAAAGACCGATTCCGTGCTGCCATCGGCCTTGGCGATGGTGATGGCACCTGCCTGACCGCTGGCCACGGTCGAACGGAAGGTCGTCCCCGACTGGACCTCAGGTCCATTGATAATGACCTGCATCCCGATTCGGTCGAAGTTGGCGACGAAGGTCGTGCCCGTGGCGACGACATTCTTGCCATTGTCTCGGTCGAGAGCAGTACCAACGTCGATCGATTGCTCCAGATTTGTGCCATCTGGAAGCGTGATCGATAGTGTGAGTTGGTTGTCCTGATCACTCGTGTCGGTGAAGACATAGGTCCCCGGTACTGCTCCAGAGATGCCGACCTGACTGACGCCGGCGAAACCACCCAGAGCGGTGGAGGCGGTGGCGACCTGTGAAACAGCATTACCGAAGCCGGTAAGCAGCACCGTTTTGTTGTATGTCGTGGAGAGAGCGATTCGGTCAATTTCCGCCGTCAGCTGGTTGAACTCTGACGTCATAATCAGGCGGGTGAAATCGTTGTTGGTTGAGGTGGCCGATGCAACGGCCAACTCTCGGAGACGAATGAGCACAGTGCTCACCTCGTTCAGCGATCCTTCAGCCAGCTGAATGAGGCTGACGCCCTGTTCAACGTTGCGGACACCCTGTCGCAGACCGAGTATCTCGGCACGCATTCCTTCCGAGAGCGACAGACCAGCTGCGTCGTCGGCACCGCGGTTGATCCGCAGTCCGGAGGAGAGGCGCTCTACACGTTTCGCGAAGTCGCTAGTGTTTCGGTTCAGGTGTCGACCGGCGTTGAGGGCTGTAACATTTGTACCGAGTCGAAGTGGCATGGGTGGTCTACCTCCTTGGTGGGCTTCATAAGGCCGGGCCGTCCTTGGTGGGCCCTGGACACTCTTGCCTGCTCCAGTAGGCCTTTTTACGTGTGCACATTCGGCTCCCGAACGAGGAAGCCAAGATTCACACGCTGAGTTCAGCAAGGCGTGTGCCAACTACGATAGGCAAAGTGGTGTCAAGTTTTTATTATATTGTTTTTCATCGATTTACGAACTTTCCAACAGATACTTTTCTGACCGAGAATAGAAAAACCGCGGCACCCCATAAGGGCAGCCGCGGTCATTGGAAGCACGTGAGAAGGAAGGTTTTGCCCGAAATTCCTACCCGTTGGCCAGCTGCTCCCGCTGATCGTAGCACATTCGTGCCGCGTCTTCTACGCCAAGCTTGGTGTAGCAATCACCGAGACGGCCAAATGCCTCGCCATCTTTGGGATTCGCTTGTAAGAGGGCTTCGTACTCACTAATCGCCTTCCAGGCCTGCCCCTGGGTAATGAAAAGCTCCCCAAGGCATCTTCGAGCCTGTAGAATGACGGAATCGCCGGCACCTGGGCCAGGAAGCTCGCCTGAAAGCTGGGCCGCCAGGACAGCGCAGGAGAAGGCGATCTGAGCGCAGGTGATCACATTGCGGTGAACCAGAGCGACGCCGAGCTGCAGCAGTGCAGGTGAGGCATTGGCAGCAGTTGATACATCAGGTGTGCCAGAGTCTGCCATCGCCGCAAGCACCTGGCGAGCCAGGACTGCATTCCAATTGCCCTGTGCCAACTGCGCCTGCAGCAATCCGAGCTGAATATCGAGCAGATCATCCTTTTGAGCGTACACGCGTGATAGATGCCGCTCAGCCTCGATAAATCGCTCTTGAGTCAGATAGAGGTGGCCGAGATTTGCATGTCCATCAGCATTGTCTGCGTCCATCTCCAGAACCTGCAGATACCAACGCTCGGCGGCGGCCATGTCTCCCCCGGTCTTGGCGATGTAGCCAAGATTCATCAGGGCGGGTGCGTACCCCGGACTCACGTCGAGGACACTGACAAAGGCTTCCTGAGCCTGCTCCAGGCGTCTTGCTTCCAAATCCAGCATACCCCGATTGAATCGATGCTTGGCGTCATCGGGTGAGATAAGCAGGGCCTGAGTCAGCACCGCGGAGGCCTCATCTGCTTGCCCCCTTGTCTTGTAGATCTCCGACAACACACCCAGAGCTTCGCTGCGCCGAGCAACGGTGGTCTTTGTCGCGCGGTGCAGTGCCTCAGAGGCGCCGTCGATATCATCCAATTGCGCCAAGGCCCTGCCCAGCACACACAGACTGGAGTAGGTCAGCTCCTGCCGATCAATCGGAAAGAACGTCATCTGGACGTCGGCATTCAGGACGCTGTGTGCCGCTTCAACCGCTTCCGTCCACTTCTGGGCTGCAAGATTCGCCTCAGCCATCGAAAAGCGACTCAGGATGTAGTCGGGATCAAAGTCGTGGGCTTTGCCAATCCAGTGCAGCGCATCTTCAACCTGCTGCATCTTGAGATAAGTACGCCCGAGAAAGAGCAGAGCTGTCGTATAGATGACGTAGTTATGGTCGGCAAGACACTCGGTTTGCTCGAGGATATAGCGATAGGCTGCGATCGCTTCCTCGCCTCGGCCCGTCGTGTGATACGTAAGGGCCACATGCGAGCGGACGATATAGTCGCCGGGATGCTTCACCAGCCAGCGCTCCATAATAGCAAGATAACGCTGCTTTTTTTGGTTTACCACCTCAGGCGTCGTATAACCAGTATGCACAACACGAATGTCCGTCGGCTGCATATCGATACCCAGCCGGCCCAGGGAGGGAGTCACCTGTTCATGAATCGGCATCTCGAAGGTGATGCCCTCGAGATTCGGGAACAACCGCATCTGTAGACAGGAGACACTCTCGAAGCCACGATCGTCAAGAACAAAGAAGTAGGAACGGTCGCATGGACCGGCGACGAGGCTTCGAATTGGCTGATGGAACTCGGCGGGCATCAGATCATCCGCGTCGAGCCACATGATCCAGTCGCCTGTGGCTAACTGCAGAGATTGATTGCGTGCGGCGGAGAAGTCGTCACACCACTCGAAGGTACCCAGCACAGCACCGTAACTGCGAGCAATATCGACAGTGCCGTCCGTCGACCCCGTATCGATGATGACGATTTCATCGACAACGTCCTTGGCACTTTCGAGGCAATTGCCCAGACGTTCTTCTTCGTTGCGCACGATCATACAAAGGGTCAGGCGAGCGTCTGGATTCAACTGCACATCCTTCACCGTTGCCGACGATTGCCGACTTGCGTAGCTGGATCGATCTTTGGGCGAGGCAACCAGGGGTTTCCCGGCCAGACTGGGGCGCAGTTCACGTAGTGCGGCGGCCGCTTCACTGCGATCCGGTTGCAGTTTGTGGGCCGCTTCCAGTTCTTTGACGGCCCCCGGGTGGTCACCCATGGCTGCCAGACATTGCCCGAGAAAGAAACGCGTGCTGTATTCGATCAGCACAGTATCCAAGGGGAAGTTGCCATCAATCTCACCGTCGAGGGCCTGCAATAGATGCGCACGCGCCCGGGCATATTCTCCCATTTTGGTGAGTGCGTCCCCCATCGACGCATGGGCGAAGACATCCCCCGCCTCGATGGCCAATGCCAGCTCGAAGTCAGGGATCGCGGTAACGAAATCTCCGGTCTCTAGTCGGCAGCGGCCGCGGAATACGGCGGCGTGGCGCTCCAACGATCGGGGTTCGATCGGTGCAGGTGCATTCAGGACACGATCAAAAAACTGGATCGCCCGTGGCTTTTCGTCTTCTACATAGGCTGTGTGGCCAAGACGAAAGCAGACATCAAGGTCTTCCGGGTGGTCTGCCGACCAATCCTCCATCAAGCTGAAATAGTAAGCGCTTTTGCGAGCAACCGTCTCCGGATCGGCATAACCAGTGTGCATGACCCGCACATCAGTGTGGCGCAAAGGCAATCCAAGACGCCGCACGCTATCGAGCACCGTCTCGTGGACGGGACGCTCAAAACGCAGATCATCGCGCCGTGGGAACATCTTGATCTGGCGAAAGCTGGTTCGGTCCGCCCCCTCTGTGTTCACCAGAGTGAACTGCAGGGCCTGATCAGGCGTCAGATGCTTGGCTCTACGTATTTTGTCGCGATCCTCGGGCGGCAGGAACTCGTCGGCATCCAGCCACAGGATCCAATCCCCCACAGTCGCCAGCCGCAGCGACTCATTGCGTGCCGCTGCATAGTCGTCACACCAAGGAAAATGGCCGACCTTCGCACCGTGGCTTGCGGCGACAGACACTGTGTCATCTGTCGATCCCGTGTCCACGACGACGATCTCGTCACCAAGGCCCGCAAGACTCGTCAGGCAGCGATCCAGTTGCCCAGCACAGTCGCGTGCGATGAGGCAGATGCTCAGCTTGTATGCTTTCTGCGTCCCATCGTCTTGGGGCAGCGGTGTGCGGGGCACACCAGCGAGGTGGCGCTCTACCCTCGCAAGATTTTCGGCAATGACATCGTGGTCGGGAGCTAACTGCTGGGCACGACGATAGGACTGTAAGGCGTCTCCATGTCTACCAAGGCGTGTCAGCAGACTACCGGTATTGTTGTGGGCCGTGGCGGAATCAGGTGTCCGTAGGGTGACACGGTTTGTCACCTGCAGGGCTTGGGCCAATTGACCGGAACGATCGAGTAGATCCGCATATACCAGATTAACGTTGTCTATTTCT
>Ga0115002_10000435_pt1 | contig 60142 bp, 60 predicted proteins | sample ArcticOcean_MG_C_8_FD_89576 | JGI IMG/M metagenome (GOLD analysis project Ga0115002, IMG submission 89576) | Marine microbial communities from western Arctic Ocean - ArcticOcean_MG_CB11_86 | ecosystem: Environmental > Aquatic > Marine > Oceanic | place: Arctic Ocean: Canada Basin | collected... | reverse complement strand
CTTCACACTCTCCTCGACCGCGTCCCAGTCGAGGCCAAGTGGATCGATCGTGCGCAGGTCGATGATTTCTGCGTCGATGCCCAGCTTTTCAGCCGCGCTCACGGCATGCTTCACCATCTCGGACCACACCAGCACGGTACAGTCGGAGCCCGCGCGAACGGTCCGCGACTTGCCCAGCGGAACCACATAATCGAGATCGTTCTTGGGGATCAGGCCTATGTCCTGGAACAGATCTTGATATTCCACAATGAGCACCGGATCGTCGCACTGGATCGCGGCATTCATCAATCCGATGTAATCGAACGGAGTCGATGGCGACACGATTCGCCAACCGGGATAACAGGCGAACAGTCCCGCCGCATCCATGGAATGCTGAGAGCCGTAGCCCGTCCCCGCGGCCACACGGCTCCGTACGACCAAGGGGACCGGATAGTTTCCACCGAACATGTGACGGACCTTGCTCGCCTGGTTGAAGAGCTGGTCCGCCGCAACCAGCACGAAGTCCGGATACATGATCTCAACGATCGGGCGCATACCGTTGATCGCAGCGCCCAGAGCGAGGCCGGTAAAGCCATTCTCGCAGATCGGGGTGCCAATCAAGCGATCTGGATAATGCTGATCAATGCCTCGGGTTGCGCCGGCCGTGCCACCACGAAGACGGTGCACGTCTTCGCCGAAAACGACGACCCCGTCGTACTTTTTCATGTTATGGAGGATGGCCATGGGAATGGCATCGACGAATTTTACTTCCTCGAGTTCTTTGGGATCATAGTCTTCAGGCTCACGCGCTTTGGCAGAATCGAACTCACTGAGATCGCCACGGATACCGAACTCCACCTGGCCAGCATCCGGCCACAGCGCGGGCACGATACGCCGGGCATTGCTGTCAGGCACGACTTCGGTGAGCTCCGTGGCTGCCCATTCCACAACTTTGCGCGCCCGGTCGTTTATCGTCGCGACCTGGTTTTTCTTCACGATCCCTAACTTGATGAGTTGCGCAGGATAGGCCTCAACTGGATCGCGGCCCTGCCACTCCTCTTCCTCTTCCTTGGTCCGATACCCGAAGGCGCTACCCTTCAGCGGTCCCGACTGATGCAAATGACGATAGGTGTCCGCTTCGATAAGGACAGGCCCCCGGTCATTGCGGATAATGTCGAGCGCCCAGGCCGTGGCCGCTCTCACCGCAACCGGGTCCATGCCGTCGCAGACGATCCCGGGCACGCCGAGCGAAAGGCCGCGGCCCGACAAACGGGTCTCGCGGGTCTGTTCTTTCAGATTGGTCGAGACGGCGTACTGGTTATTCTCGCAAAAGAAGATGACGGGCAGGTCGTAGAGTGCGGCGAGGTTCATGGACTCATAGGCCGCCCCTTGTTGGGTGGCACCATCGCCGAAGAATGCGATCGAGACGTGGTCGCGGTCGTACCACTTGTCAGCGAAGGCATAGCCGGCTGCGTGGGGTGGATTTCCGCCGACAATGGCATTCGAGCCGAGGATACCAGCCTCGTCGAAGCGCAAATGCATCGAGCCGCCGCGTCCGCCGCAGAACCCGGGTGTGAGTCCCATGATTTCCGCCATCGTGCGCTTGATCATATCGCGCATGTCATCGCTGATGTCGGCCTTGCGTGGATCGTATCCCTCCGCCGTTGCGTAATTGAGCACCTTGGCGAGGAATTGATGGTGCATGCGGTGGGTCCCGTTGATCTTGTCTCCAGCCCCAAGCATGGACATAACACCCACGGCGCCGCCCTCCTGTCCGATCGACGCATGCGCCGGACCATGGACGAGGCCCTCGCCGTGGAGTTCCAATATCTTTTCTTCGAAATGCCGAATGACAAAAAGCTGTTCCAACATCCGGGCGTGACACTCACCAGAATCCTTTTCCCGGTCTTCGTCGGTGATGGTCAAATGTACCCAGGGGGTGTCGGTCTTCAATTTCGTGAATTCAGGCATTCTTCTACCTTGCGTCAAGATCTATATCAGTGCTGGGTATGAGCGACCGTAAGTCCGCCGTCAAGAGTGCGGTGGTTCATTGTCTCGCTTGCAGTGCCCCGGCGCCATTGGCATGCTTCGTTTGCTCGTTCTCAGGTTACCCACCAACTGGAAAGCGCTAAATGTCAACGTATGAGACCGTCCTCGACTTGATCGGCAATACGCCGATCGTCGAAGTGCAGAATTTCGACACCGGCCCCTGCCGGTTGTTCGTCAAAATGGAATCGCAGAACCCAGGCGGCTCGATCAAGGACCGGATCGGGCTTTCCATGATCCAGGAAGCCGAAAAAGCAGGCCGTATAAAACCCGGCGACACCCTGATCGAGGCGACCGCCGGCAATACCGGCCTGGGTCTCGCGCTGGTCGCGGCGCTCAAGAATTACAAATTGATCCTGATTCTTCCCGACAAGATGAGTCAGGAAAAGGTCTTCCATCTTCGTGCCATGGGGGCCCAGGTCATCACGACCCGGTCCGACGTGGGGCGCGGTCACCCTGAATATTATCAGGATGTCGCGGAGCGCCTGGAGAAGGAGATCCCGGGCTCGCTGTGGATCAACCAATTCGAAAACCCCGCCAACCCCATGGCGCACCGGGAGGGGACCGGGCCTGAGATCTGGGAACAGATGGACCATGACGTCGATGCCGTCATTTGCGGAGTTGGTTCAGGCGGCACGCTGACGGGTGTCGGCCGGTTCCTCAAGAGCGTAAATCCCGATATCGAAATGGTCCTCGCGGATCCGGAAGGATCGATTCTCACGGATGTGGTCCGAACGGGCGAAATTCAGAATGAACCCGGCTCATGGCTGATCGAGGGTATGGGCGAGGACTTCGTGCCCCAGAACGCGGAGCTCGACGTCGCTTCCGAAGCCATCGTGGTTTCCGACAAAGACAGCATGAACACCGCGCGCGAACTGTTGCAGAAAGAAGGTATTTTTGCCGGCTCATCATCGGGGTGTCTGGTCAAGGCAGCACTGGAATATTGCCGCAGCCAGACTGAACCGAAACGCGTCGTCACCTTCATCTGCGATTCGGGCAACAAGTACCTGTCGAAGATGTTCAACGACTACTGGATGCTGGACCAGGGATTCCTGGAGCGTGAGACTTATGGCGACCTGCGCGATCTCATCACCCGCAGGGCCGAAGATGGCGGCGTGATATCTGTCACTCCCGAAGATACATTGCTGAACGCCTACGGACGCATGCGCATGTACGATGTGTCGCAGTTACCTGTTCTCGATGGTGATCAAATTATTGGGATCATCGACGAATCCGATATCCTTCTCGCCGTCCACGAACATGCGGAACGATTCGGTGAACCGTGCTCAACACACATGACCGATCGGCTCGAATTGGTATCTCCCGATACACCGGTCGACCAACTGATGCATATATTCCGAGCCGGCCATGTCGTTCTGGTGCAGGGGGATGACCAATTTCATGGACTCATCACGATCGCGGACTATCTCAACTATCATCGCCGCAAATCGCTCAAATAGTGTAAGTATGGTCGCGCAACAGCGGCTCAGAATTCGGAGGATTTTTTAGTGAAACGCGACACCACCATCGTCCATGCGGGAATCAGCCCCGACCCCACGACAGGCTCGATCATCCCGCCGATCTACGAGACGGCGACTTACGTCCTTGACGAGGTGGGCCGGGACAAGGGTTTTGATTACACGCGATCTTCGAATCCCACCCGTCAGGTCCTCGAGGACAACCTCGCGGCCATCGAGGGCGGCGCACACGGGATCAGTTTCGCGAGCGGCATGTCGGCCGTGGACACCTGTCTGAAGACGTTGAATTCAGGCGATCATGTGGTCTGCACGGATGACGTTTACGGCGGTGTGACCCGCCTCTTCAACCAGGTGCTGTCGCGCCATGGCATCGGCGTGACCTACGTCGATTCGTCGCAACCCGAAACGGTCCGCCAGGCCGTGCGGGCCGAGACCAAAATGCTGTGGATCGAGACACCTACGAATCCGCTGCTCAAGGTTACCGACCTCGCCGCCATGTCGGAAATCGCCAAAGAGCATGACCTGATTTTCGCCGTGGACTCGACCTTTGCAACACCGGTCTTCCTGCGGCCGCTCGATTTTGGCGCCGACATCGTCATGCACTCGACGACCAAGTATCTCAGTGGTCACAATCAGATCATTGGCGGCATCATCATCACCAACCGCGAAGACATCCGCGACCAGCTCAAATTCCTGCAAAAGAGCGTCGGCGCCGTGTCAAGCCCCTTCGATTGTTGGTTGACGCTGCTCGGCGTGAAAACCCTGCACTTGCGCATGGAACGTCACGCGGCGAACGCGCAACGGGTGGCAGAGTTCCTCGAAGCCCATCCGAAGATTGCCCGGGTCATATATCCGGGCCTGGCTTCCCACGCCCAGCATGAAATCGCCAAGACCCAGATGATGGGCTTTTCCGGAATGATCTCCTTTGAGCTTACCGGCGGCATTCCGGCAGGGAAGACCATGATGAATTCGGTCGAACTCTGCGGCCTTGCCGAAAGCCTTGGCGCGGTCGAGACCATGATCACCCACCCGGCAACCATGACCCATGTCGACGTACCGGTGGAAGAACGCCATGCCCGTGGTTTGACGGATGGATTGGTGCGTCTTTCCGTCGGCATCGAGGACGCCGACGACATCATTGCTGATCTCGAACAGGCGCTCGACAAGGCCTGAACGTGCCCGCCGCGTCGCGTGACGTTCACATCGTCGGCAGCGTGCCGCTGCCCACGGCCGAGGATGTGTTTCGGACTATCGGCGCGACCTTGGGCACGCGGGGCAAACGACTGCCCGACGGCGAAACCGGAGATCGCCGTGACTGGATCCAGTGGCAGGAACACGTCGTCACGGCGCATCCTCAACTCACTATTGCTACCGACGACTCGGATCGACGGCCGGAGCCGCGCGTGGAACAGGGCGCACACGTCACCATGCGCTCCACGCCAAGCTATCGATTGGCGGACGGCGTCGAGCCCGCGGACCTCGCATTCGACAATCTCGGCTATGCCGATGCCGCACTGGAGAGTTATGAGACGTTCCGGCGCCTGAAGACTCAGGGCGACGTGCCGGAAGACACGCGATTCCAGGTATCGCTGCCGACACCTGTCGCTTTCCTCGAACACTTCGTCGCCGGAAGATCGCAAGCCGACATCGAAGGCCCTTATGAAGCCCGCATGCTGAGCGAGATCATGGAGATCGTGGACCACGTGCCGCACAACGAGCTCGCTATTCAGTGGGATGTGTCCAAGGAAATGGCAATCTGGGAGGGACTCTGGTCGATCTATTTCGAAGAGCCCCAGGCCGGCATCATCGATCGTCTCGTACGCCTGGGAGATGCCGTGCCCGAGACCGTGGAACTCGGCTACCACCTCTGTTACGGAGACTTTAATCATTCGCACTGGAAGGAGCCGGAAGACACGGCGAACCTTGTCGCCGTCGCCAACCGTGTCTCCGCTGCTGTCGGACGCGACGTGCAGTGGATCCACCTATCGGTGCCGCGCGACCGTTCAGATGAGGCCTATTTTCAAGCCCTCAGCGATCTGAATCTCAAACCCGCGACTGAGCTGTTCCTCGGGCTCGTGCATCACACGGACGGTGTCGAGGGGACACAGGCACGCATCGCGGCAGCGGAGAAGTTCGTCACCGGTTTCGGCATCTCCACGGAATGCGGCATGGGCCGACGCCCACCGGAAATCATTTCTGAACTCCTCCACATCCACGCGGAAGTTCAGTGAGCCGACGCCCTATTCAGCAATCCGTCCAATCGATAGACCGAGACCGTTCCTCTTAACGACTCGCTGGTCGCAAAGGATTGCCACCCACGACGCTCCAAAATTCTGGCACTTGCATCCGTCGAACAGAAAATCTCATTGAACCCCAGCCGCCCAGCTTCGGATTCAATGGCCTCAACAAGTGCCGTGCCGATGCCCTCGCCGCGATAGGCCTCACTAACCAGTAGCGCCGAAAGCCAGGGACCAGCGCCGTGCTCGCTGCCCACCAAATCGTCTTTAAGTGCGGTCGTTCCAACCATCTGTTTGCTGTCGTCAAACGCCACCAGCCAAAGAGGAATGACGTCGCGGCGGTTGCATGCAGACAAATCGGCCTCGGCGTCACCCTCCCCCTCCGGTCCATACCAGGGAGACCACTCGGCAATGTACCAGTCCACCAGGGTCGGGATGACCTCGGGGACCTCGATGAGGTGGACGATGCGCAGGCTGCGGTTCACGGATTTTCTACCTCAGAACGGGCGATCGCCTTTGAAGATGATGCGATGAAGAAGGCGTTTTTCCGACCGGTCGTGGTCGTCATACATCCAGTGCATTGCGGACCGGTTATCCACGATCACCAGATCCCCCGGCTGCCATTTATGGCGATAGACAAATCCCAGGCGGATCGCGGAGCTCAGCCACATTTCAAACAAGCCGCGGCTTTCTTCGGGCGTTTTGCCGAGCTGGGCAACGACGTCGTCGGTGACGGCATTCAGGTCGATCCCGGTGACCGCTGCTCCGACAAGCTCTGAGATCGGCGCAATGCCGACGCTCATCGTCCGCAGTCCATTTACGGCTGTAGCCACCCTGCCCTACTCACCATGCCAGGAAACCGCCATCGACAGCCAGCGTGTGGCCGGTGATCATCTTGCTTTCATGGGCGGCGAGGAACAGCACGGCATGGGCGATGTCGGCTGGCTCCGCCTCTTTACCCATCGGCGTGAACCACTTGATCTGTTCGTAGGTTTCGGGATTGGTGAACAACGCCTCCGCCAGGTTGGTGCGCACGAAGGTCGGCCCGACGGCATTGACTCGGATGCCGTCAGATCCCCATTCAACGGCGAGCGCGCGAGTCAGATTCACGACGGCGCCTTTCGACGTGTTGTACGCGACGTTCGGATAAATCCCACCCGAGAACCCCATAATCGAGGCGATGTTGACGATGCGTCCTTTGGTCCCTTGCGCGATCATGTGGCGTGCGGCCGAACGGGCGCAGAGGAAAACCCCTGTCGTATTGATGCCCATCACGCGCTCCCACTCCTCGCGCGGTATCTCGGTCGCGGGCATGCGCCGGGCGACTCCGGCGTTGTTCACGAGGATATCGAGATGGCCATGGCGTGAAGCGATGTCTTCCATGACCCGGTCCACCGCCGCCTCGTCCAAAACGTCCAAATAATGGGCTTCGGCGCTGTTGCCAGCGCTTCCAATCTCCGCGGCAGCCGTGGTGGCACCCTCCCCGTCGACATCGAGGATCGCGACGTGCGCTCCCTGTCCCGCCAGGACTTCGGCCATGGCGCGGCCCAGACCCGTTGCACCACCGGTGATGACGGCGATTTCCCCATCAAGACGGAACGACTTGTTGTTTGTATCGGTCATCATGTCCTCCTCAACGCGCCGTATAGCCGCCGTCGACCGGCAGGATATGGCCGGTGACCATGCCCGCCTCGCGACTGGAGAGATAAAGCGCGGCGTTGGCGATATCGACCGGCTCGGCCCTCCCGCCAAGAGGTGCCATGCGGTCAAAATCCTCGATCCAGGCTTCGGGCATCGGCGCGGTCAGTTCTGTCTTCACATAGATCGGCGCGATGGCATTCACCCGAACGCCATCCTGTGCCCATTCGGCGGCCAGACCCCGCGTCATGTTCACGACTCCGCCTTTGGCCGTCTGATAGGAGATGTTGGGATATCTGCCGCCAATCAAACCCATGATCGAGGCGATATTGACGATACAACCGCCACCTTGGGCGATCATGTGGCGGCCTGCGACCCGCGCGCAGAAAAATACCGCTGTCATATTGACCTCAATCGCCTTGTCCCAGTCTTCGCGCGGGATCGAGACGGCGGGCTTGCGCATACCGATACCCGCATTATTGACCAGAATATCCAAGCGTCCATGCGCTTCCATGATGTCGGCGAACGTCGACTCGATCATCGCTTCGTCGGTGACATCGAGGGCACGCGCTTCCGCCGAACCGCCCGATTCGCGAATCTCCACTGCTGTTTGCTCCGCCAGATCCTCCAGAATGTCCGAAATCACGACCATGGCGCCGTGTGCCGCAAACACCTCGCTGATGGCCCGGCCCAGGCCGCGGGCACCGCCCGTGACCACCGCGACGTTACCGTCGAGACGAAATGGTTCGGTTGACATTTCTTACCCCCTATCGCGCCAAAAATCCGCCGTCCACCGGCAGTGTATGACTCGTTATTTTCCGTGCTTCGTGACTTGCCAAAAATAGTACGGCATTCGCGACGTCTTGGGCGTCAACTTCAACACCCAGTGGCGTAATGGCATCCAGTGCTTCCACGAATTCCGGTTTGATGTCGGCCGTCAGATCCGTGCGGATGAGTGCCGGACCGACGGCGTTGACGGTAATGCCGTGCGGCGCCCACTCCACCGCCAACGTGCGCGTCAGATTCACTACGGCACCTTTCGAGGCCTGATAAGCCGCGTTAGGAAAAACGCCGCCCGACATTCCCAACATCGACGCGATGCTGACAATGCGGCCTTGGGTGCCACGGTCAATCATATGACGCGCCGCCGCGCGCACACTGAGGAAAACGCCGGTGAGATTGACCCCAATCACTTTATCCCAATCGCTCAGCGGCAATTCGGTTGCGGGAAGGCGTGCCGTCACCCCGGCATTGGCCACCATCACGTCGATCCGGCCGTGATCCGAAGCTACGGCTTCCATTGCAGCCTCGATCTGAGCTTCATCGGTCACATCGAGTATTCGTGCTTCGGCCTGGCCACCCACAGCCTTAATCTCCTCAACCGTTTTAGCGGCCTGAACCTCATCGATATCGGCAATAATCGCCGTCGCGCCCTGACGGACGAAAGTCTCACAAATGGCCCTGCCGATTCCCCGAGCACCGCCCGTAACAACCACGACTTCGCCATCGAGGCGCAGGGGATCGCTCGTCCATTCAGTCATGCTGTTCCCTTCGTCTTCGCGTGCTCGTACCGGATATCTAACATACCTGTGATGGCCTCTTGCAGACCAAAGGCACTAACATATGGGCAGAGGCCAATTCATGATCCTTCGCTTCATATCCTGTTTGCTCGTTATTTTTGGTCTCGGGTCCGTAGCACCTGAGACACGCGCAGAAAATCCGCAATCCTGGGCGCGTGAGTTTCCCAATACCGACTTCGATAAACACGTCGTCCCGTACGAGGAAATAGATTTTGACGGCGCACGGCGGGACAGCATCCCGCCCATACTGGATCCCCGGTATGCCTCCGTCGCGGTGACTGACGACATTGGACCGCAAGAACCCGTTCTCAGATTTGTCATCGGTGGCGATGCCCGTGCCTATCCGCTCCGCCTTCTGCTCTGGCACGAGATCATCAACGACACGGTCGGCGGTGTCCCAGTGCTTGTAAGCTATTGTCCGCTGTGTAATTCCGGCGTGATCTATGACCGACGCGTGGGCGACCGCACCCTGACCTTCGGCAACACTGGCCGCCTGCGACACTACGACATGGTGATGTATGACCACCAGACTGAGAGTTGGTGGCAGCAATTCACGGGCACGGCATTGATGGGCGAACTCGCAGGTGCCGAGATGACTCCGCTTCCATCCCGTGTCGAATCGCTAACTATGTTTCGTGAGCGGGAACCCGACGGGCAAGTCCTGGTCCCCAGCGCTCCGGGTCTGCGCCCATACGGGAAGACACCCTATGTGGGCATGGACGATCCCAAGACCCGCATGCGCACGCGATTTCCCTACAAACTGCCGATCGGCGTCTTCGGCATCGACCGCGTGGCGATCGTTGACGATGAAGCCTGGATGGTCAGCCTGATCAAGCAGAAGACGCGGATCGAAAGTGGGGATCTCGTCCTAACCTGGAGCAAAGGTCAGAATTCCATTCACGACAAGCGCGTCATTGCGGAAAGTCGCGATGTCGGCAATGTCGTCGTGCAACGACGGACAGCGGAAGGCCTCGTGGACGTGCCGCATGACGTGGCCTTTGCGTTCGCTTTCATTGCCATGGTTCCGGGCGGCAAGATTCATACTGTTCTCACCGACTGACGTCTGAACCATCTCGCGCTATCATGGATTTCACTTGGAATTATTGACCAGTCGAGACAGCCCGGCATGCGGGATATCATCGATCCCCACGGTGGATCCTCTGACGATATCCGGAGCCTGCTGATCGAAGCAGGTTACCAGGAGGTCATTGAGGCGCATGAGGCATTTACCGGACCGGGGTACATTTGTGCCCGCGAATACCGGTGGGTCGCGTTGCTCCATGACTGCTTCTGGCGTGGACATTCATGCGATGCCGGCATTCGGTTGCCAGCCAGCAGCACTGACTTTTGGGCTCAAATGGCCGATCATAGACGTCGTCGCAGTGAGACTGTGGAGCGGGAATTGGATCGAGTGGGCTGGAAATCGATGGTTGTTTGGCTGTGTGAAACGGACGATCCTGCCGGTCTTGCGGCACGGCTACAAGTTTTCCTGAAATAGCGCGCCGGGCGGGACGCACGATGCCATGGTGGAAGTGATTATCGAGCGCTGGACGAATCCAGACGGATCGACCAATTTCATGTGGTCTGTCTGGCAAAATGGAAATCGAGTCCAGATGAGCGGTACGTACGTTACCTCGGAGGCCGCCGAGGCAGACGCCTCTGAATTTTGCACCGAGACCTTGAATGCGATGCCCGACCGCGTGACGCGCCTTTGACAGGATCAGGATAGCGAGGCCGTCGCGGCTACCGCTTTCTTTTCATAAAAGTTCGATGTCCGGATTGCGACGGCACGCTCGAACGCCGCGACCGCTTCCGAATCGAGGTTGGCCTGCGGCCTCGGCTCCAGATCATAGTGTCCATAGCGGTCTTCGCCTCGGGCGAGCATCGCCGTTTCGTGCCGGCCAACCGGTTCAACGTGCGGTGCGATATAGCGCACGGCATAACCGATACGCCTGTACCCCGAATTATTACGGGCCGAGCCATGCACCATCGCCAGATGGTGGAAGGACATCTCACCAGGTTGCAGTTCGATGTTCATGGCTTTTGATTCATCGACACCTTCGATGAGGCGCTCCTGTCGCGCGAGGATGTTCCTCATATCCTCGGTTTCCTCGTGGGCAAGACGGCCGATTTTGTGGGAGCCCGGCATGACCCGTAAGCAACCGCTTTTCACCAGACTGGGGCTCAACGCGATCCAGATGCTTGTCTGGTCCGGCCCTTTGAGGGTGGAATAGTTCGTGTCCTGATGCCAGCCGGCGAACGAGGCGTCATCGCTCTCCTTGATAAAGAGAGCGCTACTCCAAACCAGAATATCGGGTCCAATGATGTCCTCGACCGCATCGAGCACCAGCGGATCATGGGCCATTTCATCGAGCCATTTATAGGCCACGTGCAGCTTGAATGAGATGCGCGGATCATCGGTGACGGATTTGTCTCGGCCAGATACGTGCAGGTCCTCCGCCATGCGGCGGTAAATCTCGGCGCGTTCAGGCGTCAGCACAGAAACGGGAAAATGATAGCCCCGCACCCTGTATTGCTCAACCGTATCTGCCGACAGGCATTTTTCCATCGGCGTCTTTTTCTCCCCCTCGTACACGAGGTCCCTATTCCGCAGCCCGTGCCGGGACTTCGTAAGAGGCAACTTCGACCCGGGTGTCGTTGAAGCAGGCACCTTCACAGAGATCGGCATGCGTGGCCGGCGCCAGCGCGCTGACGGTCTGGTGGTTGTCCGACGTGCGGAACCAAGCACCTTTCTCTGAATAAATTACTCCGGGCCGCACTGCATCCGTGATGGAGAGCGGCAGATGAACCTCACCCAACTCGTTCCACACGCGTACCCACTGGCCATCGCTGAGATTGCGGGCCGCCGCGTCGTCGGGGTGCATCTCCAGCGGCGGCGTTTCATCGCTCCACTTGAGTCCACCGAACGTGGAGGTGATCCGCTTGTCCGATGACGGTGTAATCAGGGCAAGAGGATGCTTCGCCTCCAGCGGCCGGTATGACGCCACCGCCTCGTCATACGTCTCGGCAAGATACGCGGAATCCAGTTCGATCTTGCCCGACGGCGTGCCCGGAAAGACATTCTTGAACGGGATTGCCTCCTCACCCTCGAACTCCATGGGCAGCGCCATGGCCAACGGAAGTTCACTCGCTTTGAAGCCCTTCATGCGTGGATCGGATGCGTCGAGTGCTTCGTCGATCAATTCGGAATCATTGGCTTGGAAGATCGGTTCATTGAAACCAAAGCGCCTGGCAAGCCGGCGAAAGATCTCGGTATTGGGTAACGACTCGCCAACCGGCGGGATCACCGGCTCACCCCGCTGCAGATGATGATGTCCATAGGCCGCATAAATATCCGCGTATTCGAAGTGCGTGCACGCCGGCAGGATCACGTCGGCGTACATCAAGCTGTCCGTCATGGCCACATCACAGCCAACGATGAATACGTCCTCGCGCTCGAAACCACGCCGGATGAGATTCTGGTCGGGATGTACGATTACCGGATTGTGGTTGTAGACGAACAACGCCTTGAGTGGCGGGGCGATGTCCTCTTCCGTCAAGTGGCGTCCGACGTCGAGGATATTGATCGTGCGCGTTCCTTCCGGTACCAGATCGGGACGTCCGAGTTTGGCGGAAGTTTTGGGAAAAGCATTACCCGCAGCCATCACGAGACCGGTGCCTGGTGCGCCGAATTTGCCAGCGAGAGCCGGTAGCGCCATCGCGGCACGCACGCCGCTGCCGCCATTTCTGTTACGCTCGAGCCCGTTGCCGATGGAAATGATCGCCCGATCGGTGTCCCGGTAAAGTGCCGCGAAGTCTCGGATTTCGTCCTCGGTCAGGCCACAGATGCCAGCAGCCTTTTCAACCGGATACTCCCGCGCCCGCGCCATGAAATCGTCGAAGCCCTTGACGTGTTGGGAGATGAAATCGTTGTCGAGGCCGTCGGTGCGTTCGAGCTCACAGGCAATCGCAAATGCCAATACGACATCGGTACCGGGATTCAAGGCGAGATGGACGTCGGCCTGCTCGGCGACCTTGATCCGTTTCGGATCGATGACGACGACCTTCGCGCCGCGCGCTTTCTTCGCTTTGTTGATCTGCGGCATCAAGTGAAGGTTGGAGAACGTGACGTTGTTGCCCCACACGACGATCAGATCGGCGTTCGAAATCTGCTCGGGCCGCATGCCCGTCGCGCTGCCGTAGGTACCGGCATAAGCCTCCCCTTTGATACCTCCGCACAGGGCGCGGCGGTTGATCAAGCTGGCACCGAGCTTATGGAAGAAACGCAGATCCATCGATGCGTACATCAGCATCCCGTGCGGCCCCGCATAGTTCAGCGGCATGATGGCCTCGCGCCCGTGCTTGTCGATCACGTCGACGAACCGGTCGTAGATGATGTCGAATGCTTCATCCCAGGTGATACGCTCGAACTTTCCTTCACCTTTCGCGCCGATTCGCTTCTGCGGATACCGCACGCGGTTCTCGCCGTGCACGAAGTCAGGGAAGTAGTGCGTTACCTTGTTGCAGAGCACCCCTTCGGTGTAGGGGTTCACCTCGTTGCCGCGCACCTTGATGACCTGGTCGTCTTCGACGGTGACGGTCAATGAACAGGTATCGGGACAATCGAGCGGACACACGCTCGGAAGTTCGGTGGCGCTGGGCAGTTCGGCGGTCATATCGGCCTCGTCTCTAACGGAACACACTTGGCAAGGATAGATCAGGTGTGGCCCTTTGCCCACGTTCCATTAATGAGCGGCGACAGTGACCAGGCCGAGCAGGACATGGTCGGACGCGTATCGAGCATAAATGATCTGTTGGCCAATTGACCCCGAACATGCCGTGCGCGATATATCGGCATGACCTCTACTTATCGACTCGCACTCATTGGCTTCGGCAACGTGAACCGTGCGCTTGCACAAATCATCGCTGACGACGGCGCGAGTATGGCGGAACGCCTTGGGTTCGAACTCTCTATTGTCGCGGTTTCCGATCTGTTCCTCGGTTCGGTGTACGACCCTGATGGTCTTGACCTCGATGCTTTAACCGCGTTGCCTGCCGAAAAAGGAGCCTTGGAGTCCGTGCCGGCAGGTAAGGGGAATGCCGACAACGAGACACTTATCAAGGAGTCCGTAGCCGATATCATTGCCGAGGCGACGTTCACCGACTCCCAAACGGGTGAACCGGCCAGCACGCATTGCCGTTGGGCCTTGTCGGCCGGCAAACACGTTGTGACGACCAACAAAGGCCCCGCCGCACTCCATGGCGAGGAATTACGAGCGCTCGCGGCGGGAAATGGCGTCTGCTTCGGTATCGAGGGTACGGTCATGAGCGGCACGCCCGTGTTGCGCATGGCCGAAAACGAGCTCAAAGGCTGCCGCATCAATGGCTTCAAGGGCATCCTCAACGGCACTGCGAACTACATCCTCGGCCGCATGGAAGGCGGAACAACGCTCGACGAAGCCATCTCCGAGGCTCAGTCCCACGGGTACGCTGAGGCCGACCCGACTGCCGATGTCGAAGGCTATGACGTGCTTCTCAAAGTCGTGATCCTCGCTGAAACGGTCTTGGGCATACGACTCTCCCCCAATCAGGTGCGGCGCGAAGGCATCACGGGGTTGTCGGCAGAGGACGTGGCCGGCGCGCCCGCAGACGGACACCGCTGGAAGCTGATCGGTGAAGCCGCAGTGGATGAGGATGGAACCGTTGTCGCGAGCGTATCTCCGCAATGCCTCCCCAATACCCACCCTCTAGCGGCAGTCAGTGGCGCTACGAACGCGGTCACCTTCGATACCAACTATCTCGGTCAGGTGACTGTATCTGGGCCCGGTGCCGGACGACTTGAGACTGGATTCGCCCTTCTTTCTGACATTAACGCAATTCATCGACTTTCGAACTAGGCCGGGTCACGGGGATTTCCTTGACAGGTAGGGTTGCGGAAATCTACAGGCCGATTCGAGTAAACGTTAAATCGTTACAAACGCTTACACTTTAATGCATTTAGAAACTTAAATTTCGCGGCGTCCTCGGCTATTAAGAGGAACACACAATGCATATTGCATTCCAAAAGACCGCTGCCGAACGGACTCCGTCATGAGTACCGACGCTCAGATCACGCGAATCCAGGTCCTTGAGCAACTTCTCAGGACTACTCGGGAGGGATTCTGGTTCATCGACAACGACACCCGGACTCTCGACGTCAATCCCGCGATGTGCGACCTCCTGGGGCGCGAGCGCGAAGATATCATCGGCCGGCCAATTTACGATTTTGTCGACACGGAAAATGCGGACGTCTTTCGTGGTCAGATCGCGGCGCGCACCACAGGCGAGAGCGGACCTTACGAAGTGTCCCTGCTGCAACCAGACGGAACAAACATTCCCTGTGTAAACAATGCGAATCCCATTTTCAACGAGGCGGGCAAAAAGATCGCCTCAATCGGCCTGTGGACCAATATCTCCGATATCAAAAGCGCCCAGGAGGATCTGAAACGCGCGCATGACGAGATGGAAAAGCGGATCGAAGAACAGACCGGTCAACTCCGTGAAAGCGAAGCGCAATACCGGGCGATCGTCGAGGACCAGACAGAATTCATCTCGCGTACCCAACCCGGCGCCCACATCATTACGTTCGCGAATGACGCTTACAGCCGCTGCTTCGGCAAAACGCGGGACGAGCTGATTGGCACCAATTTCATGGCCCATATTCCTGATGAAGAGCACCGGAAACGTGTCCACAGTATGCTGGCCACGTTGAGTTGCGACCATCCCGTCGTTCGTATGGAACACGAAGCTGTCGTGGCAGACGGTTCCGTTTAATGGCACGAATGGACCAACCGGGCCATCTGCGATGCACACGGCAACGTTGTTGAGATCCAAGCCGTCGGACGCAACATCACAGAACACAAACTGGCTGAAGAGCAGTTGCGTCAGGCGCAAAAAATGGAAGCGATCGGCCAACTCACCAGCGGAGTCGCACACGATTTCAACAATCTGTTGATGATCATCCAAGTCAGTACCGAAATGATCGACGTGGATTCCGGAAGGGACAACAATTCCAAGAAAGAGAAGGTCTTTCGGGCCGTCAAACGTGGGGCAGAGTTGACGGACCGCCTGCTGGCGTTCTCCCGCCGCCAGCCCCTGTAACCTGAAACGATCAACATTGCCGATCTTGTGAACAACATGTCCGAGCTAATGTCTCGAACGCTCGGCGAAACAGTTCATATCGGCGCACAAGCAGACCTGGGATTATGGACTGCCGCGGCCGATCCCGGTCAGGTGGAAAATGCTCTTCTGAACCTGGCAATCAATGCGCGGGATGCGATGCCCGACGGCGGACAGCTCACCATCGAATGCACCAATTGGGTCGAGGACGATGGCGGGACAAATAAGGAACTTACGCCAGGCAACTATGTGGTTCTCTCCGTGACGGATCAGGGAACGGGCATGTCGAAAGAAATCCAGGACCACGCATTCGAGCCATTCTTCACGACGAAAGAAGTGGGCCAAGGCAGTGGACTGGGATTATCGATGGTGTACGGGTTCGCCAAACAATCGGGCGGACACGTCGGCATCTACAGCGAGGAAGGACACGGAACAACGATTCGACTGTACCTTCCACGAGGCTCTGACCCGTCTCCACCAGAAATGGCTTCAGTGAAGGATGAGATCGTTCTTGGTCAGGAAGAAGTCATTCTGATTGTCGAAGACGATCTGGATATTCGGCAACTGACCGCGGAAATGCTGATCAGCCTGAACTATCAAGTGGTTTTGGCTCAAAGGGCTTCAGAGGCTTAGGAAATCTTGAATAACGGCCACAAAGTCGACCTCGTGCTTTCGGATATCATCCTTCCTGGTGGATTAAGCGGTTGGGAATTTGCCGAGCGGCAACGCGAATCTGACCCCTCCCTCCGGTTCATCTTCATGTCGGGTTATCCCGCCGACGCACCGAACGGACAGCAATTCCTTAGTCCTGATGAAATCCTGATCAGCAAGCCGTTTCAGCGCACTGATCTTGCTAAGGTCCTGCGCCGTGTGCTGGCGTGAAACGGCATCGCTGTACTTACCTTGTGATCGAATCAATGTGGCCCTAAGGGCTGTGCAATCTTGGGCCACGCGGCTGAGCCCTTCTCATCCATCAAGGGAATGTCCGACTCACTGAGCCATTCGTTGATCGCTGCATCGTAGCTCGGCCGATTGACAACTCTCGCGTACCAATCGGCGAGTCCGGGCCGGTGGTCGAGGACACCCAGGAACTGAAGATGATCGAACCGTGTGAGCGTAGGTGTCAGCGCGGCGTCGGCCAACGAATAGCTTGCGCCCGTCAGCCATGGTGATTCTCCGAGTGCAATCTCCATACCTGAAAACAAGCGGTCGAAGCGGTTAAGGGCCTCGGCAAACAACGGCGTCTCCATGCCCTTAAGTATTTTCTCCCGCTGGCGGGCGCGGCGGGCGGGATCAGCGGTCCTCATTAGATGGGCTTCAAGTTCATCTGGCGACTTGTGGTCAAGATGCTGAAATCGAAAAGCGACCGCCCCACTCACCGTGCTGGTCGCAGCGTGAACGCCTTCATCGAGTTGCCTGCTCCACCATCGCATCCGAGCCCGCTCTGCGGCGGCAGCCGGCCGCAAGGGATGGTCCGGATATGCGTCGTCGAGGTACTCCATGATCACGGTTGATTCGACGATGACGGTTCCATCATCGACCAGCGTCGGAACGACACCTCTCGGATTCAGCGCAAGGTACGATGCCACATGCTGGTCACCTTTCCAGAGATCGAGATGCTGGCTCTCCCAGTCAAGTCTCTTTTCCGCCAGAACGAGGCGCACCTTTTGCGAACTGGTTGAGGTTTCGTTGTGATACAGCTCCAGCATGTGCTCCAGCTTCAGTTACTTGCGCCCTATGTCCGAAATTGCGTTGGTCGAAATGCACTATGTCAAATTCTCATCTGATTGAACCATTTTCAGGGACGGATTAGTCTCTGCACGTCGACCAAAACGCGTTTCGAGCGAAGGAGGCGACCACAATGGCTATCAGGGACTCGGCAAAAGACCCGGCCTCGATTCGAAATACGCCCGATAATGTTCCGTTTGGCGCCTACCATCAACGCGACATCCCCCGGCCTGATCCTTTGTTGTCCGAGACTGGCCCAGGTACGCCGATGGGCGAGTACCTGCGGCGATTTTGGCAACCCGTGTGTCTTACCGAGCAACTCACCGACGTGCCGCTCGCCATCCGAATTATGAGCGAAGACCTCGTCGCCTTCCGTGACCGTTCAGGACAAAATGGTGTGCTGAACCGCTATTGCAGCCACCGGGGCGCCTCACTCGAATACGGCCGGCTCGACGACGAAAAAGGTATCCGCTGCTGCTATCATGGCTGGGCTTTCGATGTAGATGGACGGATTCTCGACATCCCGGGCGAGCCGACAAAGTCTCCTCTTAAGACCAGCTTCCATCATGGCGCTTACCCGACACTCGAATTCCACGGCATCGTCCATGCCTACATGGGTCCGCCTGAGCTGAAACCCGATTTCACCGCTGCTGATATTTTCGACATCCCCGACGTCGAATTCGCAGCCCATGCGTTGCCGCTCAACAACAACTGGCTGCAGACCCACGAGAACAACGTCGACCCCGTACACACGGTCTTTCTGCATTCACGCTACGGCGGCTATTTTACCGATCCCATCGGCTTTCTGCCGACTCTCGACTGGCATACGACGGGCGATGGCGCCGGTGTAATGTATACTGCGGGACGGCGGGTCGATGGTCAGTCGGTCTGGGTACGCACGCTTCACTGCCGGGTACCCAATCAAGGGTACGTTCCCTCCCCTTATGACCTCGAGTCGCCGGCCTATTTCCAGCGCGCGTTCTACCTTCGGGTCTGCGTGCCGGTCGACGATGACAACTGCATCTTCTTCGGCTGGCGGGCCCACAATGATGGCGAATTCCATGGCAAGAACAGTGACCCTGCGTACAACGGCTGGAACAAATGTTCCCTGGAGGGCCAGTCCGAGCAGCCGACCTATGATCTGAAGCAGCGGTCTCCAGGGGACTGGGAGGCCCAGAGCAGCCAGTGGGGTGGCACGTCCCGCCACCAGATCGAGCACCTCAGCGCCGTCGATGGAGGCGTTGCGCTGACGCGCCGCGTGCTGCGGAACATTCTCGAAGGTGACGTTCCAACCGCTTGGCCTGAGCCCGCCAATGGCAACGATGTTGGACGGCGGGTCCAGAACATCTATTCGCAGAATACCATCTGTCGTCTCCGACAACTGGCGGATAGCGACGCGGACCGTCAGATGATGAAGGAATTTGGTTTAGTCGTGACTGAGGCCGTGCTTGATGGCGACCGCTTCACCCGCGACGTGCGCAAAGAGCACGTCGTTTCCCGTATTAAGGAAATCGAGGCCGAGTTCCAAGCGCGTTACGCCTGACGCGATAGACGGAAGCCTACTCTGCAAACACTTCTGGACGTAATCGGCGTTGGCGGCATCGGGCTTGTACCGTTCGTCGTCATCGTCTTTGTCGGCGCCATCATCAAGGGATACAGCGGCTTTGGCGCCTCGATGCTGTGGGTGACAGGGCTGTCACTGTTGCTGCCGCCGCTCGAAGTCGTGCCGATGGTGCTGATGTTCGAGATCGTCTCAAGCCTTCATCTGCTTCCGGCCATCTGGCAGCGCATCGACTGGCGATCTGTTTGGCTGCTTTTGATCGGGACACTAATCGCGACTCCCGCCGGTGTGTATGCGCTGGCCTCTCTACCTGCCGACCCGGCCCGGATCGTTGTCGCAGTGATTGTTCTCGCCGCAACGACCCTACTGTGGCGTGGCTTCGCCCTTGAAGCGGTGCCCGGGAGGCTCGCCACGATTGCCATCGGACTGTTTGCAGGTTTGATGAATGGCAGCGTGGGCTTCGTTGGGCCGGCGGTCATCCTGTTTTATTTCTCTTCGCCGATCGGCGTCGCCATCAGCCGTGCATCGATCATCGCTTTCTTCCTTGGTACCGGTTCGGCCGGTGCGGTCACGTTCGCGATTCAAGGACTGATCACCGGCGATATCCTGTGGCGGCTGCTCGCCTGTCTGCCAATCCTGATCCTCGGCGCTTGGATCGGTCATCGGCGCTTCGAGAACGCCGAGCCGGAATCGTTTCGAAAGTTCAGCCTTTTGCTTCTGATGTTCCTGGCGGTGACCCTGGCTGGCCGGGCGATCTGGCTATAGGCTGACCGTGAATGGCGCTCAATAAACGGAGCTATTTCGATGAGCAAAGCGAAAGCGATGGGCATCAATCATATCGTGCTTGAGGTGGGAGACGTGGACGAAGCCCTCGAATTCTATGGCGCCATCTTTGACTTCACGCTCCGTGGCCGCTCGGACACCGCAGCATTCATCGATCTCGGTGACCAGTTTCTCCAGTTAAGTCAGAACCGCGCGACCGAGTCCGACGAGAAGCGTCACTTCGGGTTTGTTGTGGACGACAGAGAGCCGGTTCGCGAAGCACTGGCCAAGCTTGGCGTCGAGTTGCTCGATCGTGGACTCAACTTCCGCGATCCCTGGGGAAACCGCGTCGAAGTCGTGCCGTACGACGATATCCAGTTCACCAAAGCGCCTAACATCCTCCGCGGCATGGGCGCAGGCGATCTCAAGAAGACACCCGACGCCATCGCCCAGCTGACCGAAAAGGGCATGGCGCCTGAGAGTGACGGCTAGAGCAAATAACATTGTGGTAGAGCAGATTCACGCGACCCAAGCGGGTCGCGATCTGTTCTAGACGTTAGACGCCTTCTCGTTGATCTTCACGAACGCCGAGAAATCTTCGGGCCCCAGACCGGCCGCCATGGCCGCGCTGGCCATCTGCTTGGCAGCAGCCCCGGCCGGCATGCAGGCACCCAATTTATCGGCGTAGATCAGGGCCAGACCCATATCCTTGTTCATGTTGGCGAGTGAGAAACGGGCGACAAAATCCCTTTCCTTGATTGTCGCCGCCTTGCTGTCGAGGAAGGAATTCTGGCCGCCGCCGTAGGAAATGGCAGTGATCATGTCGTCGAAATCGAGACCCGCCTTCGTACCCAGCATGATCATCTCTGACACGGCCTGCGCGATCGTGGCCGTCATCATATTGTGGCAGAGCTTCATGGCCATGGCCGTGCCAACGTCACCCATGCGGATGATGTTCTTGCCCATGCATTCGAGGACCGGTTTCGCCTTCTCACAGGTCTCAGGCGCGCCGCCCATGTAGATGCCCAGTTCACCGGCTATGGCGGCGGGCTGACTCAGGACCACCGGCGCCTCCATCAAGTCACCACCGGCCGCGCGCACGACTTCCGCCATCTCGACACAGACGCCGGGCGTGATGGTGCTCATGATGACGATGGTGCCGCCGGGCTGCAGGCCTTCCAACAAGCCATTCTCGCCGCAGATCACGTCGCGGGTCTGCTGGTCGTTTACAACCATGAGAACAGTGACATCCGATGCCGAGGCTACGTCTGCCGGCCGCTGTTTGATCGAAGCACCGTCCTTTTGTAGCCGCTGCAGCGGTTCCATATTGATGTCGAAGACGGAAAGCTCGTTTCCGTTCTTGACGATATTGCGGGCCATGTGCTCGCCCATGGTTCCGCATCCAACGAATCCAACACGCATGTCATTCTCCTCATGATCAAGAAAATGATGCCAGATCCGAAATTGGGGTCTGACACCATTATTCGGCAAATAAAGTCGCGGCGTTACGAAGCCAGTTTGATGCCCTGCTCGGCCAGCATCTTGCCGGTATCATCGAGCGCCTTGGCGAAGCAATCCATCATATCGTCGATCTGCTTCTCCGTGATGATGAGCGGCGGACAGAACGCCACCGAGTCCCCGGCCGGCAACGCGCGCACAATGAGACCATGCTCATACGCGCTCGCGTTGGCGAAGGCCGCGACCTTGAGCGATGAGTCGAACGATTCCTTGGTCTCCTTATCAGCCACGAATTCGACGGCCCCAATCAAGCCAACTCCGCGTACCTCACCGACCAATGGGTGGTCCTCGAAGGCGCGCAGCTTCTTTTGGAAGTGCGGTGCAACGCTCGCCGCGTACTTGAAGGTCTCCCGCTCTTCATAAATTTTCTGAGTTTCGAGCGCGACCGCGGCGCACGCCGGATGGCCGGTGTAAGTGAAGCCGTGACCGAACAACCCGATCTCCGAACTCTGCTCCTTCAGTCCCTGATAGATCTTCTCATTGAACATCACAGCGGCAATCGGCAGGTACCCTGCTGAAATCGCCTTGGCCATGGTGATAATATCGGGCTGCAGGTTATAGGTCTGCGAGCCCCACATGTTGCCCGTCCGGCCAAATCCGCAAATCACCTCGTCGGCGATAAACAGGATGTCGTATTTCTTCAGGAGCGGTTGAACCTTGTCGAAGTATGTCGCGGGCGGCGGCACGACCCCGCCCGCACCCATCACGGGCTCGGCAATAAAGGCCGCGACCGTGTCTGGACCTTCTTCGAGAATTTGCTTCTCCAGGTTGTCCACCATGCGGGTCGCGAATTGCTCCTCCGTCTCGCCCTCCTCGCCAAAGCGATAGTAGTGCGGGCAATCCGTCTGCATGAGATTGGCGATCGGCAAATCGAAGCCCGTTTGCACCGCCTTCAAGCCGGTCAGGCTCGCCGATGCCACCGTCACGCCGTGGTAGCCATTGCGGCGCGAAATGATTTTCTTCTTCTCGGGCTTGCCAATGGCGTTGTGGTAATACCAAACGATCTTGATGGCCGTGTCGACTGCCTCGGAGCCCGAGCAGGTGAAGAAGATCTTCGACATCGGCGCCGGCGCATTCTGGATGATCCTCTCGGCGAGCTCTATCGCAGGCCCGCTCGAACGGTGCGCAAAGGTGTGATAGACGGGCAACTCCATCATCTGGGCCGTTGCCGCCTTGACGAGCCGTTCCTCGGAGAAGCCCAGCGACGCGTACCAAAGTCCAGCGAGCCCCTCGATGTACTTCTTGCCATCGTCGTCGTAGACGTAGATTCCCTCACCTCGCTGAATAATCTGAGGTCCCGAGGCCTCGTGCGCCGTCGGGTCCGTATAGGGATGCATGAAGTAGGCGATATCCTTAGTCGCAGGTGAGTTCGGACGGTCGGCCATTTGTCGAAATTCCCTGATTGGCTACGAGATGGACGCGCCACCATTCAACGACGTGAATTCGGGGGTGCGGTCGATAAAAACGCTATAGAAAGGCCGTCACGTGCGCAAGGAAACGACGCTTCGAATCTGTCCGTTTCGTGGCAATTCGCGACGAATTGATCAATCCGATTTGCCGCGCCGAGTTACAAATTTCGCGACGTACGCTTCGATCCGTTCCTTTAGTCCAGGGCGCTTCACCGATTTCTGAAGTGCTGTCATATCTTCAGCGCGTGTATCGGCAACCGTTGCCGCGTTCAATGCAACCCGTGAATGTGTGTCCAAACGTTGGCCGACCTCGGCGATGCCGTCTTCCAGAATCGTCCAGGCAGACTCGCCGGCGACACCGGTGAGGAACCCCATTTCCAATCCCTGCTCTGCATTGAACGCACGGCTTTCGCCAAGAATGGCCCGCGCGGTGTCGGGGCCGACACGCTGGGCAAATCGACGTGTCCCCAAGACAACACCGAACTGAAGACCCGGCATCCTGAACACCGTTGCCGGGGTCGCAATGCGTTGTTCGCAGACGCAAACCAGATCCGCACCCGCACCGAATGCGGCACCGTGTGCGAGCGCCAGCGTCGAGAAAGGCGCGTGGTAAAGATTCTGGAGCAGCGTCTCAATTCGTATGAATCTCTCAACCAGCGATCCATCGCTCTCCTGATCAAGGTTTGCCAGATCGAAACCGCCCGAAAACATGCGCCCGGAGCCCTGCAATATCAGCAGATACGTATCGTCCCCGGATGCAATGTCGACAGAAGAGATCAAAGCGTCGACGAGTGTCGCGCTGAGAGCGTTGGCCTTTTCCGGCCGATTGAGTGTGAGGCGGGTAATGCCCTCGTTACGCTCAACGAGCAATTCGTCAGTCACCTGATGCTCCGCGTCGTATGAATCCTGGCTCGATGCTAGATCAAATTTTGTTGAGTTGGAAACATTTCCGATTCCAACTCAACAATGTTATTTTCCCTCATATCAATATGTTAGAGCAGATTCACGCGCCTAAATGGGATCACATAGTGATTCCATTTAAACCCGATCTGCTCTAAGGGAAGCTGTCAGCCTTCGTCCATTGTACCCCACTTGTGACCTCAACTGGACACGGAAGCGAGTTGGCGGCAGGTTGTCTAATTCGGTAATAGATCTTCATGAAAGGGGCTTCCATGCTGCCGCTCCACGATGTCCGGGTCATCGAATTCTGCCAAATTGCCGCTGGACCATTCTGCGGCATGTTGCTCGCCGATTTCGGTGCCGATGTCATCAAGGTCGAGAACCCCGAAGGCGGCGACTCCATGCGAGCTTGGCCGCCGCTCTCCGGTGGCTTCAGTGAGAATTTTGCCTCCGTCAATCGCAACAAGCGATCCGTCACCCTCGACCTGAAGTCACCTGAAGGATTGGAGGCCGCGCGCGCGCTCGTAGGCTCCGCGGATGTGATGATCGAAAACTTCCGGGCGGGAGTGCTCGACCGGCTCGGTCTCGGATACGCGGCCTTGAAAAAGGAACATGAGTCTCTGGTCTATTGCTCGATCTCCGCTTATGGCCAGACCGGCCCGCGCGCTCAGGAAGGTGGCTTCGACCTGACGGTCCAAGCGATGAGCGGGATCATGAGCGTGACGGGTGAAGCCGGCGGCACACCCGTCAAGTGCGGCGTACCGCTATCTGATTTCTCGGCGGGACTCTACGCGGCTTATGCCATCATGGCAGCTCTGATGGATGTGCGGCGCGGCGAGCCAGGACGGCACATCGACGTCTCAATGCTCGGCGCCAGCCTTGGTATCGCCGCCCTGCAGACAAGCGAATACTTCGGGACAGGTAAGGATCCGGCTAAGCTCGGCTCCGCGCATCCGCGTAACGCCCCCTATCAGGCGTTCCAGGCAAGCGATGGTTACTTCGCCATGGCGGCTGGAAACGACCGTCTATGGCGGTCGGTCTGCACCGTCGTCGGCCATCCGGAATATTTCGACGATGCTCGATTCGAATCGACTTCTGAGCGGGCGAGCAATCAGGTCGCTCTCAAGGAATTGCTGGAAGCGGAATTCAACCAGCAGCCGGTCACGCACTGGCTTGCGGCATTTCGCGATGCGGGCGTGCCCTGCACCCCGATCAACAGCTATTCGCAGATATTGAACGATCCCCATGTCGCTCACATGGAGTGGATCGAAGACCTCTCGTTGCCCTCAGGAGTAGAGACCAAGACCTTCATCTCTCCAGTCATATATGGCGAGCAACGTTTGGGGGTCCGGCGCCGCCCACCCGAACTTGGCGAGCACACCGAAGAAGTGCTCGCGGAGATATCAGGAAAACGCGGTTCATAGTCTTTCATCGGTCGGAATTGGGACGGCATATTGTGTCAGCAGACTCGTGATATGGTTCGCGGCTTCATCAATGTGGAACCTGTACGCCAATGAATTTCAGCAGTTACGACCTCACGAAATTCGTCGCTGACCTTCGCCGGATTACGGCTGATGAAACTGCGGATGCGGCAATCCTTCGCCAAATGACCCCGCTCGCCCAACAGTTTGCCGCCGACCCTTCCTGGCGAGACGACAAGTACTACGAGGCAGACGCGGAACAGGGCATCGGATTTCATCTGTTGCATGAAGAGCTGGACCACACGCTCGCCGTCTTCGCAATCTCGTGGCTACCGGGCAAGGGTGTTGGCCCGCATAACCACAGGACCTGGTCAATCGTCGTTGGCGTAGACGGGATTGAGTTGAATTCCTTCTGGAAACGCACCGACGACGGAAACGAACCCGGGTTCGCGACGATCGAGGAGACATCGCGGCGGAACATCGGACATGGAGAAGTCATTGGTATGGACGGCGACGCCATTCATAGCGTCTTAAATGATGGTGATCACACAACGCTGTCGCTGCACGTCTATGGCATGCATCTCAATCATAGTGGCCGCTCCATTTTCGATCCCGAGGCAAACTCGGAAGAAAAACTCATCGTTAAAGTTCAAGATTAATATTCAGTCTTAAAACTCTGTAATAAAAGGATTTTACATGATAAAAATTGGATTCACCCTCATCAATCATTTCACGCCTGGAACCGACGTCACGCACGAACTTCCGCTGATGCTGGATCAAGTCCGGGCGGCTCGAGATTCGGGCCTTCACTCCCTCTGGCTAGGTCAACACTATCTCATGGGCCAGGTGCCTTACTTCTCGTATACCCCGCTCATCGCCCGCCTCATTCCTGAGGCCGGCGACATGGTCGTCGGCCCTTGCATTCAACTTTTACCGCTATACAACCCCGTGACCGTGGCGGAGGAAGCTGCCACGCTCGATGTCTTGTCGGGCGGCCGCTATGTACTCGGCATCGGCCTGGGCTACCGGCAGGAAGAATGTGACGCATTCGGAATAGGATGGGGGGAACGCGCCGCGCGCATGACGGAGAGCGTCGAGGTCATTCGCAGACTCTGGTCGGAAGAAACAATCGATCACGATGGCCGGTTTTATAAGGTCGACGGCCAGGGAACGAGCCTGAAACCAGTGCAGAAGCCGGGACCACCGATCTGGGTCGCAGCGGTCGCGGAACCCGCCATCAAACGCGCGGCACGCATCGGCGATGCCTGGGTTATTCTGGTCACCGTCTCCTTCGAGGAACTGAAGGATCAGGTTCCGATGTACCTCGAAGCGGTGAAAGAGGCCGGCAAACCCGCGCCGCCAGAGATTCCCATCACACGAGACATTCATATCGCGGATCAGCACGCCAACGCCTGGGATGAATGCCGTGAAGGATTGGCACGCAAGTACGGAATCTACAATTCATTGGGATTGAATTCCTCCGAAGGCGCCAGTGCTTCGATTGAAGAATTCGCCAAAGACCGTTTCTTCATCGGCGATAAGGAAGCGGTGAAGGACCAGATCCTGCGCTACAACGAGGAGCTTGGCATCAATCACTTCATCATGCGGGTGCAGTGGCCTGGCCACGACCATGAAACGACAATGAAGTGCCTGGACCGCCTCGGCGAAATTGCCGCCGATATCTGCTGAGCGCGGATAAATGGGTGTCGAATTAGTTGGTGTCAGACGCCATTTAGCAATGATGAACTAGGGAGAAAGCCATGCCTGTACCCTTTGAAGGCGGTTGCCTCTGTGGCGCCATCCGTTATCGCGTCACCCAGGAACCACTGGGTGTCGTGATCTGCCATTGCACGAACTGTCAGAAGCAGACGGCATCGGACCGCTCGCCCATCATGTTCGTCCCCGTGGACGGGCTCGAATTTACGAAAGGCGAGACCAAAACGCTGCGCGTCCAAGGCTCTTCGGGCAACATGCAAAGTCGCCATTTTTGCGGCAATTGCGGTTCCCCGATCATGACGCAGCCCGACGCTCGGCCAGAGATCAGGACCATGAAAATCGGGACCATTGATGATCCGAGCTGGCTCAAACCTTCGGCTCACATTTGGGTGGCGAGCGCGCCGCCCTATGCCCTCATAGACGACGATTTGCCGCACCATCCAGGCAATTTGCCGCCGCCAAGCGACTCATGATCTCGAAAGGAAGCACCGGCACATCAGTACCGGCGCTTTTGCTCCGAGCATGAGCTTTCGCTCAGTGCGAGAAGCGCTTCATTCCGCCATCGACGTACATCACCGAGCCTGAAATCATGCGGGCCTTTGGCGAGGCGACGAACGCAATGAGGTTGCCCATGTCTTCGGGGTCACCAAACTCACCCGCGGGGATGTGCTGAGCGGCAAACGCGAGTTCAGCTTCTTCGGTCGGAAAACCGCGCTTGTTTTGCTCTGAGTGTATGCGTCCGGGAATGATGCAATTCGACGTCACACCATCCTTGGAATGTTCCCGTGAGAGACCCTTGGACCACGCCTGAACCGCGGCCTTCGCGCACGTCGCGGCATTAATACCGAATGGCTCCATGGTCCCGGTGATATTGATGATGCGCCCATACTTACGCTCGATCATGCCCGGAATGAAAAGATCGGAAACGCGGCGTACGGCCCACCAGTTCAGGTTCATGGTGTCGATCCAGACCTGCTCATCGGTGCCGACCGGTGCAGGAATGGCGGCGCCTGCGTTGTTGACCAGGATATCGAGTTGACCGTATGTGTCGTCCACCGCCTTCTTGATGTTCGCTGCGGCATCGTCGGCGCTGATGTCCTGCTTGATCACCAATGGCCGTTCATGACCGGCAGCCGCGATCTCATCCGCGACACCGTTGAGCAAATCCTCGCGGCGAGCCGTGATAGCTACCTTGCACCCTTCCTCCGCCAGCACCATCGCCGTACCGGCGCCGATGCCGACGCTGGCGCCCGTCACAAGGGCGACACGATTTTTCAATTGTAGGTCCATAGTTTTTCTCCCTGAAATTGGCGCAGCTTGATGCGCAGTTATCGTCAATAATCCCCCGCGGCCACCATCATCGTTGGCCGCGCAATACCGCTCTCAGATAGACACTAGTTGTAAGCGGCTTCGAGTTCCTTGAGTCGGGCCTGAATTCGATCGATCCGGTCGCGTCCTTCGTACGCATCTCCGTCGAAGATAATGTCCGTGACCTTGGCACCGACTTCGCCCAGCAGCTCCCACTCCTTGTTGTAGTCTCCCGCCGTCGGAATTTTGAAGACCGTATCCTCGGTGTAAATAAAGAATACCCGCCCGGCCGCCAACAGCAGAATTCGTACAATCCATTGTTTCATAGTCATCAACATAGGTTGTCCGGCATAACCCGGGAACGAAAGTGCGTTCACATGACCGATTCTTACGACGCGCGCCTGGCCCGCCAGCGACGACCCCACGATACTTCCAGCCGGCGGCGTTGGCGGCGAACCCAGGGAATGTCGTCTGAGAGGACCAGCATACCAAGCGGAAACATCCAGAATCCGAGAATCGGCAAAAACCCAAAAACACCACCGATGATGAGTGTCGCACCCACCGTTCGTCGCATCCCCGCATTGGGATGGCGGCGTAAGGCCGCGATACGCTCCTTCATCGATCAGATAAGGTCATGTGCGCGAGCCAGCGTCTCCGGCACCGGGATTTCGATGTCGAGAAGCATTTGCGCATAAGCCTTGGCCTGAGGGTCCATCCGGAGAGATGCGACACCGCCACCCCCAAGGGAATCGTGCAGCATGAAATTGAACGCGCCGATTCCGGGCAATTCATAACGCATGACCGCCCCTTCCAGCACGTGCGCGAAGTATTTGGCGACCACATCTTCCGTCAACTGGGCACGCAGCACGGCTAGGAACTCAGGTTGGCGGGCAATAACGCCGATGTTGGAGCTGTTGCCTTTGTCTCCACTGCGCGCGTAGGCGAGCCTGACAAGAGGAACGGAGACGGACGGCCCGGACGCATCTCGCAACTCATCCGGGACCGGGAGTACATCTACTGGCGGGTGTTCCACAGGACTCGATGGTATGTGCGGCGGAACATCAATAACGCTACCGCCGATAACCACAGCTGAAGGAACGACATCTTTGTCAATTAGAAGTGAATGCAGGCGCACGACCGGTGAGACACGGGGTCGACCACCGAATATCCCGGTCACACCGGGCGCCATTCCAGTGACCGCCGGGGCGATCTCGCGTGCGAAAATCTCGAGCGCTTCACGCGCATCATGATGGACGGCGATTTTCACCATGACTTCCCGCGTGCCCCGGGCCCGGGCCCGGGCGTGGGCCCCATAAGTCGCTTCAGACCCCAGGATCTCAATATCCGTATCGCGGTAATCTCCGAGATTGCTGTCGCGGAACAACTGCCGCGTCCGCTTGAGAATAGCGCCGGCTACAGCATCGCCCTTGGCGCTGGCATCGATCCCGCCAATCATGAAAAGGGCCGTTGCACGAAACCCATCCATGTGGGTGGCGTTGATCTTGTAGGTGGGTGTTGCTCCCAATCCCTTTGCACCTGTCACCCGAACCTTGTCCGATCCGGTCTCCTCGAATGAGACGTTGGTGAAATCGCAGACCACATCGGGAAGGATGTAGTGGGCCGGATCACCCAGCTCATAGAGCATCTGTTCGCCGACGGTCGCGGTGCTGACCAACCCGCCGGTCCCTTCCGGCTTTGACACCGTGAAGCTGCCATCGGGTTCGCAGTCGACGAATGGAAATCCAATGTCATGCCAGCCATCCACTGACAACTGCCAGTCAGTGAAATTTCCACCGGTTGCCTGGGCGCCGCATTCGATGATGTGGCCTGCCAAGCTTCCCGCGGCGAGCCGGTCGTAATCGTCGTCGGCCCAACCGAATTCATGCATGAGTGGACCCAGAACCACCGCCGAATCGGCGCATTTTCCGGTGATGACGATTTGAGCGCCGGCGCCGAGTGCTTCGGCGATCGGCCGACCTCCCAGATAGGCATTGAGGCTTTGGATATCACCAGGAAAGGGATCGCCCGAGAACATCTCGCTCAGGTCCATACCCTCGAATTCAGCCAGACGGGGCATCAAGTCGTCCCCTTTGACGACCGCGATATTGATCTCAAACCCCATGTCAGCGGCGATCTTGAGCAACGCGTCTCGGCACGACTCGGGATTGACCCCGCCGGCATTGCTGATGACCTTGATGTCTTTCTCGACGACGTCGGCCAGGATGTCCTTCATCACCGGGTCAATGAAGTCTACGGCATAGCCGAGTTCCGGCGATCGGCTCCGGGCGCGCGCCAGAAGCGACATGGTGACCTCGGCCAGGTAATCAAAAACCAGATAGTCCACGTCACCTTGACGTACCAACTGCCCGGGCGCGCTCGGCGTATCGCCCCAGAACCCCGCACCTGAACCGATTCTAACGGTGTTCACAGCGACCTCACCTGTCCTACTCACCGTCCTCTCCATTCGGGGTCACGCTTCTCCTGGAAGGCGCTGAACCCTTCGACGGCATCCTCGGTCATGGACATGCGGGCAACGTTTGCCTCGGCAAAGGCGAAGGCTTGCATCAACGGCATATCCTGCACCGCATGAACGGCATTCTTGCCATGCCGGATCGCCGTGGGCGAGTGTGCGAGGATCCGTCCGAGCAGCCAATCCATCTTTTCGTCCAATTCCGCTGCCGGTACGACGTAATTCACCAGACCCATCTCCAGAGCTTCTTGGGCCGTGAAGGGATCGCCGGTCATGCAGATTTCCATAAGCTTTCGCTTTGGGACCAGGCGCAGCATGTATCCAAGGATCATCATCGGGAACAATCCGACTTTCACCTCGGGGACACCGAAGCGCGCAGTATCGACAGCAATGGCCAGATCGCAACCGCACAAGAGACCCATCCCGCCCGCCAACACATGACCGTTGACCCGGGCGATGATTGGGAGATTGCAGGTCTCAAATGTCCGGAAAAGCTGTGTCAGGGGATTGTTGGGTGCCGCAACATCCGGTTTTACCGGAGAGGCGAATTCACTATCGCTCTTTAGATCTGCGCCGGCGCAGAAAGCCTTATCACCAGCACCAGTAAGAACGATCGCACGTGCGCCGGGATCATCATTCGCCTCGAGTACAGCGGCCCGGATATTTTCAAGCACACTTTCGTGGAACGCGTTGCGCCGTTCCGGCCGATTGATGGTGATCCAATGCACACCGTCCCGGCGCTCAATTACAACTTGTTCTGTCATTATTTCCTTATCCCGCTGAATTTTCATTCAAGTCAGTCCCCGTTTCGCTATTTGGAAACCATTCTTGAGAGGGGCGAGACTCAAGCATTTGCGTCAGGCAGGCTCAAATAGTTTAGTCCACGCGAGTTTTCTGCGAGCGCCACCGCCTAAAGTAGATTGCAGGCAGGCATGCCCATTGGTCCGATGGGGACCGGCTTCGTACCTAGGCACTTTCTCCCGCGGCCGATCGATCCTTGCGCCACAGCGAGTCCTGCCGAGGCACAGCGACGTATTGGTTGGGCCAGCCACCATCCCGCATCCCAAGTTCCTGCGATGCGTGTAGGCCCCAATACGAATCACGCAGATGGCCGCGCGCGAGCGCCACAAGATCGGCATCATCCCGTTGCAGAATTCCAGCCACCTCTTCGACGGTGTTGATATTACCGACTGCCATTGTCGCGATGCCGGCCTCATGCTTGATACGCCGCGCGAATGGAACATAACCCAGAGGTTCAGGGCGCGGGATCATCGACCAGCCGGTGATACCACCAGCGGATGCGGTGATGTAGTTCACGCCATGTTCCTTGAACATCCGGGAAATCCCCACCGCATCGTCATCGGTGTTACCGCCTTCAACCCCGTCCGTCGCGGATATACGTACGCCGAGCGGCATCTGGCCTGGCAGTACCGACCGAATGGAGTCGACAACTTCCAGAGGAAAGCGCATCCGATTGGGCAGGTCTCCCCCATAGTCATCGTTGCGCTTGTTGGAGACCGGTGACATGAAACCCGACAGCAGATACCCGTGAGCACCGTGGATCTCGATCATGTCGAACCCAGCATCGACCGTACGTTGTGCGGCATTGCCGAATTGGGCAACGACTTCATCGATCATCCCCTGATCCATGGCCTTTGGGACCTGGTTGCCATCGCCGTAGGACTCGGCGCTCGGGGCGATGGTCTCCCAGTTTCCCGAGTCCAATGGCTGATTCTGTCCCATCCACAAAGGTTTCGTCGAAGCCTTCCGGCCCGCATGCCCCAGTTGAATGCCGATCTTCGCGTCTGAACGTTGATGGACAAAGTCGGTGATCCGCCGCCAGGCCTCGACGTGTTGATCGGAATACATGCCGGCGCAGCCAGGTGAGATCCGGCCAATTGGCGATACGCCCGACATCTCGGCGATGATCAGGCCGGCGCCCCCAATGGCGCGGGAGCCCAGATGGACAAGATGCCAATCGTCGGGCACACCCTCATCTGCCGAATACTGGCACATCGGGGATACGACGATGCGATTGGGCAGTTCCAGTCCACCGAGGACGTAGGGTTTAAATATTGGCGAGGCATCCAGCGCTTCGGTCATGCAGATTAGCTCCTTAAGAAAGAGTGGTCTCTTGCGAGTCCTCGAAAGTTGAAGGACCAGTCCATAGCAGGCTCGAATCTAGCGCATCCACGACGATCAACACTACACCGTGGCAATCGGCGTGACCGGCGAGCCGGCGGCGCCCGGCATGCGCAACGGCGGGGCCGTCAGCAGAAACCGGTTGCGCCCGTGCTCACGGAGCCAGGTGGCCAGCTCGGTCAGATACCAGAGTTCTCCCAGATGAACACCCAGTTTGAAGATGCAGTGCTCATGCAGAGGCAGGGCCGGTCCCGGCGTCCCACCGTCGTCGTCTCCGATGAAGTTGTAAATATTGCCAGGCTCGATCGACTGATGATCTGCGATCAGGGCGACCAGACCCGTCTCCGTGACCCATTGGAGCGTCCGCTTATCGGTGCTGTCGATAATCGGGCATGAGAACCGTGCCGTTTGGGGCTCGGGAGTTCCCTGCATCTCCAAAATCTTGTGTGCGGAACCGGTGTGAAGGCACACCATATCTCCCTGCTCCACGACGACGTTGTCTGCTTCGATGACATGCATGAGTTGATCGAAAGTAATGTGCTGCCGTTCGTCTCCGTAGTGATGGTACAGGTCGATGAGTACGCCGCGCCCCTGGAGGCCGAATTCGGCGGTCTTCTCGATCCCCAGCGCCTGTGCGCCGACACGACCGTCATCGGTTTCCATGCCCTGTTCCGGCACTGCGCTATGGCCGTTGTAATAGACGTGTTCGGGTTCGCCATCTCCATTGGCATCGAACCGTGATCCGATGTGCGCCAGCGCATCCCACTGGCTGGAATACTGGCTGTAGAGGTGCATCATCTCATCGAGGATGATGTCAGTATGCATCGGGTTCTCGCTGACGATGGGATAGCCGCCCTCTTCGCGGACGGCCGTCAGATGCGGCGGATGGCGCAATGGATTGAGCACGTTGCCCCCCGGAATGTTGAGCGGCAAGCTGAGGCAGAACGTAAGACCTTCCTTGACCTCGGCGATCCCCTGAAGAACCTTTTCGCGGGTGAGCAGATTGAGTCGTCCGTATTCGTCATCGGGCCCAAAATCCCCCCAATTCGATCCCTCGGGCCGTATCGTCCATCGTCCAGACATGCCGTCCTCCTGAGGGGTTATTAGACCTTTATGTTCGAAGCCAAGGGGTTCTCAATGGGACCATTTGAATACCGGAACCGATTCCCCCAACGCATCGGCAATAGGTCTAACACCTAACCCCAACCGTCCTCACACCATTTACATGATCGCACCGCTGAGGGAAGCGATACAAATGAGCGCGCAAGTGGGCTCAGCCGACGTACTCGAAGCTCAGGTATTCGGAAAAATCGCTGAAATGTCGAATACTAAAAAACCCGCTGGCGAATAAACGCCAGCGGGTTGTTAGGGTTGGAACGAAAGTTCTACTGGAATAACGCCAGAATGCTCTGCGGCGAAGCGTTCGCAATCGACAGGGCCTGAACACCAAGCTGCTGCTTAATCTGCAGGGCTTGCAGCGTGGCACTCTCCTCGGCGAGGTTGGCGTCAATAAGGTTACCGACACCTTCCTTTAGAATGTCCACGAGTTGTGACGTGAACTGGGATTGAACTTCAATCCGCTTGGCCGACGAACCCAGGGCCGCCAGCTTGTCCGACACGCTCGTGATCGCGCTGTCGATGGCCGACAAGGCCGCCCCAGCACTTGCACTGGTCGTCAGATCCGACGCACTGACTGCCAGTGTCGCCGTATCCATCGCCTGTGCCGTGATCGTGATCGTGATCGTGATCGTGATCGTGCTGCCGTCTGCGGTAGACAGTACCGCGAGATTGGTCGCACCACTCTTGATCAAGTTCACCGAGTTGAACTCCGCGGTCGCCACGATCGTCGTAAGCTGATCGCGCAATGCCGTGAAGTCGTTGTGCAGGGCCGTACGTGAGGCAGCATCAAGTCCTGCCTGGTTGGCCTGCACGGTCTTCGCCTTCATCTCGATGAGAAGATCGGCGACGGCCTTACCGACTTCGATAGCAACGTTGACGGTAGATTCACCGGCCGCGAGGGCGCCTTTAACCGCCTCAGTACCGCTGATGTCTCCCCGAAGGTTGTTGGCAATCGCGAACGTCGACGCGTCGTCTTTCGGGCCGTTGACTTTTAAAACCCGTGGTCACCCGTAACTGGGTGCGTTCAAGTTCTGTGGTTGAAGTAGTCAGATTTCTCAGGGCGGCCATCGCCCCGGCATTGGTATTAATTGAGAGGACCATAATCAGCCTCGTTTCTTGCATTTTACATCGGCACTCGGCCTTGTTTACTCACCGCACCTTCTGTGCGTCGCCAGAGGGATTCGTCCTGAGGCGGTCGCATTCCACGACGCTTCACAGACTGCAACTGCCATGCCACTGGTTAATGCGCGCGCGGACGATCTTATCTCTTTGAATCAATTGAGTTTTATCTCACCTGGTCGGCGTTAATCTCTTGGTAAGCAGGAAGGATTTGCCGGGCATAAATTTCCACAGTGGTCAAACTTGCCTAGAGGACTTCAGCGATCCCGAGCCATGAAATGACCGCTGACAGCACGAATTTTGCAGGGCAAATCCAGAGGCCGTCGACTATCGCGGCATGCGCAGGTCGTTGCCAAGCACGTGTAGAAGGCACTGACTCAGCTAGAAGGCACTGACTCAGCCATGATGGAACGATTAAAAAAATTCGGTCCCAATACATTGACGTGACGACCCTAAGACGCCATACAGATCTCGCAATCCATGATCGCACACCAAGAATGCGGCAGGATTGACAAGTAAGAATAAAAACCGTTCGGGAGTCGGTTTACGTCATGGAAAGTATTGTCCTACTTGGTTGCCTAATCGTCTTGGTGCTGCTTGGTGCGCCGATCGGCTTCACGCTGATCCTGCTGCCTGTCGTCTACATTGTGTTCTTCGACCCTAGCGTGCCACTGAACCTCATCCCGACTCAGATGTTCGACGTGCTCGACTCGGTCACGTTGACGGCTATCCCGTTCTTCATGCTGACGGGCGAGCTCATGAGCACCGGCAAGATCACGGATCGGTTGGTCGAGCTGTCGGCACGCATCATCGGTCGCATGCGCGGCAGCCTGGCCCAGGTGAACATCCTGGTGAGCATGTTCTTTGCCGGTATGAATGGCTCGGTCGTGGCGGATACGGCGACGGTCGGCTCACTCCTTATTCCGGCGATGAAGCTGCGGGGCTACGAGCCTGAGTATGCGGCAGCGCTCACCGCGGTAAGCGCCACCATCGGCGGCATCATTCCACCCAGCATAGCCATGGTCATCCTGGCCAATGCCGGCGGAATTTCGGTCGGTGCCCTGTTCGCGGCCGGAATCATCCCGGGAATCATGATCGGTGTGACACTGATGGTCATGACCTACTTTATCTCGCTCAAGCGGAATTATGAGCGTAGTGATCACGAATTCAGTTGGGGCGGTTTGGGCAAAGCGTTCCTTAATGCGTCCTTCGCGCTGATCATTCCAATCGTCCTCGTGGGCTCTGTGATGGGCGGGATCGCCGGTGTGGTAGAGGCTGGCGCCATTACAGCCTGCGTCGCGCTCCTGCTGGGCGCTTTCGTCTATAGAACGGTGACGTGGTCCTCAGTCGTTCAAGCTTTCATTCGCGCCTTCCGGACCAGCGCCATTGTGTTCATCATCCTCTCTGCGGCCGGCCCGTTCAGCTGGCTACTCACCGTCTTGGGAGCGATTAATCTGCTCAGCGACTGGTTGCTCAGCTATGCTGATTCGCCGGCCCTGTTTGCTCTTGTGCTGGTGCTGTTCATCTACTTTATCGGCATGGTCATGGATGCAGGTGCTAATATCATCGTGCTCGGGCCTGTGTTGATCCATATCTGTGTTCAAGCCGGTTATCCGCCTGAACAAGCCGCGATGATCTGTGTCATCGGCTTCCTGTTCGGCACCGTAACCCCACCCATCGGCGTGGCATACTTCACGGCTGCGGCTGTCGCCGACGCAACATTGGAACGTGTGGCGGTAGCCATGCTTCCGTATCTTGTCGCCTTGTTCTTCTTATTGTTCGCGGTGATTCTAGCCCCACCCATCACGATGTGGTTGCCGACCATGTGGGGCTTCATTTAGCGAGAAGGGCCAACCACGATGATTGACGCTCTCAAAACATTTGATCTTTTGGTACGCCGACTGTTGACGTTATTCTGCGCGCTCATGCTGGCGATGATGGTCGTCTTCACCGTGTACACGGTGTTCATGCGCTACGTCTTTGAGAGTCCTCCCCCTTGGGGCGACCAGATGGCCGTGTTCAGCTGTATCTGGCTGGTGCTAATCGCTCTGGCACTGACAACCAGGGAGAAGGAGCATATCGCGCTCGATATGCTCTACAGTTATCTGCCGCTGAAGTGGTCGTTCTCCGTGCAGCAAATGTGGAACCTGGTCATCTGCGTTCTTGGCGGTGTCATTTTGATTTATGGGTACGACACCGCGATGAACAATTTCGGCAAGTATTGGGAACTTAACTACATGCCCAAGAGATACCCGATGATGATCCTCCCAGTGTCGGGCGGGCTTGTCATGCTAGGCTCTTTCCTCGCCTTTCTGGAGGATCTCGCCGCCTACAGAAAAGGGGAATTCCACGTCAAGAGCCCGATCCAAGCTGCCGAGACCGGTGGCGCCTGAACCGCTAGATCAAAAATTAATTCATGCTCAAGGGGTGCTTCGGCACCCCTTTTCTTTTACGGAAGTTCTTCACCGCATAGGCACAGAGCGATCGAACAGTTGAACCGATGCGGGTTCCATCCCCCATCAGGTGGCCGATAATGATCTTTCCACTGGCAGTAGGATTTGTCATGCTCGTCGCTTTCGTTTCTTTTCTGGAGAGAACCTCGCTGCCTACAGAAAAGGGGAACTCCGCGTCAAGAACCCGATCGAATCTGCTTAGACCGGTGGCGCCGCAATCGCTAGACAAAAAATAGATTCATGCTCAAGGGGTGCTTCGACACCCCTTTTTCTTTTACGGAGGTTCTTCAGCACATAGGCCCAGAACGATCGAACAGTTGAACTGGCCCGGGCTCCATCCCCCATCAGATAGCCAATGACGACAGCTATTTATACCTTGCACGCCATAGCGTCCTAACGGGTTAAATCATTCAGGACACAAGGTGTAATCTGGCTCAGTGTCGACTGTCTGACCACCGACTCTACCTGAGTCTTTTTGCCTCTGCGGTAAATTCGCGACAAAAAAAGGGGGCCGAAGCCCCCTTGAAATTGTCTTATAACCGCTTGGCTTACAGAGCGCCGCCCTTTTTGAGGGCTGCAACGAAAGAGTCGAGACCCTGTTCCACTAACGCCCGTTCGGCCAAAGCCCCATTGTAGGTGCCCTTGGCATCTGCCCAGGCGCCTACGCCACCGGCCCGCCAAAGAATCATCTCGGCAGCGGAGGGCTTGTACCACTCATCAATCTCAGTCTTGAGCTTCGCGGTCAACTCGACAACCCAAGCGTTGTCGCCGGCACGAGCCTGCTTCGAGAACTCATCCATGCCCGTCCGCAGCCACTTCTTTTCATTATCCGTGAGCGTGTTGTACTGCTTAAGATCCATGGAGATGTGGTTGCCGCCCCAGGCGCCGCCGACTTCCGTGTAGAACTTCTGCACTTCGTGCATCTTGTACACGTACTGCCACGGCACTTGGACATATTGACCTTGGACCACGCCGGTCTGCAGGCCTTGATAGAGCTGCAACCAGTCGTACGGCACGGGAATCGCGCCCCACGTCTTGATCAAGGTGTACTCGACCGGGCTCTTCGTGACCCGCATCTTGATGCCCTTCATGTCGCTCGGCTTATGGAAAGGCCGTGCGGCATTTCCGAGGTGTCGGAAACCACCTGACGAAAACACTTCAAAGACATGGTGCTGTGTTTCCTTGGCAGCCTGCTCGCTTTGAGCCTTACCCAACCAGCCGTCCGAAATCACATTGGCAGTGTCCAGGTTTGCGAAGAGGAACGGCAGGTCGAAGATCGTCAGGCTCGGCGCGAAGTTACCGAAGTTGGCGGTCGAGCTCGTCCAGATCGCCAAGAGACCCTGGTTCGCCTGCTCACCACACTTTTGCTCGCCGCAGATCGAACCGCGGTAATGCGGATCAAGCGTAAGCTTGCCGCCCGAAGCCTTCGCCATTGCAGGCTTCAAGCCTTCTTCGACGGCGTCGCCGGACGGAATACCCGGACGGAACACACTACCAAATTTTAGTACTTTCTGTGCATCGGCAGCACCGGCGCCGATCGACATGATCGCTGCGACGGCGGCCGCCATAAATACTGAACGTCGTTTCATGAATGTCCTCCCTTATTGGACAAGTTGTTGAGAGACGCTGCCCACTGATGACGATAAAGATTACCGCCGGTGAACGCTGCATCGCCAATTGAACAACACGCGAATGGTATTTGCTATTCCACCTTGGTGCGTGATGCGCTTAATGATGCGGGTCAGGTATAGTTGCATAAATCCAGCGCCGCAATCCAGTGTTTGAATGGCTTACTGCAGTCAAATTCATCATTAATTTTAATGTGGTGAACGGCGTCATTGAGTCGCCGGGCTCAATTCCGGACCTATCTGTCCTGAAATTGATACCACCCGTACATGGCCCGTTGGCCCAAGCGCCGGAATGCCGCCATGGGAAACCTCGGTATGGGCCGCGCCAGGGCGTCGGGCAAACTGTCACCTCCTCCAATGCGGTCCGCGAGAAGCGAGCCGAAATGCAGCGACGGCGCCACGCCAATTCCGCAGTAGCCGAGCGAGAACCAGACGTTCGGATGCTTGTCGAGGTGATGGACGTGCGGCATCGAATCGTAAGGCAGGCAGACCCAGCCAGCCCAGTAGTAGTCCATCGTTAGGGCCGATAGCGCGGGGAACTTCACCCGCAATGCGTCAAGAAGCCGCGCCTTCCATTTCGGGTCATCGGCGGTCCGTCCATCGATCGGCCCCCGCCCGCCTATCATGATGCGGTCGTCCGGCAGACGCCGGTAATAGAACAGCACATGACGAGTGTCCGATATCGGCACGGTCGAGACGAAGTTCGCCGCTGCCTTTTCCTCGGGCGTCATCGGCCGCGTGACGATGATGTTCGACAGCACCGGCAGGGTTCTCGCCTTGAACGCCGGATGCAGTCCATCTCCGGTATAGCCGTTGGTCGCGACCACGACATGTTTGGCACGTACCTGTGCCTTTGGCGTTGTAACCACGGATTCCGGACCATCCGCCCGCCATCCCGTCACGGGGCTCGCGCGGTGAACCACGGCGCCCGCCTGCCGAGCCATACGCAGGACACCTTGAGCGAGCTTTAAGGGGTGCAGGCCGAAGCCATCGGGAAATTTCAGGGCGGCGTACGCCTCATCGCTCTTGAAATAGTCCCGTTCAATCTCTCCGGCATCGAGCATTTGAGAGCCATAGCCGAACGTCTCTGACATCAGTTTATGATCAGCTTCCAGCCCGGCAACGTTGGCTGGGCGGTGCGCGACGCGGAGCTGTCCCGTGTCCTGCAGGTCGCAGTCGATATCGCCGTCGTCGATCAGGTTCCGAACCGTGTGGAGCGCGGCGAGCTGTTGCGCAAACAACGCCTCGGCACCATCCGTGCCCCAGCGTTCACTCCAATGACGGAGCGGCAGGCGTCCGATGCCGGGACGGATGCAGCCTCCGTTCCGGCCGCTGCAGCCCCAGCCCGGAACATTCGCTTCCAGCACGACGACGTTGGCTCCATGTTTCTTGGCAAGGTGGTAGGCGCAACTAAGACCGGTATAGCCGCCGCCAATGACGACGACATCTGCCTCACGATCAAGTTCCAGGGCGCCGTCGTCTTCCACTTGGGCGCCAGACGTGGCCGCCCAATAGCTGTCCGGCAGCGGCAAACCTTCGCCCGGCTCGTGGCCGCGCAAAGGATCATGGGGAAGCGCCCCTGACTCAGTCATGAGAGGCACGGAGGCGCGGCCGCATGGTTCGGGACCTATTCTGCCGCCTGCGCCACGGGTGGAGTCATCAGGCCGGACTCGATATCTTCTTGAATCCGCTCAGCGGAACGCGCGGCGGGATCACCATATCCACCCCCGCCACCGGTTTCGCTGATCAGGACATCCCCCCGGTTGAGTTTCAAGCTCGTCTTGGAGGCGACGTGAATTTCATCCCCACCGGCACGGACGATCCGCGTCTGTGCGCGGACCCCTGGCGCGCCACCGAAGGCACCATCCGGCGCAATGCTGTAGCGGTCCGAGTAATGAGCCAGTTGCACGTCGTCGGCGAGAATTTCGAATTTTCTCCGCAATCCGCTACCGCCGCGAAATTGACCCTGCCCCCCTGAGTCCGGGCGTAAGGAATACTCGGTCACGCGGAAGAAGTCGTATTGCTGATCGAGGGATTCGACGGGGATATTGCTACAGTTCGACAACGGCCCATCGATCCCGTCGCTGCCGTCCGATGATGGGCCCGCACCGTAGCCGCCACCAAATATTTCCAGGTAAATGCTGTAATTCCCATCAACGAGCTGACTCATGCAGATGGAATGTGTTGTATCGAAGCCTGTCGCGATGACCTTGTCCGGGACCGCTTTGGCGAGCGCCTTCACAACCGCGTCAAAGGCGCGAAAGGCCGGGATCATGCGCGCCCGAACCGGTACCGGCGGTTTGGGATTGAGCAGGCTGCCGTACGGCGCGGTCACCGTGACCGGTCTGATCAAACCCTGGTTGAAGGGAATATCCGGTGAGCTTGTTACGGTTTTCACTGCCGCCAACGCGGCTGAGACCGTCGAGGCAAACGGGCAGTTCAAATTAAGAAGAACCTGCGACGCGCTCCCCGTGAAATCGACGGAAATGCTGTCTCCGGAGACCGTCACGGTTGCCTTGATAGGTAGCGGCTCGGCGTTCAACCCGTCGTCGTCAACCGCGTCCTCGCCTTTATAGACGCCGTCGGGGATCTCGGAAATGGCCGCACGCATCCGGCGCTCGGAATAGTCGAGATGTGCGTCCATTACCGCAAAGACCGTTTCCACGTCGTATCGGGCGCAAAGCTGTTTGACCCGCTCTCCACCGATGGCGTTGGCCGCGAACTGAGCGTTGAAATCGCCGATGGTCAGCTCCGGGACTCTGATGTTGGCGGTGACCAGGCGCTCGAACGAGCCGCCATTCCAGTCACGTTCCATGTTGTAGCGGGACGGCGGAAATATGATCCCTTCCTGATGGACGTCCGTGGCATCCGGATTCATGCCCGGCGCGCCGCCCCCGAGGTCTAGATGGTGGGCGACGCTTGCCCCGAACCCGACGAGTGTTCCTTCGAAGAAGATCGGCGAGAAGATGAAGACGTCGGGAAGGTGTTGGCCGCCTTCGTAGGGGCTGTTGTTAATATAAAAATCGCCCTCCTCGATCTCTTCAGGCGGGACGACCTTGGCGCAGGCCTGGAACGTCGCGCCGAGCGGACCAAGTTGCATCGGGATCAACTCCGCTTGCGCGATCACGTTTCCGTGGCGATCGAGCAATGCCGCCGAGCCGTCGCTCGCCTCCCGCAGGATCGTCGAATAGGCCGACCGGATGAGCTTTACGCCCATTTCCCGGGCCGAAGCGATGAGACCTTGGCTGATCACTGCCTGATCGATGGGATCTACATTCATGTTCCTAATCCACCTTTCGGATGATCAAGTTATCGTTCTCATCAGCGGCGCCATGCCAGCCAGCGGGCATGTAAATCGTCGACGTGTCGTCTGCGACTAGCGCCGGTCCCGCAACATCCTTGCCGCGCTCGCAAGCGGAACGGCTCATGACGATGCATCCGGACTTATCTCCACGGTCGAAAATCTCGCCATCAGTTATGAAAGATTCCATCCCGTGTCCTTCCGACAATGTCGGGATTGGGCCAGGTGGCGCCGATACACCAAGGCGGAAGGATACAATCTCCACGCGCTGACGTCCCGCATCACCGAAGGCAAACATTTGATGGTGAGCCTCGCCGAATTTTTCCAGAAGCGTGTCTGTGTCCAGGTCTTGCAACGACGCTTCATCGAGCGTGACCGGGATCTCGAATGCCTGGCCGACGAAACGAGTCTCCAGCGTGTACGTGAACTCGAGATCTTCGGTCAGGCCCAAACCGGCGAAGGCCTCGATCGCCCGGCCTTTCATGGTCGCGAAGATTTCGCGCACGTCGTCCGAGACGGTGCCCTCGACAAGCAGATGGTGGGTCAGGCTGTCGTAGCGCAGGAAGTCAGCGGCCAGCAGGCCGAACGCCGACAGCACACCAGCATTCGGGGGCACCACGACGGTGCCGATTTCCAGCTCTTCGGCAACCCGTACCGCATGCAACGGACCGGCTCCGCCGAAGGGGACGAGGACAAAGTCGCGGGGGTCGCGCCCGCGCTCGGTGGAGACCAACTGGATGGCGCGGACGATGTTCGCATCGGCCACCCGCAAGGCGGCATCTGCCATTTCCTCGAGGTTCATGCCGAAGCGTTCGGCCAGCGGCCACAAGGCCGTTTCCGAGGCGGCACGATCCAACGACATGCGACCACCGACGAAGGCATCCGCCTTTAGTGTCCCGCGCAATAGGTGCGCATCAGTTACGGCCGGCAACGTACCCCCGTGCCCGTAGCAGGCCGGTCCCGGTTCGGCTCCTGTCGATTCCGGCCCGACACGCAGCATGCCGCCGTCGTCGACCCAGATGATCGATCCACCCCCTGCCCCGATGGTTGCGATATCAATCACCGGTGTGCGCACGGGTAAGCCGTTGATCTCGGTCTCGGTGGAGAGATCGGGCTGGCCATCGCGGATCAGGCAGATGTCGGTGCTCGTGCCGCCCATATCCAGCGTGATGATGTTGTTGTAGCCGGAGATTCCGGCCTGCCTGACCGCACCCATCACGCCCGCGGCCGGTCCCGAATAGAGGCTCGTGATAGCGTTGCGCCGGATACCCGCAGTCGGCAGGCGGCCGCCGTTCGATTGCATGATCGAGAAGTTACGAACATACCCCCGAGCCTTGAGCTCGCGCTCGAAGCGGGAAATGTAGGAGTCGATGACGGGCTGTACGTAGGCCGACAATGTCGTCGTCGTGGCGCGCTCGTACTCGCGGAACTCCCGTGTCACCTCGGCGGAATGAGTGACGAAGACCTCGCTATGAGTGTCACGTACCAGGTCGGCCAGTTGTTGTTCGTGATCGGGGTTGGCATAGGAATTGAGAAAACAGATGGCCACCGCGCCGTACGCACTGCCGGCAAGCGCCGCATCCACCACCCGCTCGGCGGCAGTGATATCCAGCGCCGTCACCACGGTGCCGTCCGCCGCGACACGCTCTTCGATCTCGAAGGTGTCGGCGCGGCCGACCACCGGTTTCGGCTTTTGATAGAACAGGTCGTAAATCCGCTTGCGGTCGTGGCGCTGCAGAAGAAGTAAATCGCGGAATCCCTTGGTCACGAAAAAGGCGACCCGCGCACCCTTGCGTTCGAGGATAGCGTTGGTGGCAACCGTCGAACCGTGGACCAGATCCTCGACCGCAGCGAGCTCGATGCCGGCGGCGTCAAGGGACGCCAGTGCGCCTTCGTCGGGGCGCGCCGGGGTGCTCGGCACTTTGGCAACGGTGACCCTGCCCTGATCGATGGCGACAAGGTCTGTGAACGTCCCGCCGACTTCTATTCCCACTCGCATATCGAAACTTCCTACCTAATTAATACAGTCAACCACAGAGGCTCAGAGACACCAAAGAGCACTCGCCGTTAGAGGTTCCACCCGTATGAATCGACGGCATCCGTCTTGAGGGACAATGATGTGGTTATTCGACGCGCTCCGCGCCTCAACCAGAGAATTATGAGAACCCGTCAGCGAAACTGTAGTCATCTTATGCGCGAGGCAGCCCATTCGTTCAATGTCTCTATGCCTCTGGGCCTCTGTGATTGAACCCTCCTTTACACCGGCACGTCGCCTTTGAGAGTAATGCGGTGCATTTCCCGCCGGTGACCCTGATAGTCGTTCAGGGGGAAATGAAGGCTGGCGCGATTGTCCCAGATCACCAACGAGCCGACCTCCCAGCGAACCCTGCACGTGAAGTTCTCTTGTTTCTGATGCTCGAACAAAAACTCCAGAATCGGCGCACTTTCGGCTTCCGACATACCTTCGAAGCGAACGGTGTGACCAGGATTCACATAAAGCGCCTTGGTGCCTGTTTCTGGATGTGTCCGCACGACGGGATGCACCGCAGTGAACGCTTGGGCGTCAGGGTCATCGCTCATGCTGGTGCGGACGAAATTGGCTTTAGTGGAGGAATTGATCGCACGGAGCGGCGCGAGCAGCGCCTTCATACCATCGGAAAGAGCCTCATAGGCAGAGACCTGGCTCGCAAACAATGTGTCGCCACCGACCGGCGGCACGTCCCGGGCCAACAGCATGGTGGCCGCTGGTGGCCGTTCCATATAAGTGGTGTCACTGTGCCAGACACCGCCGAAATTCCTGGTCTGGTTACGCTCCTTGACGACGGGGGTAATAACCGGGAAGCCATCGATACCCGTCGCGAAAGGATAAATATCCGGCTCCCCCATCTGTTCCGCAAACGCGATTTGTTGCTCCGACGAGAGATCTTGATCGCGGATCACCAGTACATGATGGCGATGGAACGCGGCCTTGATGTCAGTGAGGGCCGTGCCGTCGAACGGCCGATCCAGCTTTAGCCCCCGCACCTCCAATCCGATCGCCGGCGACAGCAGCGTGCAATCGAACGCAAATTTCTCAATGGTCTTGTAGCTGAGAATTTCCTTCACCACCGATCCGCCTCGCTCCTCAGCAGCTATTCCGCCAGACCGATCAAATCCATTTTTTGGAGTTCATACAGGAGCTCATCGATGCGCTCCTCTCCAAGGTGGGAGAATAGGGCGTGCACCTCGGTATCGAGGAACGTCGGATGTTCGAGCACCCAGCTGACGAAGTCGTGCGCGCCGGGCGGAATGGGAATGCCCGCCTTCTCGCTTCTGAGGAAATAGGCGCCGTCCCGCCGGGTGACCCGGAGGCCCTTCGCCTTGAGCACAAATTCATTGATGACGGGACGGTCGGGTAGCTCGTAGGTCCCGCGCGTCCCATGACGACGCCTTTGGAACTGGATCGCGGATTCCAGGAAGCTCGGCTGCTGCATCATGTCCCTGAGGCGGTCGCCCAACTCACCCAGCCGCTTCCCCAGATCCTGGGTACCACCGTTACCGGCAACCCGCGGCAAGTCCTGCCGGAACAGGCTGTCCGCCATGGCCTCGTCCTCCAGCAATTCGAAGATGTCGAGACCGCGTAGCGGAATGACACCGAAGGTCAAGTGAAGCGTGCCTTCGCTCGAGGCCAGGGCGTCGTGGTATTGGCCACGCGGGAGATAAAGTAGATCTCCAGGCGTCATTCGGAGTTCCATCAACAGGTCCCCGCGATTGTGCAGATGCTGGTCAGCCGTGAGATCGAGGAAGATCGAATGATGAACCGGATTATCCAGCCGCCCTTGATAGACGTTCCACACCTTCTCGCCCTCCGTGTGAAGGGCAAAAACTTCGTGCGTATCGAAGTGACTATCGAACGCTTTGTGGCCAGCGAACGAGCAATAGAGGTTGAGCTGCGTGTACCCGAGAAACGTCTGTTCGAGCACGTCGGCGATAGCCTGGATGCCCGGGTTCAGGGTATCGATCGAATTGAGAACCAGGGTCGCCCCGCAGGACATCTGTGACTTGACCAGGTCCGGATCCGGCCTCATGACCGGCGCACCCAAGCCCGGCACGGCACGGCAATAATTCTCGATCGCGACGGGCGCGACATCCTGAAAGAGTTTCAAATTGTCCTTCGTCCAGAAAGCATTGATCGCCAGGGCCTGGTTGAGGTTGCTCCATGACATCACGCGCGCGAATTTCTCTGGATCACCGGGAATGTACAGTGGTTTCTGGCCATAGAATTCATCAAAGAATTCGTCTGGCGTAATCGGGGCGATGAGGTCTGCAAACGATGTCGTCATGGGTAAGACTTTACCGCATGGTGGCATACTGGTGCGAGATCATTCCGGCTGAATGGCACCGCGTCTGTCCTCGGCGGGAAGATCGAAGTGGAATGCCGTCCCACCATTCGGCAGCGAGTCATAACTGATATTCCCGCCGTGCGCCTCGACAATGGACTTGGCGATACTGTCGATGATGAGAAGTCCTGGGCGCCAATAGCGACGCATGTACTCACCCATGGGCGCGCGCCGGCCAATGGCGGCGGGCTCCATATCAAGCGGCGGGACATCGCCCTTGAAACAACCACCATAGGCTCGAGGGCTATAGGCGCGCCCAGAGCCGTTGTTCACCCGCATCGTCATCGGGGTATCCTTCGCGACTTCCTGCATCGTGGCTTGAAGTTCCAGTCTGCGATGACCGCACATCGCCAATGGTACTGGATGGCCCGATACGGCAAAAGAGCGTGCACCGGTATTGCCCGAATCTATGAAACAACGGAAAGGAACAGCACGACATGGTCGACAGAGATGATTTCCAGCGGGCCTATGGCAAAGTTGTGGCCCGGGCCTGGGCTGATCCCGAATTCAAAGCATTGCTATTGCGTGACGCGCGCGCGGCGCTGACCTCGGTTGGCATCGAGTACCCAGCGGATATCGAAGTCTTCGTACGCGAGAACAACCCACGGGAAATGAACCTGGTGCTGCCGCCGCAGCCCGCCGAGGGTGAGCTGTCCGAAGAAGATATTGACAGGATCGCTGACGGCTCGGTCGTGCCCTGCTACATCATCCCGACCAAGGGCCGTTGGCAGTTGGAATAGCCCCGCTGGTGATTTAGCCCCGCTGATTTGACGCTGCCGTCATGGACCTTCCAGAGAACCCAAACGCACCCGGGCTAAAATTCAAACCGGAATTTTCGGCATACCGCCTGAAATCCGGCGAAGTTGCTTTGCTTTCCGAACGACAATCGCTCGTCCTGTCCGGACCAGAATACACGGCCCTTGAGCCACTGCTGGACGGATCACGGAATGCGGATGCCTTGGCGAACAATCTGTCTGACAGGTTCCCGCCTGAACGTGTCTATTACGCGTTGGCGCGCCTGCAGGCACGAGGCGTGCTCGAAACAGGAGAGCGCCCGACTCCGGCACCTACAGACATCGGCATTGATGGCACGGCTGCTCCGGTCAAATGCAGCACACCTCCACATGTGCATGTCTATACCGCCACCGTGCGCCAATCGCTGGCCTCGCGCAGAGCGAGCGGCGTGCTCGTCCGGCCGCTGACGGTCGCCGGTTGGGGCAGAACGGAAACGGAAGCCCTCACCCGCTGCCTGTCGGAAGTGGCTGAGCGCCGGGCCGGGTTGGTGGCGGACAATTCGACCTGCATACACGCGTGTTTCGACGAACTCGACGGACGAGCCGTCACACCCGGTGATCTGACGATGTTCAGTCTTGACCAGTACGCTGGCAGAGAAAATTACAACGCACGGAACACCGGACCAGACCGGAAACCAGGCCAAAGTGATCCAGCCGAAAGAATCGATTGGGTAGCCACGCGGTCGATGCAGGACCGCCAGCAAGTATGGCTACCGGCAACCTATTGCTATTACGCCCACGCCCGGCCCACGGGCTCTGTCTTCTGTATCGCGGACTCCAGCGGATGTGCCGCCGGAGTCACAATGAGTGACGCGGTCGTGCGCGGCTTTCTGGAATTGGTGGAGCGGGATGCCTGTGCCATCTGGTGGTACAACCGCCTGCGCCGGCCGGAATTCGACCTGAAGTCCTCCATTGATCCATTTTTTGTTGCCACTCGTGAGGCCATGCGGGAACACGGCCGCACTTTGAAGGTGTTCGATCTGACTCACGATTTGGGCATCCCCGTTATCGCGGCCGTATCCTGGAGAGCATCAGACATGAAGGGACTGCGCCTTGGCCTTGGCGCCCGGTTCGACCGTTACGGCGCGATCACACAGGCGTTGGGGGAACTCAATCAACTGGTCTTCGCCAACGACGAAACAACGGCCTGCGATCGTGTTCCCGATCATCTATGTGATGCCGCTTCAGAACCGTGCATGCCCTTGGGGGAGTCTGGAATGCCTTATCACAAGGAGGATTCAAGCTTCCTTGAATATTGCGTCAAGCTTTTGAGACAGCGGGGATTAGAGATGCTCGTCTTGGATCAATCCGAACCGCAAGTGCAGTCTCGCGTGGCGCGCGTCGTGGTCCCCGGACTTCGGAGCACAAGTGCACGGTTCGCGCCGGGGCGCCTATTTGAGGTACCGGTCGCGCTTGGTTGGCGGAAAGAACCAGGGACTCAGGCAGAGCTCGAATCGGCTCCCGCCTTCCCTGGGCGCCAAATTGATGGTCCCTCGGCGCCGAATTGACGGCTGGTTTAGGTTCATTTTATGGCCGGGCAGGCATTAGGCAGAAGTCGGAAACCATATTGACTTCGGGGCACGTCCAGCGATATATGCGAACTGCGCTTCGATTTCGACTTGTGTTAAATGAACGGCCCTTATATCCGGTTAGCCTGGCTATCCTGTGACTTACGAGCAATGAAAATGACCGAGCCGACACACGGTGTGCAACACGGACTTTACCTACTTGTTGAGGACTTACACTATGCCTACGGGAACTGTTAAATGGTTTAACCCCGCCAAGGGTTTCGGATTCATCGAGCCTGAGGATGGCGGCAAAGACGCCTTCGTCCACATCTCCGCCGTAGAGCGGGCAGGCCTGAGCACTCTGCAGGAAGGCCAAAAGGTCACCTACGAGCTTCAGCCCGGCCGCGACGGTAAATCATCCGCCGAAGATTTGGCTGTGGCCGACTAGCGACTCCGGTTGCCGCTTCCAGCTCCGGCTGGAAGTGGCCCACGCTACCTCTTCCGGGACTTTTCTCGGTGAGATTACGGTGAGATGCGGTTAGCCCGCATTGACCGTGCGAGTGAGGTGTTGTGCCTGCGCCTCACATATCCAGAATTCAATCCGATAATTTAGCGACAATTCCCGTGACTTTGAGAACGCGGACCTGCAGGGAAAATACCGACCCACGGATAATTCCGCGAGAGAGCGCATACATGCTCTGCTTGTCGTTTCTGTCCTGATCGGGAAAATTCATCCAGCTACACGAAGAGAATATTCAACGCTTGTCGGTGCAAGACGTTCACAGATTGTGAAACAAATTCATTGATTATTGAACAATGTTCATTTTAATGATCTATATCCTCTCAACATCAGAAACATCGAAAACAATAAATACTTCTTCTCCCCCCGCTGATCTGCATCAAGAATGGAAAGAGCCGGAAATGCTCTGCTGAGTCTACCGTTGGTGAACCAAGATGCTGGGAGGGACTCTCATGTCGCCAGCAGAACGCGATACCAGGATCGAGAACACATTGGGCGATCCGGTGGAATTTTTCTACACAGAGCATGCCTCGATTGTTGATTGGTGCCACAGCCTGGCCATCCTCGCCGAAGACCCCACGGCGGATGATGCACCGCGGCTTGCCGCTTCATTGCTAGAATTCCTCGATGAAACGCTCCCCCGGCATATCGCGGACGAGGAAGAGGAATTATTTCCCCGGCTCAAGAAACGTGCACCTCATGATGAACGTCTCATGAGCGTGATCGAGCAACTTCAAATGGAACATCACGAAGACGTTGAGCACGGTCAGGCCCTCCACGATTCGTTGGAAGGGCTGGCCTATGGGCGTGCAATTTCTGAACCTGCGCTCTTCGCAGCGTTCGTCCGTGTTTTCACGATGTTGCAACGCCGGCATCAGACTCTCGAAAACAACGTCGTGCTCCCGGCGGCCTTCGAGTATCTCGACGCAAACGACCGAGAAGTCCTTGCCCACTCCATGCTCGCCCGCCGCAGCACCAGTTAGTTCGCTGCTTTGAAGAATCACGAATGTACTTTTAAATCTGAAAACACTTATAGAATTTCTAGATTCATCCACTTTCCGGTCCACGGGAACTTGAGCGCGCAGGAAAATGTGGTTAAATGCCCCCATGCGCATTCTGATCGTGATTATGCTGCTCGTCTTGGTGAGCGGCGGGGCCTGGATTCTCAATTTTGAGAGCAACCTGGTTGCCGTAGCGCCGTGCAAAGGTGGCATCGACGGGATATTCTTCGCCCAGAAGGACTGCGACCCCGACGTCTCCAATAAGGCCTCGAAGTAGGCTAGGTCCTGCTCATTTGCTTTGCGGCGGCGAGTGATTTGGCGCGCTTTGACAACCACCAGCCGGTGCGCGGATGCCAGACGCTGTCGTAGGCGTCATCGCCCATCAGGGTGTTCGCGGCATGCAGGGGCCAATTGGGATTGTTCAGCGCCTCCCGGCCAATGGCGACAAGGTCGGCACGTCCATCCGCCACAACAGTTTCGGCATACGCAGGATTCATGATCAGCCCGACAGCCATGGTCACGAGATCCGTATCCTGCTTGATCCGCTCGGCGAAGGGCACCTGGAAGCCTTGCTCGCGGGGTGTGACCACTGGCGTGCCGCGGAGGCCCAGACCACGCGACGAGCAATCGATGACATCCACGCCCCGGAGTCCAAGTTCTGCCGCCAGCACGATGGACTCATCCAGGGTCCAGCCGCCGGGCTCATCGTCGATGCAGGAGATTCGATAGAACAGCGGCTTATCTTCCGGCCACTCCGATCGCACTGCCTCGGCGACCTCCAGTGCGAAGCGCATCCGGCCCTCCAAGTCGCCGCCGTAGCCGTCGGTCCGCTGGTTGCTGATCGGTGACAGGAAGGCATGAATGAGATAGCCATGCGCGCCGTGGACATCGAGGGCGTCGAACCCGGCCTCCCGGCAACGTCGGGCCGCCGCCGCGTAATCGGCGAGCGCGATGTCGATGTCCGCCTGGGTCATTTCGCGAGGCACCGGCCAGCCGTCATTGGCCGCCAGCGCCGATGGACCGATGGTCTCCCACGGCACCTCACCGCGTTCTTGGATATCCGCCGCCGTCAGCGGCTCGAATCCCTGCCACGGACGCTGAACCGACGACTTGCGCCCGCCGTGGAGAATCTGCGCACCGGGCACGGCACCCATCTCCCGCATATTGGTGGCAACACGCGCCAGAGGCGGGATGAAATCATCGTCCCAGACCCCGAGATCGGCGTAAGTCAGGCGCCCCTGCGGCGACGTGCAGAGCGCTTCGGTCAAGACCAGACCTGCGCCACCCATCGCCAAACGCCCGTAGTGGGCGATGTGATAATCGGTGGGCAATCCATCATGTCCCGCCGCATACTGCTGCATCGGCGAGATGACAATCCGATTCCTGAGCGTCACGCCACGCAACGTGATCGGGGTAAACAGTGCGGGAGAGCCGGCCTCAATCGATTCACGAACGGTAGGCGCGTCACGAACGGTAGGTTCAGATACAGTCTTTGGGTCTTCCTGGGCCCTCATATCGCTCGCTCCCTGCTGCCGAAGTGGCTTATCTGCCGTGCGTCCGCCTGTGTGGTCAAGTCTCTGGGCGGTATGTTGGGTCACTTGGAATGAGCATAGCGACCGCTCCGGGGGCTAATGGCCAGCGAGGAACATCACGATGGATTTGGGACTTGATGGCAAGGTGGCGCTGGTCACAGCGGCCAGTAAGGGCATCGGGCGCGCCGTGGCGCTGGAACTGGCGGCCGAGGGCGCCCGTGTCGCCATCGCCTCGCGCAGTGCCGACTCGCTTAAAGCAGGCGCCGAGTTCATCAGGCAGGCTACCGGCCGGGACGTGGCGACCTACACATCCGATCTCCTGAACGACAAGGAGGTTGCCAAGCTCGCCGACGATGTGGAACGTGACCTCGGACCGCTCGACATCCTCGTCAACAGCTCAGCCGGCCCGCGGACAAAACCCTTCACCGAACTTTCCGATGCCGACTGGCTGGAAGCTCTTGACACTAAATTCCTGGCGCAGGTTCGCCCTTCCCGTGAGATTTTTCCGCGTATGAAAGCGCGCGGCGGCGGACGCATCGTCAACATCGTGGGGAGTAACGGCAAATTTCCGCAGCGCTATGCGATGACGGTCGGCGTTGTGAACGCCGCGCTGCTCAATTTGACGAAGGCACTGGCCGAGGAAGGCGCGCCGCACAACGCGCTGGTCAACGCCATCAGCCCCAGCCTCACCAAGACCGACCGCATCACCTACCTCGCCCAACTCAAGATGGATGAGCTCGGCATCTCGTATGACGAAGCGGTGGCCGGTTTGGTCGCGGGCCAGCAAGTCAAGCGGCTGGCCGAACCCATGGAGATCGCCTCGATGATCGCCCTCGTGGTGTCGGCCCGAGGGGGTTTCATCACGGGTTCCCTCATCGACGTCGACGGCGGCGCCACGCCGGCTCTCTAAGAGTTTTTTGACTACCGAGGACACTGAGGTCTCCCAACTGGTGGCCCAACCAGTCGGTACGGCCTCGGGAAAATGAAGGACTAGTTTGAGATTTTTAGAGGCGCTGGGCGCCTCAATAAACAGAACAAACGAGTCTCATACCGGTTAATCACCATGTTAAGTCCAAGCGATCCAGATACCCGATCCCTCAGTGATTTCGGTGTCCTCAGTGGTTAAAAAAGCCCCCGCGTGCCGCCTTACAGCTGCTTGAACATTGGATTTAAGCAGGGCTGCCGTCGCAATCAGTAGCTGGTGGGCCAGGTTTTCATCAGGTGTTTGCCTATGCCGCCGGTCTTGCGCGAGCGATAAACGTCGAGCATGCGGATGATGTAGTTCCGAGTCTCTTGCGGTTTGACGACGTTCTGCAGCGAGTACATCGAGGCCAGATCCCAGACGCCCGCGTCTTTCTGGATCTTCTCCAAAGCTTCGTCGTAGCCCTCGTCCTCCGGCTCCAGGCCGTGGACGATCGTCGTCGCGAAGCCCGGGTCCATGAAGCTCACCTCAGCCGTCGGCCAGGCGATCATCTCTTCGTTGTGCCGCCCGCCGCCCATGGCGACATAGGCCCGGCCGTATGCTTTGCGCACGATGACCGTGATGCTGGGGACGGTGAGCAGGCACGTCGAATTCATGAAATTCATGATCCAGCCCGGGGCGCCCTTCCGCTCGGCGTTGGTGCCGACCACGAACCCCGGTGTATCCATGAAGCGCACCAGGGGGATGTTGAAGCTGTCGCACATGACCTGGAAATCGATAATCTTGCGGCAAGCATCCGCCGAGATAGCACCGCCGCCGACGATCGGATTGTTGGCGATGATCCCCACCACCTTGCCGCCGAGACGCGCGAGGGCGACGACGGCCGCCTTGCCGAACCGCGGTTTCAGCTCGAAAATGCTGCCCTTGTCCACGAAGACTTCGATGATCTTCCGCATGTCATAGACTTTGGTACGGCTTTCGGGGATCACGTCCAGAATATTGCTCTGATCCTGCTCGGCGTCGTCGGTGACCTCGGCCTCGGGCGGCAGTTCACCACTGTGACCGGGCATGTAGCCGAGAAACGCCTGGATGTCCTCCAACGCCTCTTCATCGGTATCGACGAACCGGTCGACCAGGCCGGTGATTTCGGCATGGAGTTTCCAGCCACCCAGCTCCTCGAGGTCGACGGTCTGGCCGACCGCCATGGAGACCAGACGCGGGCTCGACACTGACATGACCGAGCCCTTGCGCATGACCGCGAAGTCCGACGTGCAGGTCAGCCAGGCCGACGAGCCGAACGATGTACCCAACGACGCCGCCACCCAGGGATTTTCCCGGGTGCGCAGGAACTGCGTGGGGTCGTTGCCGAGCATCACCCCCATGCCACGTGCGCCCATGACGTCGGGCAGCCGGGCGCCCGTCGACTCACCGATGTGGACGAAGGGCATGCCCTTATCCGTGCTCACGCGGCGCACGTGCGCCATTTTCTTCGAATTCGTCGCGCTGGTGGAAGCGGCCTTGACCGTGAAGTCGTTGATGATTACCCCGACGTCCCGGCCATCGATCTTGGCGAAACCGGCAATCTTCCCGTCGCGCGGAGTCTTGCTCTCGTCCTCCTTGAACATGCTTGAGACACCGAGCAGGCCGGTCTCCACGAACGAACCTTCATCGACCAGGAAATTCAGCCGTTCCTCGGCGTTCAGATCGCCGCGCTTCTTGCGCTTCGCGAGCTTCTCTTCGCCCCCCATTGCCGAGGCGGCTTCGCGACGGCGGTCGAGTTCGGCAAGTAATTCTTCATGAGGCATCGCAATTAACTCCAACGATGTTGACATCGATTTCGATGTTGGCGTCCTGACCGGTCCGGATGGCGAAACGCTGGGTCTCGGCATCGACAGACGGTGGGCTTTGCGGTGAGCCACCCCGCAGGCTAGAGCTGAAATCCAGATTTTTTGAAACGGCTCGTTAGTGTATTACTTGATAAATCTTGGAGACGCCTGAGTAAAGGGAGAACCTAGAAATGCCATACACCATCGACGAATTTTCGGCCGACTGCCGGACCGCGCTGACCGCCGATCCGGGGCCAGCTGGACTTGAATTTCTGAGACAACATGTCGAACGCGCGCTGACCGACGAAACGTTCATCGCGACCCATCTCGGACCTGACGCCAATTCACCACGGGAGATCCTCTACGAGGACCCAGACTCTGGCTTTTGCATCATCGCGCACGTCTATGCGGGCGGCGCCAACCCGCCCCCGCACGATCACGGTCCGACCTGGGCCGTGTACGGGCAGGTCGCCGGTGTCACCGAGATGACCGATTTTAAGATCATCACGCCACCTGAGGGAGATGAACCCGGCAAGGTCGAAGCCGTGCGCACTTACGAACTCCACACCGGCGACACTCAGGTCTACAATGTCGGCGACGTGCACACCCCACGCCGCGAAGAGGAAACCCGCCTCGTCCGCATCGAAGGTCGGGATCTGTCCAAAATCAAACGCGATCGGTTTGAGCTGGCGTCTTAAAGGTTTCATTTCCGGAAGCAGCACCCCCACCCATTTCTTTGAGTCACCCCCACCCCGGCCCTCCCCCATCAAGGGAAAGGGAGTTATGAAGTGAGGGAGAGTAATTTGTCCCTCCCCCTTGATGGGGGAGGTTAGGTGGGGGTGGCGAAAAACGCCCCTCCCCTCCCGGCCACCAAAACATTGATACGGGGCTTCGGCCCACTTTCCTTTTCACGGTCCTTTGCATATCGAGTGATCCGTCTCATTGCTGAACGATGAGCAGCGCGGCCATGGATTCGGTGCACGCTGGACGCTAAATTGGCGGCGCGGGCATGGCGAACGGCCCGGCCGTTCGTAACTTCTGGAACGATTGCGGGGAGCGAAGATGGATTTCGGGCATTTCAGCCTCATGGGCTATCGCGACAAGGGCTTCTCCACCGAGCGCGTCTTCAGCGAGCATCTCGAACAGGTGAAGCATGCCGACCGGCTCGGCTTCGAGATCGCCTGGTTCGCCGAACATCATTTCTCCAACTACTGCGTGTGCCCGTCACCGTTGATGATGGCGGCAGCCTGCGCGTCGGCCACTTCCAACATTCGCCTCGGCAGCGCCGTGATCGTGACGCCTCTCTATCAACCGGCCCGCGTCCTGGCCGAGATCGGCATGGTCGATGCGCTCAGCGGCGGCCGGCTCATTCTCGGCGTCGGCAGCGGTTACCAGCCATATGAATTCGACCGCTTCGGAAAGGATCTGGAAACGGCCCGGGAGGAACTCGAGGAATTCCTCGACATGCTCGAGCTCGCCTTCACGCGCACCACGTTCACCTACGAAGGCAAGCACTACACCATGCCCGAGACCCATATCAGCGCGCGGCCCGTGAACGGGGTGCCGGAAATCTGGCTCGCCGGCGACAATGAGCAGGGCCACCGGCTGGCGGCACGGCGCAATTGTGTGCCCATGTTCACGGCGCGCTGGAAGGGGCCCGACTACATCGCCGAGATGCGCGGCCGGATGGAGGAAGCCTGGAAGGCCGAGGGCAAGGACCCCGCGGCCATGCCGCTCGGCATCCAGCGTTTCTTTTGCGTCACAGACAGCCGGGATGAAGCGCTGGAATATGCTGACAACTGCCGCCACCAGATGCGGCTCGCCTCAGCCCTGCGCAGGCGCGCCGAGGTAATGGACGATGGCATGATGAACGAGATTCCATTCCCCGACGAACCACCGATCGAGGAGATGGCCAACAACATTCTAGTTGGCGATTGCGAGACCATCGCGGAGAAACTGGCCGCCGAGATCCGCGCCGGCCGGCCGAGTCACGTGATGTTCCACTTCCAGGTCGGCCGTTCCAGTCAGGCCCAGGCCCTGAACTCGATGGAGAAATTCGCCAGCGACATCCGGCCGATGCTGGAGAAGGAGCTCGGCCCACTCAAGGATATCGGCGCGCCGCTATCCCAGGCAACGGAATAGAAAGCCCTGGGGTAGTTTCCATCCGGACACTGCAGTTAATCGAACGAAGCCAAGGGCAATTAACCAAACGAAGCCAAGAGAGGTATCAACCATGAGCGCTTATGTCATCGCGCAAGCGACCATCAAGGACCCAGAGAAACTTAAGGAGTACGGCGCGATCGCCGGCCCGTCCATCAAGGCGGCCGGGGGTGAGATTGTCACCGCCGCCCGTGTCGTCGATGTTCTGGCCGGGAGCTACGACCACGAGCGGGCCGTGATCATCCGCTTCGACGACGCGCAGGCCGCGCCCGACTGGTACGCCTCCGACGCCTATCATTCAGCGATCCCGATCCGCGAACAGGCCATGGACGCCGTGTTCATCATCGCCGAGGCCCCGCCGAAGTAACCGACTGACGGCTCGGGGACTCTTCAGGACAGTTCTTCAGGGCAATGGCGCAGGACGTGGCCGAAGCGGTGCTCGGCGAGGACGTGGCCGTATTGGGGCGCCACGTTGAAATAGTTGATGCCGCTCTGGTAGGCGAGATCGATGGTCTGGAGGGCATCGCCCTCCGCCACTTCCGCCAAAACGTTTCCGAGTGGCGCACCCCCCCAGGCCCATCACGGTGAGTTCGATTCCGGTGTTTCCCAACAGTCGACGATCATCGACTTTCATGTCTACGCTTCCCTACTCGCGTTCGAAACATCCGATGAGTTCCACCTGCGATGACCACGGAAACTGATTGATCGGGACGACCGAATTCAACGTGTAACCATCATCGATGAGCTTGCGGGCATCTCGCGCGAACGTCCCCGGGGCGCAGGAGACATAAGCGATTTTTCGAACGTCGGAGGAAGACAAGGCCGCGCATTGCCGTTTGGCACCTGCCCGCGGCGGATCGAGTACGACGCCATCGATCTCCTTGAAATCATCCGAGGTCAGCGGTTTCCGTTCCAGGTCCCGCGAGTGCGCGACGACGCTTATCCGACCTGCCCCTCGGTTCACGGCGCTGGTCAGCGCGGCAACTGCCGCGTCGTCACTGTCGTAGGCAGTGACGCGGGCACCACGACCGGCAAGCGCCAAGGCAAACGTGCCGACTCCCGCGAAGAGGTCAACAATTCGCTGGCAATCTCCGAGGTGATCGCCGACTCGCTCAGTCAATATCTGTTCGGCCACAGAGCTCGCCTGCAGAAAACCGTTCGCAACCGGTTCCACCGAGACGCCACCGAATTCGACGAGCGGCGTACGTTGGACAATGACGGGTTCCGGGTGTTTCGCGCCCCAACTCAACCGTGCGATGTCGTGCTGGCGCGCAAAGTCGGTCAACCGCACGCGTAATTCGAGAGTCAATTCCTTGCGCCCGCCGATCACGGCGTCGACTCCGTTTGTCGTCATCGTCAGCGAAATGGTGAGACCCTTTTTGGGAATCGGCAGATCGCGCGCCAACGCGGCCAGAGGCTGGATGAGCACCGACAGACCCGGATCCAGGACGTCGCACGATTGAATGGGAACCACACGGTGACTGCCGCGCGCAAGATAACCGAGCAGGATGCGGCCACCGGCGTTGACGACGGTAAACGTCGTGCGCCGCCGTGAATTTGGAGGCACCGTGATGGTCTCTGAAATGATCGCGTCATCCAAACCGCGGCGGCCCAATGCGTCGACGATCAGTTGGCGTTTCCAAACCTGTTCGGCTTTAGGCGCCAGATGCTGCACCGCGCATCCGCCGCAAGTAAGGAAATAGGGACAGGGCGGTTCAACGCGGTCCGGGCCGGCCGTCAGGACCTCGATCAGATTGGCGCTGGTCCCCTCGCCCCGCTGCTCTCCTAGACGGACGCGTACCCGGTCACCCGGCACCGTAAACGGCACATAGATCTTTTGGCCCGCTTCCTTGCCGACTCCGTCGGCGCGACCGCCGAGTCGATCGATATCGAGTTCAATTTCTTGGGATGCGTTCATGTCCGCCTGACATAGCGCTTTTATGATGTCTTGGGACAGATATTATCCGCGCCCCCGATTGAACCTGAGCCGCGAGCGCTAACTGGCCAAGAGGATATGATTGGAATTGGTCAACAGCGCGGGCCATGAGTCGCTACGGCATGACCGATGAAATTTCCGGGGTCGGGTGAGGAAAGATCCTCCGAAGTTTTGCGCTGGAGGAACAGGTGGGGAGATACCCAGGCTCAGGCCTTAGAACTTGCCGTTATCGTTCTTCCACTCACTCCGGGGAGCGATCTTTTCGGTCGTGTCCCAATGCTCCACCAGTTTGCCGTTGGCGACTCGAAAGAGATCATAGAAGGCGGAATGAATCCCGCCGAAGTCGCCCTCGCTGATACTCAGCACGAAATTGCCCTCGGCCAAAACACGATGGAGCCGCTGATAGTCGATGCGTCTGCGGCCCTCGTCCGACGCCTCCAATGCGATTCGCAACGCGGATACGCCGTCTACAAGGCCCGGGTTGTGTTCGGCATAGGTGTCGACATCGACAAAATCCGTGAGCCGGTCGAGTTGCCCACCGACAAGCACCGTTTCCACGAAAGACCGAACGACGGCGCGGTTCGTTTCAGTTTGGTCTTGATCAACGGCTTCTGTTGGCCCGTCCACCATGCTGCGACCAGCTTGGTTGGGCTCCTGCCTTTGCTGAATATTGTCCCGATGCTCCACTGCCCGATCGTCTTCAAACCGAAATACTTTCAAATCCGATGTTTCGCCTCGCGAAATCGTATTCGGTATGCGCGAAGACAAAATCACCGTCCTCAAAAGCGCGCACGATGTTGACACGCGGAGAGGTGTTGGAAAGCCGCTTGAACAGTGCGGCCAGACCCTTGCTTCCTTCGTGGGTTTGGGGATTGTGCTGAATGTATTTAACT
>Ga0115002_10000434_pt1 | contig 60187 bp, 60 predicted proteins | sample ArcticOcean_MG_C_8_FD_89576 | JGI IMG/M metagenome (GOLD analysis project Ga0115002, IMG submission 89576) | Marine microbial communities from western Arctic Ocean - ArcticOcean_MG_CB11_86 | ecosystem: Environmental > Aquatic > Marine > Oceanic | place: Arctic Ocean: Canada Basin | collected... | reverse complement strand
CCTTTCGCCGGAGGGCTCTGTCGCCGGTCGGTTCGCAGACAGCTGCAGAGGGGCTTGGGTCTGGCTGGGACCTCGAGGCGCGCTAGTCTGCCCCGCCGCGTAGGTTCCGACCCCAAACGTCGCAAGTGTTCCCATCACGCAGAGCAGTCGCACGTTTCGGAACAGCTGGGCCTGGATCACTGGCAAACCTTTGTGCAATAACCGGTTACAAAGTACGCCGGCATTGTAACAAACATACGATCAAGCGCAAGGGCCATTGACGAGACCTCACGGTACAATCGCTCCGGTGCCTCGGTTTCCCAGACCCCACACGCTACTCAGAGCCGGCCGCGCGACCTACCGCTTCTATCTCGGAGATTGCCTGACGGTCCTCGGTCGCCTTCCGGAGGCATCGATCGATGCGATAGTCACGTCGCCGCCCTACAACCTTGGAATTCGGTACCGCACTTACGACGACACGATGTCCCACGACGTATATATGGCCTGGACCGGAGACTGGGTCCAGCGTGCCGCGGCCCGGCTCTCCCCGAAGGGGTCGCTGTTCTTGAATGTCGGCGCCAAGCCGACCGAGCCTTGGACGGCCATAGACGTGGCGTATGCGGCGCGGCCCCACCTCAGGCTGCAGAACACAATTCATTGGATCAAGTCGATTGCGATCGAAAAGGCCGCCGGGGGCCGTGCAGGTCTCGACCGGGATCTGGCGGTGGGCCACTACAAGCCGATCAATAGTCGGCGGTTTCTGCACGACAGCCACGAGTTTGTGTTCCACTTCACCCCGAGCGGCGATGTGCCGCTCGACCGGCAGGCCGTTGGCGTGCGATACCAGGACTCCTCGAACGTCGGCCGGTGGAACACAGCTGCTACAGGTGTCCGGTGCCGCGGCAACACCTGGTTCATCCCGTACACAACGATCCAGAACCGCGAGAAGGACCGCCCCCATCCTGCGACCTTTCCGCCGAAGCTTCCCGAGATGTGCCTGCGACTCCACGGACTTGGCCGAATCGGCACGGTGGCCGATCCCTTTCTCGGCCTGGGATCGACAGCCGTCGCGTGCGCACAACTAGGGCTCAGCTTTGTAGGCATGGAGATGGATGAACGCTATCTGCTTGAGGCGGTTAATCGCACCCGCGCCGTGCTCCAGAGACCCAAGTCAGCGACCTAGCCCCACATAGTCCGCGACACGCTTATCGATTGGCTTGCTTCCAGGCAAACGGGATATGTATCCTGCGCCATGGACCTCCGGCAGCTTGAGATCATCCGCGCCATCGCCGACACCGGGTCGTTTACCGGGGCTGGTGAGAAGCTGCACGTCTCGCAGTCCGCCATTAGCCGACAAATCCTGCTCCTCGAGGAAGAACTTGGCCAGGCTGTGTTCTACCGCATTGGCCGCCGCATTCAGATCACGCCGACCGGCGATTCCCTGCTCCAGCTCAGCCATCGCATGTTTCAGGACATGGAGGAGACGATCACGGGTATCAGTGACCAGCGAGAGACACTGCACGGCACGATGCGCCTGGTTGCCGGCATGACGGTGTGCCTGTACGTCTTCCCGGCGCTGCTCGCGGAAGTGCGGCGAGCCTTCCCCCGCCTCGACCTCAAGATCACGGTCGGCGGCATCGAACGCTCGGTGGCCATGCTGCGGTCGGGGGCCGCCGATCTCGGCCTGGTCACGCTGCCAGTGAAAGCCGCTGATTTGGCGTCACAGGCTGTCCTTGAGGAAGAGCTACTGCTGATCACTTACCCTGCGCATCCCCTGGCCCAAAAGCGGACGATTCGGCCTGCCGATCTGCACCAGCAGCCGTTCATTTTGTTTGAGGCCGGGTCGATCACGAGACGCTTGGTGGAACAGTTCTGCGCGCAGGAGGGCATCGAACTCGACATTGTCATGGAGACCGAGAACGTCGAAATCATCAAGGCGATGGTGCACTCCGGCATCGGCATCAGCATCATCCCGTGGCAGGCCGCCGCAGCGGACGTGGCGGCACACGCATTGTTCTGCAGCCGAGTCGAGGGACACGCGTTGTGGCGGCAGACGGGGTGGCTGTATCCGAAAATGAACCGACTCCCTCGGCCGGTCTCGGAAGTGATCCGCGTGTTTGAGGAGATTCGTACACGCTTTGAGAACGAAGCGCGCGCGCCCCAAGAATACTGAGAGGATGGCAGCTATTCTACTGTGTAAGACGTCCGGGACCAGACTTCCACACCCTCTCGTACCGCCTTGATCTCAAGGCGGCGAGTGCGGTTCAGGGGATCGGGATTGTTCGAGTAGTACCCGATCACGTAATAATCGCTGGTCTCCGCGTCAATGCGCTTGAGCGAGTCGTCGAAGGTGTTCCGGTTGACGACGGCGAATCCTCCGGTTTCATCCGCCAGGATCCGCAAACTATCCTGCGTCTTGCTGATGTGCCTCGACCATTCGCTGGCGCTCACCTGCCTGTCGCCCAGGTCCTGCCCGCCGACCAGGCCACGAGGGTCAATCGTGTAGAAGGAAGCATTGGCGCGGTTGGCCGCCCTGGTCAGCTCACCGAGCTCGCGGACTAGGTCTCCCTCCGCAAACTCCATACCAGTTCCCGACCCCGGAACCTGAAACGGATTGGCGTCCCGTCCGTATTCGTCTATTCGGTAGTTCTGGCGCGCATCCTCGTAGGGATTGAAGTCATAACCCGTGCTGATATAGATCACGGCCTTTCGGCGGTTTCGGAGCTGCTCTATGTTTCGCATCAGATCGTACGCGGTCTTAAATGCAACATGCGCGCGGTACCGAAGCTCAGGATTACCCCCCCGACCGCTCTGCCCAGTGATGATCTCGTCCGGACCAAGGCCGCTGCCCGACACGCGATCGATCGCGGCCTCAAGTACCTGGCGGTCGTATGTCAGATCTTCAGCGATTGAGGACGTACCCGTCGACACCATGCCAAACATGTCGCCCTCATGCACGAGATTACGCAGGATCCGCCTCATGAGATCGCGTATCCGCGGCGTCAGGTCGAACGCAAGATGCAAGTCGTCGATGAATATCAGGAACACGCGTCCCGCGGCATCATTGGTGGGTCTGGCTGGCGGAAGGATGATGCCTTCCGCGATCGGAGCTGCGGGGGGCGCTTTGACGTTGAATACCCTGCCCCCGTGGGTGAGCACTAGCGAGACGATCTCCTGTTGAACGCCGTCCTCGTAGACCTCGAACTCGTCCACGGTCAGATCCGAGACGAACGCATCGGTATCCGAGTCGCGGACGATGACATCGGTGGTGACAAGATCGACAGCCACGCGAAACGTCGGCAGCGGCGCTTGGGGTGACGGAGGCTCTTCCTGGGCGGCCGTCCGAGTCTCCCCCACCATCAAGGAGGCAGCCAACACCACAAGTACCGCGACGGCTCCCGCAGCCAAAGGTCGCCGAATGATTTGCATGCCGGGGATTATACCAGCATCGATAATCATTACTGATGCGTATTGCTGTCGGGGCAGACCACCGTTGACTAAGCCGATTGTGACCATTTTGAGCGACACAGATGCCCAAGCCGCAGCGGCGGCGGGGCGCCTGACCTCAGTGCTTCGGGAGTCGTGTGCGCTTCGAGGGAGCGCCACTATCTGCTTTACAGGTGGACGCACGGCCCAGAGGGTATATGAGCAGCTGGCCGACGCTCGACTGACGTGGCGGGGCCAGATCGCGTGGGCCACCGTCCACGCATTCTGGGGTGATGAACGGCAAGTCCCATCCCAGCACGTCGACAGCAACGCGGGCATGACCCACCGCTCGCTCTTCGCGCACGTACCAGTACCGTCGGACCAGATTCATCCGGTGCGTGCTGATCTTCCAGATGCAGCCGCGGCGGCAATTGAGTATGAGGGCGTATTGCCCGCGACGTTCGACGTCATGCTGCTGGGTCTGGGGGCGGACGCCCATATCGCATCAATTTTCACCGGTAGTCCTTTGTTGGATTGCGAGAGGGATGTCAGCGGACTCGAAGGCAGCCGCGTTCGAGCGGTATGGGTAGACCATCTCAAGGCCTGGCGCATCACGTTGACTCCCACAGAAGTCCTGAACGCGCGGGCGATTCTTGTGCTTGCGTCCGGGGCAGACAAGGCGACGGCGGTACACGCCGCGCTGGACGCGCCGACCGACGTCACACGCTGGCCGGCACAGTTGCTCCGCGCAGCGGGTGACCGAGTTGAATGGATCATCGATGCCGCTGCCGCTCGATTACTTGCCGCGCCGCTCGCGTAATCATGACCGTTGAGCCAATCGCCACGACCAGACCTGCGACCAGGAGGGCGTAATAGTCTGCGCCGCGCGGCGGAGAGGCGCCGGTGACGAGGGATGCGACATCTCCCATCACTTTCCCATAGTAGGTAGACAGCACGATAACGGGAATCATGCCTGGTAGTGCAGACACGAAATCGACATAGCGCACGCCGCTCAGCGCCAGCACATAGTTGAGAGGGCTGAACGGGAGGAAGGGCGACAATCTGAGCAGCACCATGAACCTGACGCCCTCCCCGGCCACTGCGGCTCCGATGGATCCCAGGCGGTCGCTGCGTGTGGCGCGCCTCATCCACCGCGAATCGCGAAGAGGCCTGGCGAGTCCGTAGGCCGCCGAGGCGCCGAGCGACGCCCCGACAAACACCAGAACGCTGCCCCACCAGACGCCAAATATCGCGCCGGCAGCCACAGTCAGCAGGAACGCTGGGACGAGGGCGACCGCCGCGACGATGTAGAGCGCGACGAACAGTACGGGAGCCCAGGCTCCCAGTTGACCCAATGCGAGGATGGCCGGCGCCAGCCAGTCCACTACTCGCCTTCGGATTCGCTGACGGTCGCGTCGACGGCCGGAGTGTCCGGCAGCACCTTCGTGGCGGGCGGTGCCTCTGCGCGGGGCGGCGCCTCCGTACTTGGCTGCACCTCGCTCACGTCCGCCGTCGCCACCGCCTCAGCTGGTCGCGTCGTTGAGCGGCGCGACCGGCGCCGCCGTTTGGAGAAGACGCGCGAGAGGCGCTCTAGCGCCTCTGTCGCCCCCTGCAATCCGGCCGCGATTTCATCCGCGTCTGTCCACGCCGCGGGATTCAATCGCTCTGCCAAGACGAGGAGTGTCTCCCGCCGAGTCGGATCGGACGTGCGCGCTGGAATTCGGTCGCGCACGATCGAATACCAGCGGGCGAGGAACTCCATCCTGGCATCTGGAGTCGATCCATCGATGATCGATGGGATGGGCGGCCGCGGCGGTGTCGGATCTAGTGCTGGTGAGGAGGATGGCCTGCTCGGCGGTGCCGTGGCCGGGCGTGCCTCTTCACTCCGACGGGGCCTCCGGACCCGACGATGGTCTGGACCGTCGTCCACTACCTGCCGATCAGCCATGATCGCCTTCCAGTCGAACGCGATCGCTGGGTGGCTGAGCTCAATATTCTGCCGTGCCTCCTGTTCGAACGCGACTCGCCCTCCATGCACGCCACCGGGTGTGCGGAAGACATACAGGATTCGCGAGCGCTGGCGGGCGCCCTCGCAGAACAAGTGGATGAGATAAGTCGTTTCGTACCCGCGTTTGTCGCGGATCATGCGCAGAAACGGCACGTGCGGCTAACGCTTCTTCGGCCTCGACGACTTCGAGGCTTTCTTTGCATTGCGGGCCGGTCTGGCGGTCTTGACGGCTCTGGTGGGCCTAGCAGGCTTGGTAACCCTCTTCGGGACCCTCTTCGGGACCCTCTTCGGGACCTTCTTCGCAACCTTCTTCGGGGCCTTTTTTATGACCTTCTTGACGACCTTCTTCACGACCCTGGCGACCTTGCGCGGCGCTGAGGCGCGCGCGACGGTCTTCTTGCGGGTGGGCTTACGGGGCGCCGCACGCCCCGACTTGGTGCGCGTAGAGGCTCTGCCTGTGGTCGCAGCCTGGCGCGCCGGCTTCTTGGCCTGTGAGGCGCGCCCGCCGCGAGCCCCGCGGGTCGGCTGCCTGTGGACGAGCGTGAACAGGATCTGATCACCCAGCGCGTTGTAGACCCATATCTCCGAGATGGAAATCTTCAGGGACGCGCATAGGCGTCGGGCCGGATCCACGCTGGAAACAGGAACGTAGAGATGCATTGGCGCCCGAACGCGAGAAAACGTCGCCCACTGCGACAGCGCCTCAAGATGATTGACTGACTCGGCGGTTTCGACCTCGACCGTGCCCAGTAGCTTGGGACGAGCGTCCGATGAATGGAGCACCAGATCCGGGTACCAGTCGGACCCGCCAACCACCACCGGCGTCGTCTGCTCGTGGCCAGGATTGATCGAAACATCGAACTTTCGCTTGTACTTACCTTGAAGCAGACGGATAACCCGGTCGTGCTCCAGCTGCTCTCGGATGGGGCGCACGAGAATCGGGCTCAACGGCTTCTCCTTTGGGTGTGCAAACCGGCTGAATATAGCACACGATTCAAGGTCCGCCTTGACGACATATTTTCCGCGCCCCACAATGTGCCGTGCCATTAGATGGAGTCGCGACGGCAGCTCGTATCCTCATCGTTGACGACGACGCAAGCGTGGCCGGCTGGTTTTCGCGAACGATGCGGCTCGATGGCCACGAAGTGTGGGCGGCCCAGTCGATCGGTGAAGGTCTCGCTCTGGCACAGACTCACAGGCCACACGCCGTCATTGTTGACGTCAGAATGCCCCTTTCCAGTAGTGTACTGTTCCTGCGCGCGGTCCGGGCTATGCCCGGCCTGGTCACGGCACCGTGTGCGATCGTTACCAGCGACTATGATCAGGACGAGGCGCAGACGGCCGAGATCGAGGCACTCGGCGCGGAACTGCGATATCGACCGCAGTGGTTGAACGAACTGGTTGCACTCGCGCACGAACTCCTCGCCCTTCCGGTCCAGAGCTGACAACTATGCTGAATTCTCGCTTTCTCAAGGCCTGCAGGCAGGAGCCTGTCGATGCCACACCGATCTGGTTCATGCGGCAGGCTGGGCGGTATATGCCTGAGTACCGCACGCTCAGAAAACAGTACTCGCTGCTCGACATCTGTCGCGCGCCGGAGCTCGCGACTGAGGTCACATTGCAGCCGATCCGACGCCTGGAGGTCGACGCGGCGATCCTGTTCTCGGACCTGCTACTGCCCTTGGAGCCGATGGGGCTGCCGTTTGATTTCATCAAGGGCGAGGGTCCGCAAATTGAGCGCCCGATCGAGTCGCCGGCGGACATCGATACGCTGCGCGACTTCGAGCCCCAGGTCGCACTGTCCCATGTACTGGAGGCTATTCGACTCATTAAACAGGAGCTGGCAGATCGCGTACCGCTGATCGGTTTTGTCGGCGCACCATTCACGCTGGCCTCCTACGCAATTGAAGGCGGACACTCGAACAACTTTGCCCGCACCAAGTCGCTGATGTACGGCCACCCGGAGGCATGGCACCGCCTCTGCGATCGCCTGGCCACCATGGCCGCCAACTACCTCACCGCGCAGATTGATGCCGGTGTGGACGCCGTGCAGGTATTCGACTCGTGGGTCGGCGCGTTGGGCGCGGCAGACTACCGCGAGTTTGTGATGCCTCATTCGCAGCTCATTTTTCAGACGGTAGCGGGCCGAGTGCCGACGCTGCACTTCGGCACCGGGACATCCGCGATACTCGCAGAACTGAGGGAGACCGGCGGCGACGTGATCGGCGTTGACTGGCGGATGCCGCTGGACCTGGCCTGGGAGCGCATTGGCCACGACCGGGCCGTGCAGGGCAATCTTGATCCGACATTGTTGCTTGGACCTCCGAATCGGATGTTCAGCCGCACCGACGATATCCTGGCTCGTGTCGCCGGTCGCGCCGGGCATATCTTTAACCTCGGTCACGGGATCCTGCCATCGACGCCCGTCGAACACGTGCAGATGCTTGCCCAGTATGTGCATACGGCATCGCAACGCCCGTGAGCGTCGCGAGTGCCGCCCTTCGCCTACCCTGCCGCCCGCCAAACACCGTAGCCGCTGCTATATCGGAGTCCTGTCTTCGCCTGTGCTCGAATGACGGGACGGGCACCTAGACCAATGATCGATGACCAGATCGACGTCGCGGTAGTCGGCGGAGGCATTGCCGGCCTCGCTGCGGCCTACGAACTGGAACGGCGCGGTCTGGCAGTGCGACTCCTTGAGGCGTCGGAGCGCGTCGGCGGAGTTATCCGCACGGAGCGCATCGACGACTGGGTCATCGATGCTGGCCCTGATGCCCTGCTTGCCCAGAAGCCCGCGGCGGTTCAGCTGTGCGGTGAGCTTGGCATTGCCGACCGGCTTATATCCACGCATCTCCCGCGTACGGCCTACGTGCTGCGCGACGGCCGGCTGCGACCGCTGGTCGCCGGGTCGTTCCTCGGATTTCCGATTGGCGTCAGCGCGCTCGCGCGCTCTTCGCTGTTTTCGTGGCCCGCGAAGTTTCGCATGGCGTGCGAGGTGGTTGTGCCGCCCTCGCGCGGCGGCGACGAGTCGATTGCCTCGTTTACGCGGCGCCGGTTTGGCCGGGAGGCTCTCGACTATCTCGGCGAGCCCCTCCTCGCTGGAATCCACGCTGGGGACGCCGAGCGCCTGTCGATGGAGGCGCTGTTTCCGCGTCTCGCAGATGCGGAACGTCGGTTCGGCAGCGTGCTTCGTTCGCTGCGCAGCCTGAAGGTTGCGCCGTCGCCGAAGGGCGCATTTGTGTCACTGCCGGGTGGCCTCGGCGAACTGGTCGATGCGCTGTCCGGCGCACTGCGACCCGGCACCGTTCGACTCTCGTCGACGGTCACAGCCGTACGTTGGGCAGGGGGATTCAGCATCGATGCGCAGGGCGCGCCTGTTCGTGCACGCGTCGTGATCGCGTGCGTGCCGGCGTACGCGACAGCCAGGATGCTTCGGGCCATCGATACACCTCTGGCGATTCTCTGTGACACCGTGCCCTATGCGTCGACGGCGACCGTCGCGTTCGGGTACCGTCGACAGCAAGTCCGTCACCCCCTCAATGGTTCGGGCTTCGTTGTGCCACGTGTCGAACGGAGCCCATTGCTCGCGTCGACGTGGGTGACGTCGAAATGGGCCGGGCGCGCGCCCGACGGTCATGTTCTGCTCCGTGGATTCCTCGGAGGCGGACGAGATCCCAACCGGCTCGACCAGAGCGACGACGATCTTGTCCGGCTTGCTCAGGACGCGCTGGCAGAAACGCTGGGGATCGAGGGCGATCCCGTTCTGACGCGGCTCTCTAGATATGCACGGCAGAGCCCACAGTACGAGGTCGGCCATCTACAGCGCGTCGCGTCGATCGAGGCTCGGCTGTCTGGGGTGCCGGGGTTATTTCTGGCCGGCAGTGGCTTCCGCGCGATTGGCATCCCCGACTGCATCGCTGATGGGCGGGAAGCAGCGACGCGCGCTGCCGCCTTCCTGGCAGCCCACGGCTAGCGTGCTTCCCTCCCGTCGCCCGAGCCCCTAGCGTGATCTATGGTGCCGGCAGCAGCGATTCGATCTCGTCCATGACACGATTCATGGTCTGCATCGTCTGGTCGAGGGGAGCGTCCGTCGCCATGTCGACGCCCGCGTCCTTCAGCAGGTCGATCGGGTACTTCGAGCCGCCCGATCCCAGGAATGTCAGGAAGCGCGCCGTCGCGGACGCGTCACCAGCAAGAACCTTGGCCGCCAGCGCCTCAGCCGCTGCAAACGACGTGGCGTACTGGTAGACATAGAACTCAGTATAAAAATGGGGGATGTAGCTCCACTCGTTGGCCACGTCGTCGTCCACCACTACGATCCGTTGATCGTGCCCGTAGTACCGCCGGGTGATATCGAGGTACAGGGCCGCCAGCGCGTCTCCCGTGATCGGTGCGGACGCCAGGCCCATCTCATGCACGCGCAATTCGAATTCCGCGAATTGTGTCTGGCGGAAGACCGTGGCCTTGATGCTCTCGAGGTAGTTGCCCAGCAGCGATAATCGCGTTGGTTCGTCGGTGATTCGCTTCAGCATGTAGTCGATGAGCAGTGCCTCATTGAAAGTCGACGCAACCTCCGCCACGAAGATCGAATAGTCGGCCGTCGGATACGGCTGCGTCTTGTTCGAAAAGTAGCTGTGCATCGTGTGCCCCAGTTCGTGCGCCAGGGTGCTCACGTCGTTGTACTGGCCAAGGTAGTTGAGCAAGATGTATGGATGCACGTCGTACGCGCCGCCGTTGGAATAGGCGCCGGAGCGTTTACCCTCTGCTGGGTGCCAGTCCAGCCAGCGTTCGCGAAAACCGCGCTCAATCACTGATACGTACTCCGCACCGAGCGGCTTCAACGCATCGACGACGTGGCGCTGCGCCTCGTCAGGCGTGTACCGGAGGTCCACCGATGCCACCAGCGGCGCGTACAAATCGTAGTAGTGCAGATCGTCGGTCACCCCCATCATCCGCTTGCGCAAGCGTAAGTAGCGGTGAAATGAGGGCAGGTGTCGGCCCACGCCCTCGATCAGGCGGTCGTAGACGGAGACCGGAATGTTGACGCGATCGAGTGATGCCTCCACTGTCGACGTGTATTTCCGCGCCTGCGCGTAGAAGACCGCCTTCTGCACGTTGGCGTTCATCGTGGTGCCGAAGGTACGACTGAAGCCGCTAAGCGCACTGAAGAACGTCGACATCGCGGTTCGGCGGTCCTCGCGGTGTGGTGACGTGCGGACCTCGGCATAGCCGGATTGATCCAGCCTCACACTGCGCCCGTCGGTCAGCGTGATGGTCGGGTACGGAAAGTCTGCGTTCGAGAGCATGCCGAAGATATTCGTGGGCGAGCCCGCGAGCGGTTGGGCGTCGGCCAGGAGCTTCTCCTCCGCATCACTCAGCGTGTGAGCCGCGCGCCGGGCAATGTCCCGCAACACGACGACATACGGCCCGAGACGTGGCTCTGCCACGATGTACGTGTCGATCGTTGCGTCACCGATACGGAGAATCTCAGGCTCGATGTAGGACGCTTGCGCGCTGAACTCCGCGTAGAGCTGCTGCATCTGCTGATACATGCCCTGCGGTTCGCTGAGCCGCGTATCCTCGTCCGACAGCATGCTTGCGTAGACGTACAGCCGTGCCACCGCCTTCTCCAGCCCACTCATCGCCTCCAGGGCATCGGCCAGGACTTGAGGAGATGTATGCAGGCGGCCGGCAAACGTCCGCACCTGTGGCACCTCAGCGGCGACGCGCGCCTGCTCTGCGCGCCACGTCTCAAGATCAGGAAACAGGTCCCTGAGGTCCCAGCTGTACGTGCGCTGGGAAGGCGAACGGTCAGTCTCCGCGTTGGCTTGTAGCACGATGCGTTAGTTTATGATGCCCGTGCATGCCGCGTCTTCCCCTTCGTGACGACTGGGCCGAATTCCCTGACCAGGCCGAGTTTGAGGTGCGGCTGGCTGTCCCGGATGAGCATGCGCGACAGGCAGTCACGGTACTGCTCACGGTGCAGGTGATGCACTACCTCCACGGCGGCGGATACCGCCTGTCGCTCTGATGCAAAAGATCAGAATCCTGGCACTCGTGCACGATCATCTGATCCCCCCTGCGGATGTCGCAGGCATCGACGTCCGTGAGGCCGAGTGGAAGATGGAATACGACGTCGTGGAGACGCTCAAGGAGGGCGGTCACGATGTCCAGGTGGTCGGTTTGAACGATGAGCTGGCCGGTATTCGTCCAGCCGTCAGCGACTTCAAGCCCCACATCGTCTTCAATCTGATGGAAGCGTTTGCCGGTGTGCCGACCTTTGACCAGAACGTCGTCAGCTACCTCGAACTGCTTCGCCTGTCCTACACGGGGTGCAACCCCCGAGGTTTGATCCTGGCACGCGACAAGGCATTGTCGAAAAAGCTGATGGCCTATCACCGGATTCCGGTTCCGGACTTCACGGTGATTCGGCGGGGGCGGAAGCCGGTGCTTCCAAAGCGGCTCCGTTATCCCCTGATCGTCAAGTCGGTGTTTTTTGAGGCGTCCACTGGGATTTCGCAGGCGTCGGTCGTAGAGAGCGACGATCAGCTCGCGCGCCGCGTGCAGTTTGTGCACGACAGCGTCGGCACTGCAGCGATAGTCGAACAGTTTATTGACGGCCGGGAGTTGTACGTCGGGGTGATTGGCAATCAGCGCCTTGACGTGTTGCCCGTCTGGGAAATGTCGTTTGCGGACGTTCCAGGGAACAAATGGCGGATCGCTACCGAGCGTGTGAAGTGGAGCACAACGTACCAGAAGCGGCACAGGATCATGACGAAGGCCGCGGTGCTCGATCCGGCGATGACGGAGCGTATCCAGCGCATTGCAAAACGCAGCTGTCAGGCGCTGGATCTCAACGGATATGCACGTGTTGACCTACGGTTTGATGAGGCGGCCGGTCGCGTCTATGTGCTGGAGGCGAACCCCAATCCGAACCTCGCGTACGGCGAAGATCTGGCTGAGTCCGCCGAGGCCAGCGGAACGTCCTACGAGCGGCTCCTAGATCGTATCCTCGCCCTTGGTCTGCGTTGGGATCCTGAACGAACGTAGTTGGACAGATCGTGGCGAAGGTCGTCGGATTAGAAGAGGGATTCGTCCGTGTCGGCTGGGTCGAGTTCCAGCGCGCGCGCCAACAGTGCGTCCGCCGTGCTGTAGTCCTGACGAACGTTCATGAGAAAGTCCGCGTAGTCACGGAGAATATTCACGTTGTCCGGGTCGGCCTCCGACGCGCGCCGGTACAACCGCTCAGCCGTGGCGTGGTCCTCTCGGTTGTGTGTTAGGAAATTGGCGTAGTTGCACAGATGGTTGGCGTGGGTCGGATCCTGCTCCAGGGCGCGCTTGTACAAGGCCTCAGCCGCGTCGTAGTCCTGCCTAACGTTCCTGAGACAATTTGCGTAGTTGCCCAGCGTGGCGACTCGATCTGGGTCGGCGTCCAGCGCACGCGCATACAATTCCGCCGCGCCATTGTGGTCCTGTCTGATATCGGTCAGAAAGTTGGCGCAGTTTGCGAGCGCCGCGCCGTCTGCCGGGGAAAGCGCCACGGCCCGAAAGTGCAAGTCCTCTGCCTGGCGCTCGGTCGCACCCGATCCCTCCAGGAATAGCGCGGCCAACGTCGCCATCTCCGCGCTTTTAGGCAACGTACGTACGCCTTCCTCGTAGATCTCCGCACGCCTGTGTTCATCGGGCTCACGCCGTGCCAGGCTGTCCCACTCCTGTGGCGTACGCGCTGATTCCGCCGCTGACGAGCGCACCACTCGCAGGCCGCGAGGGGCCTCGGCGCCGTGATCTCGAATGGTGTCGACGGGGTCACGCTCGTCGCGTCGGGGTCCGGCGTGCGAATCCGCCGACCGCGCCTGAATAATCGCTGTACGCGTGGCCACATATCGAGCGGCGCGTTCATCACCCCTGGTGTTGAGAAAGTCGTCCAGGGCGCCCAATCCGAGCGTGTCCTGCAGGTCGACCATGAGCTCGTCAAATCCATCGATCGGCACAAGCCAGCCGCCGGATCTGTCCACCAAATCAAGAATGTCCTGCCGGGGCTTGCCAACACTTCTGAGATAGCACCAGTAGATGCTCTGTGGGAGATCGAGACGTCCTTCCGTCAGAGTTTTCATGAGGCAGCCGTCATTGCCGCCGTATCCAATCACCACCGGCACATGCGCCTGGAACAGTTCCTTGAGGGCGTTGGCAAAGCCGATCGGGAGGGCGTTCAACGCTCTCGCTGTCGAATTCGGTGCATAGAACAGGTGCTGATGCACCTTCACGATCTGCGGACGGACCGGCTGATGGCGAATGAATCCAGCCAGCGACTCGTGACCACAGATGACAGGTGTCGCGGTGGTGTAGATGCCGAGCGCCTCGGCCACGAGATCGTCGAAATTTGTCGTGACGACGATCTTGCGCCTCGTGTCGGCGAGAATCTGCGCTAGCACCGAATAGCCGAACGAGGGCTCCCGTCCTGCGACTTCGGTCTCCAGATAGTCGAAACCCTCCCCGCCTCGACCTCGATACGTGCGCGCGAAGACGTGCGCGTAGGACGCGGCCGGATCCGCGGGATCGAATCCCTCGATGTCTAGACGTGCTGATGTGGCCCAGCCAGTCTGCTGCGTGGTGTCGAGGTCGCGCTCAGGGTCCTCGGTCCGGAGCATCTCCAGCCAATCAGCGACCATCTCGTCCCCGGTCTTGATACCGGATTGGCGAGACGCGCCAGAACCGAGCAGAAAGAGCAGGGAACTGTCGAGGGACCTGTTGGTGAGCGCCTTGACCCGATCAAGAAATCCGCTCGCGTGAATCTCTTGCGGCCGCCACTTAGCGTTCGCTCAGACACCCGCCAGCGGAACCTCAAGGAGTTCGATGTCGAAGACCAGCGTCGCGTTGGGCGGAATGACGGTACCCGATCCAGAGGATCCGTACCCAAGGTCCGGCGGAATGATCAGCCGCCGCTGCCCCCCGACCTTCATGCCTACGACACCAAGATCCCACCCAGCGATGACTCGTCCCGTGCCGAGTTGAAATGCGAACGGACCCCGGCCCGCGGATGTGTCGAACTGCCGCCCCTTCTGCTCCGGCAGGGCGGGCTCGTAGAGCCAGCCGGTGTAATCGACGACCACACTCAACCCGGGCACGGCTTGCGCTCCGTCGCCCACGCGCAGATCGGTTTGCGAAAACGCTGCGAACGGTAGGTTCGTTGCTGACGTTGGATTGGAATCACCACCGCAGTTCACAGCGACAAGGGCGGCGCATATAACCAGACAATCTCGGAAGCGCGCACTCAGCGTTCGAAACATAGGACCTTTCGTGGCCATTGCCCGCGGATGGCGTGGATTCGTAGGTAACAGGAATCATAACCCGCGGCCGGTGACCAAACGCGAGCCGCACGCTCAGAACGACCGGGGGCGTCCGGGGTCGCGCACGTCTGGACCGGAAGTGCCAGAGCACGGACCCACGAGTGACTAATGCCGCGGTAGGGTGCCTACATTCTGACCGGCTCAGTGACCGAAGTGGATTGTCTTTGTCGACGGTCGATGCATCGTTGACGCCATCGCGACGACATGGTGAGTCAGGTTCTGGAGTGCGCCGTGCCCGGATGTTCACAACTGTTCGTCGGACGGTTGATCGGGGCTGGGGTCACGGCCATTGCGGCCCTGTTCGTATTGTGTCTGCTCGCGATAGCGCAGCCAGGCTGGCTCAGAACTGTGGTTCGTGGTTGCGTCCCGTGCCGTGGGGGGGCCAGCTCGTGGCAACGGCCGACACTGGAGCCGACCATCGATTCCACGGCCGATCGCCATACCGGCTGGCGCCGCGCGGTCAGATGGATATTGAGCTCGATGATCACGACCAGCGCGGACCGTGGTTCCCCAGAGCGCGTCGTGCTGCTATACGACTGGGCCGGATGCCGCCGCTTGCTCGATATTCAGGACCGCGGCCGATGGGGCCTTCGGATCACCGCTCGATCCGATGCCGGTCCCTGCCGGTTACAGGTGTGGGAGCCGGGCAATCTGAATGTCGAATAGGACATCGACACCGAGGTCGATCCCGCCGCGCGCACATCGTACGAACGGCGGGACGCCGAATACATCGTGGTTGCGTTGTATGCCGCAATCCTCGCCAGAGACCCCGACCGGGAAAGCCGATGCGGCGCCGTCGTGAAACTGCGGCAGGGCGCCATCGAGAACCTGCTCGACGGTTGCTATATAGGAATGTTTGACCGGCAGGCTGACAGCGCTGGAGTCCGTGCATACATGGGTTCGGTTCGATCAGGCCGCTACACCGACGCGCGGCTGCGCATGATTCGTTCGGTGAAATTCGAGCGCAGGCTGCCCGGGTAACGGGGGCCACTTACGGCTGGCTAGCGCAAGACCGTGCTGGCCTCAGCTTCAGCGATCAGGCGGTCCGCATAATCCTGCAGCAGAAATCGCCCGCGCACCAGCCGTGCCGCCGCCGCGCGCGCCCTCTCGACATAGGCACCATGCGACGCATAGCGCTCTTCGAGCGATATCCGCGGGTCGCCAGACGCGACCCGCTCAGTCTCGGTCCTGGCGAACGGGACAAAGGCTCCTGCGTTGTTCCGAAGGTGCCCTTTGTAGAAGCCACTCGCCACGGTGTTCCATCCTGTGTAAGTTCCGAGCGGTACCTGGTGGAGCACACTTGCGACGCCGCTGGTTTCGTTACCGTCGACGTCCACAGTTGGCACCAGCGTTGGGAGTACCCGCCGAATGGGCGGTGGTTGCATCGTGATGACACCAGACAGATCGCCGTAGTGAAACTCCTGACCAAAGTCATAGTCGAAGAACGGATTCAGCAGGCCGTCGGGCAGGGGCACGCCGGGAATCGTCGGGAACCCCAGCGCGGCCTGCGTCGGCGACGCCAGTTCGCCCCGGTCGAGCCGCGGATACTGGCTCGGCGGCGGGAGCGTGCCGTCAACGACCCATTCCACCAACACCGTCCGCAACGCGCGTAGCGTATCGCTGGTCGGGTTCGGATTTTGCGTGAGCCCACAGCAGGTCTCCGTATGCGGGTCGGGATCGAATCCACCAGTCCCACCGCCGTGCCTGACGCCTGGCGAGTAATAGCGACGGACGTTGGGCGGTAGCGGAATGTCACGATCGGCGCCCGTGCCTACCAACGCCGGAGACGCGCGCAAGTGATAGAACTCCGCCGAGCCGAGCGTTTCGACGATCTTGGGGCACGTGTCAGTGGCACGGCATCGGTCCAGCAGGCTCGCCGTAGGCCGCCCCCGGACGTCGTCGGCGTACTCGCCCCACCAGACGATACCGTCACTGCCGGCGTCGTATATCGCGGCTCCCCCACTGGGAGCCCCAAACCTGATGTTCATCGCGAGGAGACGGGCGGCACGTTCGGGATTGATGCCGTCGAAGACAATCCGGCCGGCCTCATCCTGATTGAAACCCAGGTGCACGAAGCTGCGCAGGAACGTGCCAGCCTGCGAATTACCCTGGCTGATCGCCCGGGAGATCCGCCCTTGAAGCGGGTTCGGGTTGCCAGCATCGTCGGTGACCCCGTGGCGCAGAAACGCCGTGAAGTCGCGGGTTGCGGCGAAGCCGAGTCCGTAGACTTTTGGATCGTGGGCCGTGTAGACCAGCTCGTACAGAAAGGCGGGATCGAATCCGTCCTTCAGGCAGAGCTTTCGGGGATCGGGAGTGCCGGGGAACGGGCTGGCGCTGCAATCAGCGAAGGTCCAATCCGTGCTCCGCAATGGCACCGTCTCGCTCTGCTCCGACGTACGACGCGTGAGCATGGCGTTCGACGAGTCGAGACTTGCTGGGTCCGCGGTCCCCGCGACGCCGCCTCGGAGAATAGGCAACGTTGTTGTGCCAGGACTCATCCCGACGAAGCGCGCCAGCACGCGACCAGTGATGCTCGACCCATCGAGGTGTCTGGCGACCGGCACCGACATCGTCTCCAGACCCTCAGTCGGCTCGAGGTCACCCTGCCAGCCGCTGGTCACGAGCACATGCCCCTGCTCTCGCGCGTCCGCAAAGAAACCATCGGCCATCAGATCCATCCGGCCGCGGTTGGACGCGACCCAGATCAGCAGCCCGCTGGCATTGGCCATGTCCGTCGGCTTGACCATGGTGAACGTCGACACGTATTCCACCATCTCGCGCGCATTGCGCGGGGCAAATTCAAGATCGGTAATGATGGCGTTGAGCGGGAGCTTCGGGTCGACTTCGCCGTAGACATGGCCGGTGAGCCGTTCGGGCCCATCGGGGCCCAGCGACTCGGTGCCCTCGACGACGAAGCGCGTGATTTGGGCCTGTCCGGGGATTACCGAGACCAGGACGGCCACCGCAGCCATCACGGCCCTCAAGCGTAGAACCGACATGCGTCACCTCCCGGGACACAGTCGCCGGGCTGTCTAGCCCGGTGACGCGCCCTGTGTGCTCAGATACAGCGAGTACAGCGACTGACTGGCCACCATGAAGAGCCGATTGCGTTCAGGGCCACCGAAGCAGATGTTGCCGCACGTCTCGGGTAGGCGGATTCGCCCCAGCAACTCCCCTTCCGGCGACCACACGGTGACGCCGCTGTATCCCAAGTTCAGTCCGGCGTTGGAAGAGCACCAGAGATTTCCGTTCACATCACTTCGAATCCCGTCAGTTCGGCATTGCACGCCATCCACCATGAAGTCCGAAAACTGCTGCATGTTGGTGCAGCGGTTGTCATCGCCCACATCAAAGCTGTGCACGACGCCTCCGCTGACGGCGTAGAGCTTCCTGTAGTCTGGCGAGAAGGCCAGGCCGTTGGTGCCACCGCCAATCTCCTCGTTGCTCACGGCCAGATCGACGCGCCCGTCGGGGTCCACGCGGTAGAGATTCGCCGGTATTTCCCGTGTCAGCGTGCCGATTTCCGGTGGTTGCCCGAGGCGCGGGTTGAGTAGCCCGTCCGGATTGCTCGGTCCCCCCGCGGCGTCCGGGGTGCCCTCGTACAGTTGACCGCCCGCGCCCAAGTCGGTAAACCAATAGCTCCCGTCCGGATGGGGTACGACGTCATTGGGACCGATGAGGTGAGCGCCGTTGTAGGTGTCGGCAATCACGGTCACCGAGCCGTCGTTTTCGTACCTGACGACACGGCGTGTCAGGTGTTCGCACGACAGTTGCCGCCCTTGAAAGTCGAACGTATTGCCGTTGCTGTTATTCGAGGGATACCGGAACACCGTCACTCGACCGTCATCCTCCAGGTAGCGCAACTGGCGATTGTTGGGGATGTCGCTCCAGACCATGTAGCGGCCCTGGCTGGACCAGGCAGGACCCTCTGACCACAGCGCACCAGTCCACAGGCGCTGGATCGGCGTATTGAAGCGCCTGAGCTGATTGAACCGCGGATCCACCGTCAACAGATCCGGATCCGGGTAGGTAGACGGCCGCCCTCCTGGACCAAAATCGCGCGGGGGATCCGTGATCGTGCTCAGCGGTGTGGCCGGTCCTGGTGCCTGCCCGAGCACGACGCTCGGCGCAAATGCAGCGACGCCTGCTGCGGCACCGAGCGTCTTGAACAGTTTTCGGCGAGTGATCTGATTATCGTCTTCGTGATCAAACGTTTCGTGCGTCATCATCAAGCCCCAGAGAATTAAGGTTCCGCGCCGACACACTACTCACGATCGACATTCGCGTCAACACGTGTGTGGCTGGCTGTATGTGTCGGAGTGTTCAACCGGACAGGATCGGCAGGCACGACCCCTGGGGTATGCTGTCGCAGGGTTACCGCGCTCCATGATTGCGTGGTCTGGCACAGACGCGATGGAACGAGGGAGGCACATGTCAGCCAGGAAGATCGCTATCGCCACAGTTCTGGCGCTGGCACTGTCGCCCGGCTTGGGTGTCGACGCCCAGATCGGCGGGCCGCATGGCGAGCAGCGGCTGGCGCCAGATGAGATTACGTGGCCAGCTTCGGCAACGGGCGGCGTTGGCACCTCCGGGGTGTACGGTGTCCAGACCGTGGTCCTCAAGGGGGATCCGACCCAGCCTGGCATGTATACGCTTCTCCTTCGAGCGGGGCCGAACATTCGTGCCCTCTCGCACTCGCATCAGGACGATCGGGTCGCCACCGTCATATCAGGCATGTGGTATATCGGCTATGGCGACACGTTCGATGAAGCCGGGCTAAAGGAGTTGCCGCCAGGGAGTTTCTACACCGAGCCGCCGGGCTCGAATCACTTCGCCATGACGAAGGACGAGCCGGTGGTCATTCAGATAACGGGCATGGGGCCAACGAGCACGACCTACGTGAACCCCGATGACGACCCCAGCCGATAGCTGTCGCCGGCGGACATCGATTGTCGGCCGAGATACCTCCGAGACCGGATCGGCCCGAGCCTGGTGGCTTGGAGTCGACCCTGCGGCATCGACGGATTCACTGTACAGGAGACACGAGATGAGTCAGATCAAGAGTGTGAGAACGTGGATTGCAGCTTTTGTGGCCTTGGTGATCCTTACCGCCGCGACCGGCATCGCCAGTGCTCAGACGTCCTCGCCCGAGCGCCTGCTCGTCCTGCTGAGGGACGCCAGCGCCCTGGCGATCGTCGATCCGGCAAGTGGAGAGGTCCTGGGGCGGGTCCCGACCGGTCGCGATCCGCACGAGGTCACCGCGTCCCCCGACGGACGCCTTGCATTCGTGGCCAGCCCAAGCGATGGAATCTCTGTGATTGACATCGCCACGCAACGCGAACTCCGACGGGTTGACACGGGTCCGGGTAGTGGCCCCCACGACGTGCTCTTCGCTGATGGGAAGGTGTATTTCACGATCGAGGGCTACAAATCGATCGGACGGTACGACCCGGAGGCGGATCAGATTGACTGGACCCTCGGTATTGGCCAGGATGGCACCCATATGCTCGTCCTTGGCAACGACGGAACGATGTTCATGCCGAACCGTGCCTCGAACTCGGTGACGGTGGCCGAGGGAGTCGCTGATGGCCCGGCCGAGACCACGCTGTCTGTCATCCCCGTGCCTGGGGACCTGCCGGAGGGGATCGACCTGTCCCCTGATGGTCAGGAGCTCTGGACCGCGACGAGAAATGATGGCGGAGTGTCGATCATCAACGTGGCCAGCAAAGAGGTCGTGCAGACGCTCGACCTCGGGATGCAGGACGCGAATCGACTGAAATTTACTCCGGATGGTCGGGTGTTGATCATCGACGGAGAAGCCGCCTCGGTGATCGTGCTCGACGCGGCATCACGGAACGTCATCAAGCGCATCAGCATGGCCCAGATGGATACCGGCGACGGGGCGATACTCGTGTCGCAAGACGGCTCGCGGGCCTACGTTGGACTCAGGGCTGCAAACCGGGTGGCTGTGCTGGATCTGGTGTCGCTCGAGGTCACCGAGGAAATCATGATGGGCGACGGATCGGGCCCCGGCTGCATGTTCTGGGCGGGAGCGAATAACTAGCGAAGGCCTCTGGGTGTGCTTAGGTCCTCCTCACGAAGAGGGCCAAAGGTGGCCACCTCGCCACTTAAGGCGTCCGGTCGGTCCGTTGTGATATTTCCGGGCGCGGACGGCGTCCCCGGGTGTCTTCGGATCCGCCGCCGTGGTCGCTCTTGAGGCTGGCGGGCGCTGGCGCGGTCGGCCTAAGACGCCACACCCAGAACGAGCCGCTACCGAACCCGTGTTTTGTGGCAACCACACCGAGCCGACCCCGCGCCCGTCGGAGCGTCCGGTTCGCGATGCCCTGGGCGGTTGCGGCATTCGTCACATCGACCTGCCTCATCGGGCCGTCCGCGAGCGTTTCCCTGAGGAACTGATCGGCGCCGGACTTCGGTAGGCTGATCGATGGGCTTGGCTGGGGAGCCGACGTGGGCTTGGACTCTTGTCCGGCAGCCAGAACGGGGCGGCTGCTGCTCTCCAAGCCGGTCGAGCGCTGACCGCACTGCTGGCACTCCAGGAACACACGATCGTCGCGTTCACGCATGCGGTAGTGGTGATTCCCCGAAACGAAGCAGGTGAGGCGCTTAAGCATCGAGACCTTGGGGTCTCAACGCACGCCAATGCTGCCGGTGCCGTGTAGCTCGCTGCACGATGTCCAGTATCGGCTTCCGGTCAGGGATTCCATAGTGCAGGGCCGTATAGTCCCCTGACGGTGTACAGGGCGGCACAGCCCACTGGTGGCCCTATCCTCGGCGTCGGCTATAGTTTCTGCACCCGACAATCGTCGCTCCACCCAATCATCCATTCATGCCAAGCCAGTTTTCCGCCCTCGGGTTCCACGTGACATCAGGGGAGGATCTCGCGTCGCTCGCCAGCAGCGTGGCGGACCGCGCCGACAAAATTTCGGCTCGGGGCGGGCAGTATCTGCGGTGGGCCCCGCCGAGCGGCGAGCAACTGTGGCTGCAGGTGAAGCCGAACGGTGATGCCATGGGCATGAACCCGCACTTTGCTCGCAAATCATCGATACCAGTCGCCTTAGAGGCTCGGGTCGCTCGGGACACCCATACGCCACTGGACGGGACCTTTCTCGCGTGGGCGAACCCCCCAGCCGGCGCGGTGACCGGCGGGGACTACCCCTTCGCGTTCGATTGTCCCGATGCTGGCACGTTGGCAGAGCTCGCATTGCCTGCTGTGGTGGTGGCACAGATCGCCGCCTTCGCGCAGGAAGTGTCCGTGTTCGACACAGAGGCTCTCTACGCGGAGTCACAAGCCGCGCAGGGCATGGCGTTTGAGTCGCGGTCGTTCATCCCATCGGGCCTGCTTGCCCCGGACGGTCGCCCGATAGATCCGCCAGAGCCACATGCGCTCTTTGTCTGGGGCGTCGTTGACGCAGAAGAATGCCGGAATACGGTGACCGGCAGGCCGTTCTGGTGGGCACTGGTAGAGACGGTCGGTGGCACCTTCGACGTGGTGATCGATCCCGAACTCCTCCCAACCCCGCCGGCTGCCGGAAATGTGCTCTCGGGTTGGTTCTGGCTGTCTGGGAGGGTGCGTTCGAGTGCCGAAGACAAGCCGGGCTTGTTCAGGCGGCTGACGAGGCGGTGACGAGCGTGCAGACGGGTGGACTGAACCACCCGCCTGCACGGTGAACTGGCTAGTTGCCGGCGATCGCCGCGAACTCAGACCAGGCGAACGGTCGTCCGTGAATCGCCACGACCTGGTCCACGTCCAGACCGAGCCGCTGCACGTTCTCATACAGGCTTTCCCCCGCCGCGTTTACGGTCGTCGGGAATGTCTGGCCAGCAGTGAACAGGTCGGCTTCAATCAGGATTCGCTCAGCCGGAAGGTAGGCGACCAGCATGCCCTGGGCATGAGGATTTCCCTGCACGAGGTGCAGCTCCATCGTCCGGGTGCCGTCGCTGAGTGTGTACTTGTCGTTTGACACCTCTTCGAGGACGAATGTCTCCTGGAACTCATCAGGAGGAAAGAGCGACAGTCGGTCGGGTTCCAGCGTGCGACGCCCTCGATCCATGACCACGTAGTAGTAGTAGGGCACCAGGTCCCGGTGCGCGATCGGAATGGCACCTTCATGCACATATGTGCGTAGTCCGCCGGAATGGTCGAAGTGATGATGGGTGTTCACGACGTACTTAATCGGCTTGTTGGGAATGAGCCGGTGCACCTCGGCAATCACAGCCAGAGACCGTGCCTCGTTCTGGGGAGCCTCGACCACAGCCACGTAGTCCTCGAACTCGACGGCCACGCTGTGATGCGAGCCGCCGGTCAGGTGGTAGACGCCGTCGGCAACCTCGGTCGCCATGACACTCACGGGAGGCACGGTGGCGTTTTGGGCCTCCGCAGGCACTGAGATGGCGTCGCCGCACGCGTTCGGCTGGACCTCGTTAATGGTGACGCCGAATGAGTTGTGGCCCCCATCCGGGACTCCGAAGAAGCCCTGCGGTCGTAGCTCATGGTCCCAGTTTGTGTGGTTGTGAAAATTCGTGGGAAATTTCACATTGCCAAACGTCTGATAGTTGCCGTAGGTCTTCTCCTCGACCATGTCGCCGAGAAACGCGTTTGGCACGAATGTCTGAATTCGCACGACCTCGTTGTCGGCATCGAGTGAGCCCTGGACGCGGAACCGGCCAACCGTGTAGGACAGGATGTCTCTCCGCTCTCCGCCGCCCTCGTTCCGCTGGAAAGTGACGAGGTCGTCCGCCGCGAGCGCCCCTTTGAGGAACCCGTGCGGATCGAGATACATCTCGATCTGCCGTGCATCGCCAATGGCTGGCTGCGGCTGGACCGTGGTGCCGTTCAGATTCCACGCTGTGTCTCCGCTGACGAGCATGACCCGACGCTGTTCGCCCTGGATGGGCATCCCTCCCCCGCCTTGGGACGAGTGGTCGCCCTGCCGCCGAACCTGCTCCTCGCGCATGGTTCCGGCCTCAAAGTTGATGACTCGCGAAAAATTCGCCAGTTCCACCCGCGGCCAGTCATCAGCCGGGGAGAAACCCTGGCCCACGAGCGACACATAGCCACCGCCGCCCGAATACGTGATGCATTGCAGCGTGTCAGTGCCCATCGCCGCGGCGGCCGCTCGAGCCACGGCACCGGCGTCCTGCGCCGCAGCCGTCCCGGTAAACAAAGGCAGCAGGGCCACGAGAACCCATAGGTTTCTCTTCATACGTTTTTCCCTCTCAAGAGTGGTTCAGAACCCCGCATGCTACCGGCCGGTCGGACGCGCGTCAAGCGAACGCGGGTTGATTCTGGCCGATCCCGCGACCGGCGGCCCAACCCTCAGGCCACCCCGGTGTTCCAGATGCGGTCGGCTCAGGACTGTGCTGTCTGGTCCGCCGATGATTCCGCCACCTGGGTGACGGGGGCCGCCCGGCGTGAGCCAAATCGAGTCTGCGTCTCATAGAGCGCGATGATCGCGGCGCCGAAGCCAACTGTCCACGCGGCGTATTCCACGATGAGACCCAATGCCGTCAGAGGCGTTCCCAGCAGAGAACCGCCCGCCACTGCTGCCAACCTGGCCACCAGCGTGAGTCCGCCAATCGCGACGATACCGACCGCCAGTACATACGGGGCAGCACCGAGACTGGCGGCGACCAGCACGGACGCCGCGATGACCGCGAATGCCAGGGTCCTCTGGCGGTGAGCCCGCGCGGACCACGCGGCGCGAACCGACCGCCTCACAAAATCTTCCCGGGGCACGATTGTCGGCAGCGCCGTAAACACCGCTGTCAGCGCATCGTCTTCCGAGGCGCTCTGCTCGTCCTGCTCGATCGACAGCCAGTGTTCGGTGCGTGTATGCCAGTGACTCATGTGTCTACCTCCCCATACGGGAGCCGAGCGGATTGGGTTTCATGGTGTCGGAGGGCCCCAGCCGGCGGCGGAGAGGATCAGCGCGAGTTCTTTGCGCCCACGGTACAAGTGCGTCTTGACCGTACCCTCAGGGATGTCCAGAATCTCCGCGATTTCCGCGAGCGAGAGGCCCTGGTGGTATTTGAGGATGAGCGCCTCCCGGAACTCCACGCGGAGCTGAACAAGTGCGTCTGCAAGGGCCACGGCCAGCGCCTTGCGTTCCGTTTCGGTCTCCGGTGACGAGGCCGGGTCGTGGTCGGCCGGGCCCGCGTAGCCTCCGGTCAGAAGCGCATCAAGCGAGGTCGTCGTGATCCGACGTTGTCGAAGATAGTCAACCGAGACATTGTGGAGAATCCGGAAAAACCAGGATGAGAAATGGCGCTCCGGGTCGAAGGTTTCCAGACGCGCGAAGGCTTTGACGAAGGCGTCCTGCGCGAGTTCCTCGGCCAGCGCTCGGTCCCCCACCAGTCGAGCGGCGACGTTCACCGCAGCAGAGGCGTATCTCCCGACCAGGGCGCTGAAGGCCGCCTGCGATTCGGCAAGCGCCTGACGGGTCAGCTCGGCATCGCTGGTTGGCACGGGCGATCATGATACGGGTGCCGGTGCCCGCCGGTTTCAAGCACGGCACCGACCTATCGATGCGCGCTGGACTACGTCGCTGTCCGGCGGCCGTTCGGGGGTGTCAATGACACCGAGAGTACGAACGGGTTCCGATCGGATAAGCTGTCGGCCATGATATTCACGGTGACGAGACGGCCGACCCTCAGTTCGGTCTGTGGGACACGTTCCTTCTCGCGCCGGACAACGGTGCTCTTCTGTAGTTGGAAGGTAAACGACTCGCCAGTCCGGCTCTTCACGACCAGAGAGCGCTCCTCGAACCTGACGATCGTGCCCTCGACGTGGAACTGTTCGTGGGCACCCAACTGGATGCCGCCGAGCAAGATGCCAGCCGCCACCATGAGATTGATCATTCGTCCGATCATTTGCTAGGCCTCCGTCAGGATTGAGGACTTGGGTCGGGCGAAGCGCCTATTCCGACCCGGAACTACCGGAGGCCAGCGCCGATCGTCAGTCCGATGTAGACCTCCCGGCCCGGCGACGGCTCGTAGTACCGGCCTCCGAAGGCGTTGGTGATGGCCGACGAGTTATAGCGCTTGTCGAATACGTTGTCGAACCCGAGGAAGGGACGTATGTTCGCGTCTCCCCACGTGCGGTCAAATCCGAACCGCAAATCCACCACCGTGTGCGCCCAGTTGAAGACCGTGTTCCTATTGTTCAGCGTGTACGCATCGACCCACCGCAGGGTCGCACCCGACCGCAGCCCGAACGGCGCGCTGTAGTTGAGCCCGGTGAATACCCGGTGCGGCGGCGCACCGGGTTCGATGTTGCCCGAGAAGTCCGACGACTCGGTCACGAAACGCTCAAAGGTGAAGTTCTGATAGGTGTAGGCGAACCGTGCGCTGAAGCTCGGGTTCGGCACCCAGTCGAGCGACACCTCAACACCGTCTCGCGACGACTTACCCGCATTGCGGAAAAAGTCCTGTGAGAGGGGGTTCTGAAACGTGACCAGGGCGTTGTCCACGGTGGATACGTAAGCGGCCACCTGGTACCGGAGTCGCGCCGGTGCGATCAAACCCCGCACGCCAACCTCCAGGCTGCGCAGGTCCTGGGGGTTCAGATCCTGATTAAATCCGCCCGCCCCCGTCGGCGTATTCGACAGCTCGACGGTCGTTGGCGTCTCATAGGCAGTCGCGACGTTGGCGAAAATGTTCGCGCCTGGCGCCGCGGCGAACGTGACGCCGATCGACGGACTGACTGCGCTCATCGTCCGGTCGCCGGACTGGTCGCCATCGTCCAGCTTTCGGTCACCGGCGCGGAAGTCGTAGTAGTCCCATCGGACACCCGCCGTGAGCCGCACTCGGTCGTTGGGCGCGAGGCTGATCTGGGCAAACGGGCCGACAGAACGCACGTCCTCGGTCTGGTCGACCCGTAGCGATCCATTCGTTGAGTCTCCGCCCCGAACCGTCGGTGGAATCTGGCCGAATTCCTGCCGTTCGTCGTTCTGGGACGACATGTCGAACCCTGCCGCCCACTCTATGCCGACGGATCCGGCCTGCGTCGATCCGAGATACTCCGATCGGAAACCAAATCCAGTGCGCGCCAGTTCGATATTTTGAAATACGCCTATAGCGTCCAGGTTTCGCCACATTCCCCAACCAGTGGCCCGAAACATGTGCGCATCACCGAAGAGGTGCTGCACAGTGAGCCCACCCTGTCCCTGCGTGGTTCCCTCGCCCCAGCGTCGAGCCGCCGCCACACCTCGTGCCAGCGTGGGGTTGCTCCTGGCGTCGGACTCGTTAAGAAAACTGGGGCTCTCTGAAAACGGTGCATCCAGCAGGTTGAACACGCCCCGCATCTCCGTGTTGGGCGACACCTCGCGACGCACGACGACGTTCGCCTGGGTGATTTCGGCGGCACTGTTCTCCCGGAACCCGTCGGTTTCGAAGTGGCTGACGCTCGCCATGAACTGCGTACCGGCGTTGCCGCCGTCGAGGCGAAGCTGCTGCCTGTTGTAGCCGTAGCTGCCGAACTGGATGTCGGGCGTAATCGTCAGAGCACGCGACGTGTCGAATGTCGTATCGAGGTTAATCACGCCACCCGCCGAGTTTCCGTAGAGCACAGAGCTCGGACCGCGAATGACCTCGATCCGGCCAACCGAGCCAAGATCGACGTTCCCCGGTTCCGTTGTGCCGTCCGCGGTCGTGATCGGAATCCCGTCCTGAATAATCGCCAGCCCGCGCAAACCAAAACGTGGTTGCGGCGCGCGCACGCTAATGCCGACACCGCCGGAGAGACCGTAGTTCCGGCGATTCTGCACAAACAGGCCAGGGATCCCACGCAGCGCCTCGTCGAGCGAGGCCCTTCGCTGGGCGAATTCGATCTCGTCCCGCTGGACGATCGCCACGGAGGTTGGTACGCCCGAGAGGTCCCGGTCGGCGCGGGTCACGGTAACAGTTTCGGCCAGCGGAGCGATCGCCAGCGCCAGATCAACCACCAACGACCCATCGGCCGCGACGGTCACTGACACGTCGTCGCTACTGAAGCCAGGCAGCACCGCCCGCATGCGATAGTTTCCAGCCTGCAGATTCGTGATGTCGTAACGGCCTTGAGCGCCGCTCACGACAGTACTCACGCGGGGCGTATCGGCGTCCGTGGTGCCCGTGGTCGCGGTCACAGTGACACCGGGCAGTACTCCGCCGCTCTCGTCTGTAATCGTGCCGCTGATGGATGCCGTATCCTGGGCCGCGCTGTCCGGCACACCTGCAACAAGCAGCATCGTGAGTGCCAATATCGTTGGGCCACAGGTGAGTCGATGGTTCGTCATAGTTCCATTGCCGTCAGTGTCTGCGTCAAGGCTGCCAGTGTAATAGGCAAATGCGTTGAGCGCTAGCTGAACGCGTAGCGACCTGCAGCCGTCCGACGGGTGCTCGGCTCTGGACGCCACGGGCCGTTAGTGGTACCGTCTTGGTCATCGCGGTATCGGAGTCGTCTTCTCGAAGGCATATCGGAGGTATTGATGAAGAAACTATCACTCGTCGTTCTGGGCCTTGCGTTGCTGTGGACAGTCCCGGCCGTGGCTCACCATTCATTTGCGGCTGAGTTTGACGCGAGCGCGCCGATTACCTTAGAAGGCAAGCTGACCAAGATGGAGTGGCTCAATCCTCATGGGTGGCTGCATGTCGACGTCACTGGCGAAGACGGCAGCGTGGTCAGCTGGGCGATCGAGGTTGGCGGCCCGAATGCGCTCATACGGCGCGGTCTTCGGCAGACCGACTTTCCGATCGGTAGCGAGCTGAGCATCGAAGGTTATCGCGCCAAGAACGGCTCGCCAACAGCTAGCGGTGACAACGTAACGTTTTCAGACGGCACGAACTTCTTCCTGGGCGCGTAGAGACGCCCCCGCAGCGGGACCGCGACGGCAGAACGCCGCGATGGCAGCAGCACGGTGACGCCGTGAGCATCGTGACGTTTGAATCGGCGCCGGGTCGCGGGTCGGCGCGTTAGTTCAGACGGCTCGGTTCGTCGTTCAGCGCGCTTGCCAGGGTTCCCTGAAGTAGTACTTGTAGCCCTCCTCGAGGATTCGAGGCAGGTCGCGTTCCTCCTCCGAGCACGCCTCTTCGAGCAACTCGAACCCGGGTGTCGGTATGGGCGTCAGCGCCCATACCACCGTCCATGGTCGCGTAAAGGCGTTCGGATCTTCGACCGTGACTTCGTAGTCGATCGTGTCCGCATCAACCTTCGTTGTTCAGCGCGCTTTCCAGGGTTCCCCGAAGTAGTACTTGTAGCCCTCCTCGAGGATACGAGGCGGGTCGCGTTCCCCCCACCAGAGCCCCCCTCTTCGAGCAGCTCGAACCCTGGTGTCGGTATGGGCGTCAGCGCCCATACCACCGTCCATAGTCGCGTAAAGGCATTCGGATCTTCGACCGTGACTTCGTAGTCGACCGTGTCCGCATCAACCTTCGTTGTTCAGCGCGTCTTCCAGGGGTCCCCGAAGTAGTGCTTGTAGCCTTCCTCGAGGATACGAGGTAAGTCGCGTTCCCCCTCCCAGCACGCCTCTTCGAGCAGCTCGAACCCGGGTGTCGGTATCCGCGTCAGCGCCCATACCACCGTCCATGGTTGCGTAAAGACGTTCGGATCTTCGACCGTGACTTCGTAGTGGATTGTGTCCGCATCAACCAAGGTCAGCCGTTCGACCAGATGCGCAGTGTCGCTATAGAAGTTCCCGGCGTCGTCCATCCACGTGTAGCCGTTGAGATTGGTGACGTCAATCACCAGGGTGTTTCCCTCCCAGTGGCCACGCGAGTCCCCTTGCCACAGCTTGATGTTCTCGGCCAGGGCCGGGCCGTCGTCGTCCATCGACACAATTCGATTGATGTGGTGGTCCTCGTGCAGCCACAAAATCTGGTCGTCGCCCCAGGGCTGTAGTATCTGGCTCGAGTCCTGCAGCGCAAGACGGGGCACCCCACCCGGACCACATGCCGTGCGCGGGTCGATGTAATCATCGTAGTTGCGTCCGAGTCTGCCAATGGGGGCTGCCCACGGCTGATACGGAATATTTCCGTCGGCTGGGTCGATGACCACGGCGGGCGAGATCGTCCACGGCATCACGAGGTCACCCACAAGCGGCTCGCTTCCATCGACGCCCTCGACCGAGTATGCCTGGGTCAATCGGCTGCGCCAGAATCCCCCCATATCGGGCCTGCCTTCCGGCGTGCGCGGCGGCTCGAAGGTTTCCGCTGTTTCCATGGCACATCTGTGAAATGCCACGACCTCAGCGGGACAACCGCCCAGAAGGTCCGGCGCTTCAGTCTGGGGTGCATTGCCGGAACCAGTGATCTCGACCTGGCCGGCTTCAGCGGCATGAGGCACAGCGAGCGCAATTGCGAGAGCCAGTATCGAACCCATATAACCAGTCTTCATGTGACGCCTCCGTGTCAGAACGATCATCAATTTTCGCCGCCTTGTGTGGCCTGTTGCTCTTGCGTCAGCCACCCGGGCTCGTACTCCAGGAGCCGCACGTTCGCCTCTTTACGACGGTAGAGCGGCAGGCTCATCGTCCAGGGCCTGGTAAACACGTTCGGATCCTCGACCGTGACTTCGTAGTTGATATGGTCCGGCCCCATCAGCGTGTAGCGTTCCACCAGATGCAACGCATCGCTGTGGAAGTTGCCGACACGGTCGAACCACGTCTGATCCGTGAAATGCACGACATCGACGACGAGCGTGTCGCCCTCCCATTGGCCTCGCGAGTCCCCCAGCCACCACTGGAGCGGACCTCGGATGTGCGGCGTCCCGTCGGTATACACGGTCCGAACGCCATGGGCGTATGCGAACACCATGGCCACGTAGTCGGCGGTCTGAGCAATCTGAAACGGTAACGCCGTATACATGATGCGGGGTACGCCAAGCATGTACCCTTTTCTTTCCGGATCGGCGGTCATCCGGTTCGCAAGGTTCTCCTGCTTTTGGGCTAAAGCCCAGGGTTGGTAGGGAATGTCATTGCCGTCAACGACCCCTTGGCCCGGCGGCACTCCCAGTTGTCCAGGATGGTCCTGGATATCCCAGGCGGCGGGGCTCAGGGCCTGCCAGATACCCTGCAGGTTGGGCTTCCCGTCGGGTGTCCGTGGCACAGCAGAGAGCTGGGCGGCGGCCGGGATCGGCGTGGCCGATAGAACGGCTGCCGCGATAATCGAGCGAGTGAAGCCGCGTCGCATCAAACATACCTCCTTGTGTAACGCTGCTGTCCAGCAGCCGCCTTCAGAACCGGGGGGATATAGCGGCTCAGACCAACGTGCGAGTCGGATAGTAACAGAATTTCCGTGCCTTGAATACCTCGGTGGTGGGCGTTGGCCATCCGTCAACAGGACTCGCTGATCGAGGCACAACGAGAAGACCGAATGGTGATCGCGGACGGTAATGGCACCTCCGGCCCCAGCGGCCCCCGCTGGACAGCCTTGACCCGGGTACCCCAGGGACCAGTGATGTAGGTAATCGTGTTGCCGCTGGCCTGCTTCCGGCCGTTCTCCAGAGCCGGCTGCGCGGCGAGGAATCGAGCCGCGATGATTAGGACGATCAGTGAACTGAAGACACGCGACTTCCGCAAATGTCGGCTGCTCCCCTCCCCGATGAACAGGCACTTCATCGGAGAGGGGCCGGAGAAACGTTGCCCAGGCGAGCTATTCGGTCTTGGCGACGAAAGTCAGGAAATCTGTATACGGCACCATTCGCCCATGGAGCGGCAGGACGGAGACCGGGTCCAGGCCGTGCGCCTGCACGTTGTCCCACAGCGCCATCGCCGAGGCCGGAGGCGAAGCAGGAGGAGCAGCGCCCGCGGCCGGTGGCGTAAACAGATCTGCTTCGATCAGGATTCTTTCTCTCGGCAGATACCCCATCAGCATCCCCTCGGCGTGAGGGTTACCCTGGACGTAGATCAGCTCCAGGATGCGGTCACCATCAGTGATGGCGTTCTTCTGCTCCACCAGCTCGACCTGATAACCCTCGGCAAATTCCGTCGGCGGGTGCAGAGACAGCAGGTCGGGCTCCAGCGTCCGCGCCGCGTAGGTCAGGACCTCCTGCTTCATGAAGTCGCGGCTGGTCCGGTGCGCGACGACCGTGGCGCCTTCGTGGAATGCCGCCCGGATGCCGCCCAGGTGGTCGAAATGGAGGTGGCTGTTCACCACGTACCGGAGCGGCTTGTCCGGGACCAGCCGTCTGACTTCGGCCAGCACCGCCAGAGTGCGAGCCTGGTTCTGCGGTGCCTCGAAGAGCAAATTGAAGTCCCGGAACTCGATAAGCACGCTGTGATGGGAGCCGCCGGTGATGTAGAAGACGCCTTCTGCCACCTTCTGCGATTCCGCACGCGGCTGCGGAATGGCCGCGGTCCGCACGGCGTCGGTTGGCGTCAGCGCAGGGCCACACTCGTTCACATCGACGTCCGAGATCAAAAACGTCAAGGTGTTGTGGCCGCCGTTGTAGTTGGGTTCCTGCGTCTCGTCGTCCCAGTCGGTGTGCTGATGCCAGTTCATCGGCAGCTTCACGGGACCGAAATCCTGCCACCGCGTGTTCTCGACCTCGTAGTTCAAATCCCCGCGGACCGGGTCTGGAATCCAGGTCTGGACCCGCTCGACCAGGTTCTCGTCGTTAATCGTCCCGTTCAACCGGTACTGTCCGAACATGAACGAGATGATGTTCAGCTTCCGTTGAACGGTCGAGTTGAGACCGCCGGTCGCTCCGCTCTCCCAACGGGTGATCAAGACCGGGTCGCTCGCTGCCCGCGCGGCGCGAAGGAAGCCATGCGGGGTCCGAACGATGTCGAGTTGGCGGAGCCCGACGGCCTGTGGTGCCGGACTGACGTTGGCGCCCTGCATATTCCAGGCAAACTCGCCGGCCACCATCGCCAGGGTGCGCCGATCGCCCTGGATCGGCACCCTGCCTCCGCCCCGCGGCGGATTGTCTCCCTGCCGGAGCACGCGCTCTTCCGACATCGATCCGGCGTCGTAGTTGATCGCGCGCGTGATGCTCGCTAGCTCGACCCGAGGCCAGTCCTCTCGGATGTCAAACTGCTGGCCGAACATCCCCTGGTACCCGGACCCGGTGTAGGTGACGCAGTTGAGCTGGTCGACGCCAATCGCTGCTGCCGCCGACGCAATTACGGCTCTCGCGTCCTGAGCCGCCGCTGTTCCGCTCATCAGCGCCAGTAGAACGACGCCAGTCCCCAAGAATCTCTTCACCATGCGCTCCACCTTCCTCGTTTCCAGAACAATCGAAGTATTTTGGCGTTTAGCCTATAGCGAACGTGTTCCGAACTCAACGCTTCTCCCGAAGGCAGTGCCACCGCTTGGTAGCCCATCGATTCGAGGGGGACACCTGCAGCGATCGCGAAGCTCCAGCTCACTAGCTACTGTTCGGTCCTGACATATTCAAAGTCGATCGGCTGCTGATTGATTCCGCGACGCGGCGGGGCGATGTAGTTTGCGAACTTCCCCGGTTCGAACACCGGCTTATCCATGATGCTAAGCAGGTATTCGGTGTCGAAGGCTGACGGCAGCCATTCGTATTTCCGCTTCTCCCACTGCTCGGCGGTAAACGGTCCGGCGGCTGGCGGCGGTGCAAATCTGGCATTGGCCTGCGATGTGCGGATTGCCGCGGCGAGCGCCTCCATTGGGCAGACCTTCAACAACATCTGGCTGCAGCCCGACTGGGGCGGGACATACTTTCTTCCAAGACTGATCGGGATAGGCCGCGCACTTGAACTGGTGTTCTCTGGGAAAATGATCGCATCAGAGGAGGCGCTGCGAATTGGCCTATTCAATCGCGTGGTCGGCGATGATGTTGTCGTGAACGAAACGCTCGAATGGGCGCGCGACCTGGCTCTGAAGCCTCCGCTGGCGCTAGCGATGGCAAAGCGCTCGATTCGACTCAGTCACCAACGGTCGCTTACCGATGCCCTTCACCTTGAGGTCGAAGGGCAACTCCGGCTCCTCAAGAGTGCGGACGCACGAGAAGGCGTCTCGGCCTTTCTCGAGAAACGCACCCCCGTGTATCGGGGCGAATGATGCGGGCGTGGACCAGGAGACATCAGTGACGCAGATTGCGGTGGTAGGCGCTGGCACGATGGGGCGCGGCATTGCGCAGGTCGCTGCCGTAGCCGGGATGACGACGTTTCTTGTCGACGTTAAGGACGCCGCGCTGCTGCGAGCTCGAAACCAGATTCAAGACACGCTCGCCCGATCGGTCTCACGCGGAAAGTTGACGTCGTCGGAGGCAGACGCCGCGCTGGATCGCATTCGCTCGACGACGACGCTTGTGGACGCTGTGCCCGGTGCGGAATTGGTTGTCGAGGCCATCGCGGAAAATCTGCCCGCGAAATGCGCCCTGTTTGCTCAGCTCGACGCGATGGCCGATAGGCGCGCGCTGCTCGCGACCAATACCTCGTCGCTATCCGTTGCCTCGATTGCCTCCGTAACTGGCTCGCCCGATCGTGTTGTTGGCATGCATTTCTTTAATCCAGTTCACATCATGAAACTCGTTAAAGTCGTTGCGCACGTCGGCGCGAGCGATCTGTCGATAGCGCGCGCAAAAGAGATGTCTCGCGTGATGGGAAAGCACCCAATTGTCGTGCGCGACTCTCCTGGCTTTGCGTCATCCCGCTTGGGCGTTGCGCTGGGTCTTGAGGCCATGCGTATGCTGCAGGAAGACGTCGCCTCGGCCCAGGACATAGATACTGCGATGGAGTTGGGATATGGGCATGCGATGGGCCCACTGAGAGTGAGCGATCTCGTCGGACTGGACGTCCGCCTCAGTATTGCAGAGTATCTGCACGCGAAGTTGGGGACTGCGCTGTTTGAGCCACCAGCGATTCTCAGGAAGAAAGTTGGCGCCGGCGAACTCGGCAAGAAAACCGGAAGGGGCTTCTACCAATGGTCCCCAGCGTCGTAGTCCTCACGGACGTGGAGAATGGTCGGTTGCCTTGCCAACGATCATGGCCTCGACAAACTCCGCGGCGACTCGTGCGACAGCCTCACGCTGTTCCACATGAGCGAAGTGCCCGCACTGTGGCAACAGGATGCTCCGACACTGTCCTCGTATCTTCGCCGCAATCGCGTCCACCTGAGCTTCGGTGCCGTATTCGTCCTCGCGTCCCTGAATCAGCAGGACAGGCGAATTGACTGATTCCGCGTAGTGTTCGATGTTCCAGCCCCTGAAGTCCGGCGACAACCAGATGTCAGTCCAGGCGGTGAACAGGGCCTCGGCGGCATCATGGTGGTGTGCAAGGCGGGTCCTCAGCTCACCTGACTCGTACCGCTGACATGCAGACCGGATGCCCTTGATCGTCAGGTCCTCGACAAAGACGTGCGGTGCTTCCAGGATCAGCCCCGCAACATCGGCGTCTCCAGTCCCGGCATAGATCAACGCGATAGAGCCCCCGTCGCTGTGCCCGAACAAGATTGGCTTGGTGACCCCGATTCGGTCGAGTAGTTGAGGGAGGAGGACCAGCGCCTCATCGTGCATGAAGCGAGCGGTCAGCGGGCCTGAGAGCGATGATGATTTGCCGTGACCCTTGCGGCTGTACACCACTCCACGACACCCGATCCGTGTACACAGCTCTTCAGGGAAGTCGCGCCACTGGCCAAGAGATCCCAGGCCTTCGTGCAAGAAGACGATGGTCGCGTCTTGAGCGTCATCGGGTCCCACCCATGCGTACTCCAGCAGCGCGCCGGATATCTCGATCGACAGGCGTGGACGTCGAGTATCTGTCCCCATGCACATAGGCGATGTTCGATTGACGACAATCGTTGAAGCACTCGATTCGACGTCAGTGCTACCCCCGTCAGCAGTACCATGAAACGGCCGACCAAGCCATGGTACCGTCCTGAGCGCGTGCGGAAAAATCAGAACTGTGAGGAGGCCGTTCTCGTTGAGTATTGCAGAAACGTTTAATGCCGTAAGCCACCTTGTCGACCGTCATATCGATGATGGGCGTGGGTCCAAGGTGGCCATCGAATGCGCCGATGAGCGAGTCACGTACGCGCAGCTGCAGGAGCGGGTAAACCGTGTCGGCAACGCTCTAAAAACGGTGCTGAAGGTCCGCATGGAAGAGCGCGTGCTGCTTCTGCTGCTCGACCGACCCGAGATTATCTACAGCTTCTTCTGTGCGATGAAGATCGGCGCCGTTCCGGTGCCAATAAACACGTTCTGGAAACCTGCCGAATTCGAATACGCGCTCAACGACGCTCGTGCGCGCGTATTGATCATTGACGCGACGTTGCTGCCGACATTACGCGACATTCCGCGTGAGCGTCTTGGGTTTCTGGAGCACGTGGTGGTGGTCGGCACGCGTGAGCGCGATGATGACATCTCGTTCGACTCGCTGACGTCAGGCGTCGGTCAGAACCTCCTGGCTGCGCCGACTCGGAAGGACGACGTTGCGTTCTGGCTGTATTCCTCTGGAAGCACCGGGCCCGAAGGGCTGTATCCACTCGCATAGCAGCATGCCGTTCTGCGCAGCAGCCTATGGCCGCGGTGTGCTCGGTATGACGTCCGACGTTCGTTTTTACATTGTCGCGAAGGTTTTCTTCGCATACGGCCTTGGTAACAGCGTGTACTTTCCATTTTCAGTCGGCGGTACCACCATCCTGTGGAGCGGACCGTCGACCGCTGCCAATGTGTACGACACGATCGAAAAGCACCGGCCAACGCTGTTCTTCTCGGTGCCTACGAATTTCGGCATGCTCCTCGCTCACCAGAGCAGCGAAGGGGATTTCGATCTCTCAAGTGTTCGGTATGCCGTGTCTGCCGGGGAAGCCTTGCCGCCGGCCTTGTTTGATCGCTTCAAGAGGCGCTTCGGAGTCGATATTCTCGATGGAATTGGATCAACGGGGGTGCTTCACATCTTTGTGTCCAATCGGCCGGGACACATCCGTCCTGGTTCCAGTGGACTCGCCGTTCCAGGCTATGAGGCCAAGATTGTCGATGACGAAGGGCGACCGGTCCCGTGCGGCGAAATCGGTAACTTGATGATCTGCGGAGACTCGATCTGTGCGGGGTATTGGAACCAGCGCGACAAGACCAGGATGACGATCGACGGCAGATGGATCAGGACCGGAGACAAGTACCGTGAGGACGAGGACGGGTATCTGTGGTACGCAGGACGATCTGACGACATGCTGAAGGTTGGAGGTATCTGGGTCAGTCCAACTGAGGTCGAGAACGTGCTCATCGAACACGAGGGTGTCCTCGAATGTGCCGTCGTCGGACGCGCCGATCGCGATCGACTCATCAAGCCGGCGGCATACGTCGTGCTTACAGCTGACGTGCGAGCCACGAGTGAAGTTGCGGTCGAACTGCAGGCGTACGTGAGCGCACGGCTATCAGACTACAAGAGGCCAAGATGGATCGAATTCATCCCGCAGCTACCGAAAACGGCGACCGGCAAGATCCAGAGATTCAAGCTCCGTGGGTCTGACGAGTCGGCGGATGGAATCCAAGCATGAGAGAAGCCGTCATTGTCGCCAGCTCGCGTACCCCACTCGCGAAGTCGGGCCGCGGATCGTTCAACCTCACACGGCCCGATGAGCTGGCCGCGCACGCCATTCGTCACGCGCTTGGTAAAGTGTCACAGATTCATCCGGAGGAGGTTGAAGAGGTCATCCTTGGCTGCGGCCAGCCGCATGGGCCTCAGGGCCATAATGTGGCGCGCATCGCGGCCCTGCGTGCCGGTCTACCGGTCACAACGGCCGGGCTCACCGTGAATCGTTTCTGCAACTCTGGCTTGCAGGCGATCGTGCAGGCGGCCCACATGGTGATCCAGGAAGGTGTCGAGATTATCGTCGGCGGCGGCGTCGAATCCATCACGATGATGCAGCGTGACGATTCGCCCAATCCATGGGTTGCAGAGCATCACCCCGGAGCCTACATGCTGATGGGCGCCACAGCCGAAGTGGTGGCGAAACGCTATGGCGTGAGCCGTCATGCACAGGACGAGCTGGCGCTCCTCAGCCAACAACGAACGGCGCGCGCCCAGCAGGACGGCTTTTTCGACGGCGAAATCGCACCGATCCAAGTGCGCCGCGCGCTTCTGGACTCGAAGACGGGCGACAAGTCAGGGGAGGAAGAGGTGACCGTCGCACGGGACGAGTGCAATCGCTCTGGCACCACACTCGAAGGCCTGTCGACGCTGTCGCCAGTGTTTGACAAGAGCGGCGCCGGTAGCGTGACGGCTGGCAACTCGTCGCAATTATCAGACGGCGCCTCCGCCACCATCGTCATGTCCGCAGATCGCGCGAAGGCGCTGAACGTGACGCCGTTGCTCGTGTTCCGCAGCTATGCTGTCGCCGGGTGCGAACCGGATGAAATGGGGATCGGACCGGTGTACGCGGTGCCGAAGCTTCTCAGAAGGCAGGGTCTGAAGGTCGGCGACATCGACGTGTGGGAGCTGAACGAAGCCTTCGCGTCGCAGGCACTCTATTGCCGCGATCGGCTCGGCATCCCGATGGACAAGCTGAATGTCAACGGCGGCTCGATCGCGATTGGGCATCCATTCGGCATGACCGGTTCGCGCCTGGTTGGCACAATCGCCAACGAGATGCGGCGTCGCAACGCGCGCTACGGAGTGGTGACGATGTGTGTGGGCGGCGGCCAGGGCGCCGCAGCGCTGTTCGAGCGGTGCTAGAGACATGGCGCTTCGAGCCGTGACGCGATGAGTCTGAGTCCTCGCGTGCGCGACTCCCCTCTCCCCTGGTTCCGGCAACTCGACGCCCAGCAGTGGCGAGCGTTTCTCGCTACCTTCCTCGGCTGGCTGCTTGACGGGTTCGACTTCACCATCATGACGTTCATCCTGATCGACATTCAGGAGAGTTTCACGGTGGATGCGGCGCTGGCGGGTGCGCTGGGCACCGTCACGCTGCTGTTCCGGCTGGTCGGCGGGCTGGGCGCCGGGGTGATGGCCGACCGCTACGGTCGCAAGCTCCCGCTGATGCTGTCGATTCTCTGGTTCTCACTGTTCGCGTTTCTCAGTGGGTTCTCCACCTCCTACGCGATGCTGTTCGCGTTTCGCGCGCTCTTCGGTATCGGCATGGGTGGGGAGTGGGCAGCGGGAATGCCGTTGGCGCTTGAGCACTGGCCGACCAAGTTGCGCGGGCTGGCGTCGGGGCTCCTGCAGGGGGGCTGGTACTGGGGCTACATCCTCTCGGCGCTGACCTTTTCCTACGTCTACCCGGTCTTTGCGGCGATGCCGGATCCGTTCAGCCAGTCGCCCGAGTCGACGCTCGGGTGGCGCGTCATGTTCTGGACCGGGGTGATTCCGGCACTCATGGTGTTGTGGATCAGAACCGGTGTTCAGGAGAGTCCGGTGTGGCTCGAACGGCAACGGCACCTGAAAGAATCTTGGCAGAAGGCACTTGGCGACCGAGTGTCTCTCGTGCGGTTGTTCAAGCCGGACCTGCTCTGGGTCACGATCCAGAGTTCGTTGCTGATGTCGGCGTTCATGTTCTCCTATTACTCGATCTCGTTCTGGTATCCGACCTTTCTCCGAGAACAGGGACTGGACACGCTCCGGTATCTGATCGCCTTCAACAGTGCGGCGATTCTGGGTATTGCCTTCTGGGGACGTGCGTCCGAAGGTGTGATCGGTCGTCGCGGCGCGGTCACGCTGGCCGCCCTGATAGGTGTCGTGTCGGTACCGCTCTTCCTCGCCGAGTCGAGTCCGTCCCTGTTACTCGTCGGAGCACTCATGATGGGCGCGACAGGCGGCGGTATCTGGGGCATGGCGCCGGCCTATCTCACGGAGCGGTTCCCGACCGCCGTGCGCGGTGTTGGACCGGGGTTGTCGTATCACGTTGGCGCGGCGATCGGATCGGCGACGCCGCTGGTGCTGGGCCAGCTACAGGATCGTGGTATGACCATCGGCGGCGCAATGACGCTGAGCATCGCCATCTCGGGCCTGTTGGTGGCAGCCCTCATCTGGCTGGGGCCGGAGACGCGGGGCCGGCACTTTCGTGCCGTGGAGGATGATGAACGGTGATGAACCCCACCGCCCGCCGATCAGATCCGGATCACTCGCCGTAGCCTGCTACTGACTTCAACTCGAGATAATCGTTGAAACCGTGTTCGCCCCACTCCCTCCCGTTGCCGGAGTGCTTGTAACCACCAAAGGGAATGTCCTGGGTGATGGATGCACCGTTCAAGTAGACGGTGCCTGCCCGAATTCGGGAGGCCACTTCTCGGCTGCGCTCAATATCCCCGCTCTGCACGTATGCCGCCAATCCGTAGGGAGTGTCGTTGGCGATGGCAATGGCTTCTTCTTCTGTCTGGTAGGGAATGATCGATAGCACGGGCCCGAAGATTTCCTCCTGTGCGATGGTCATGTCGTTGCGCACCTGAGAGAACACCGTCGGTCTGACAAAATACCCCAGCTCTATACCTTCGGGTGTACCTAGACCGCCGACCACCAGTTTCGCGCCCTCGGCAATGCCCTTCTCAATCAAAGCCTGGACCTTCTGGTACTGAGCCGCGGAGGCCACCGGCCCCATCGTGGTACCTTCCGACAGAGGGTCGCCGACCACCACGCGTTGACTCACCTTCGCAACGATGGCCTCCGCCTCGGCCAAGCGGCCGACTGGCACGAGCATACGGGTGGGGGCGTTACAGGATTGGCCGGTATTGGAATACACAGACAGCACGCAGCCTTTGACCGCTTTCTCGAATTCCGCGTCCTCCAGAATGATGTTGGGGCACTTGCCGCCCAGTTCCTGCACCACCCGCTTGACGGTTGGTGCGGCGTTCTGGGCCACCAGCGTGCCGGCGCGAGTCGAGCCAGTGAACGACACCATATCGACATCCGGGTGACGAGACAGCCACGTGCCAACGCCCGGCCCATCGCCATTGACCATGTTGAATACGCCAGCAGGGATGCCCGCCTCATGGATCATTTCGCACAGCACATAGGCGGACAGCGGGGCGATTTCACTGGGCTTCAACACGACGGTGCAGCCCACCGCCAGGGCCGGGGCGAGTTTGCAGGTAATCTGGTTGATGGGCCAGTTCCAGGGGGTGATCAGGCCACACACGCCAATGGGCTCTTTGAATATCCGGTGTTGGCCCACTTGCTCATCGAAGGAGTACTCGCGCAGGACCTTGAGCGCCAGCTTGAGATGCGCAAATCCGGACCCGGCCTGGGCGGTGCTGGCGAAACCCGCTGGCGCACCCATTTCTGCCGTAATAGCCGCGGCCATATCCGCCCATAGATGTTTGTAGGCCCCAGACAGGGCCTCCAATAATTCGATGCGTTCCTGCCGGCTGCTCCGTCCGAAGCTTGCAAAGGCCGCCCTGGCCGCCGCCACCGCCAGGTTCACGTCTTCCTCGTTCCCCAGGATGATGTTCGCGCAAGACGCTTCGGTGGCCGGATTGATTACCTCTGCCCGCGCATCGGAACGAGCCTCCACCCACTGGCCATCGATATAGAACTGAGTGCAATCACGTTGTGTCATCTTCGATTCCTCAGGGCATGTCCCGTTGACTGTTGAAAGTCAGCGGCGGCTCAGTTGACGGTCTCTACAACGGGACGCGCTCCGCCGCGCCAGTTCTGCAAGAGACGGCGGGCCCTGGCGGAGTTCGAACTGCCGCCCACGACCTGCATCGCCAGCGCCACGACGTGGCTGGCTCTGGCGGGCACCGGTGTGAAGGTTGATCACGGTAGAGCGTCGAGCTTCCTAATCCTGGGCACGTGACGGCCACCTTCGAACGGCGTGTTCAGCCACAGGTCCACGATCCGAAGGGCGACCTCCTCCGACAGCATGCGCTCACCCAGCGCGATCATGTTCGCGTCGTTGTGCGACCGGGCGAGACGCGCTGAATCATCGCTCCAGCACAATGCACACCGCACGCCCTGATGGCGATTGGCCGCCATCGCCTCGCCGTTGCCTGAGCCGCCGAGCACAACACCGCGTTGACAGCTTCCGCTGGCGACAGCCGCCGCGGCCAGACGAATGAAGTCCGGGTAGTCGACCCGCTCGGACGACGACGTTCCAAAGTCGATCACCTCGTGCCCGCGGCGCTCAAGGTGCTTACCGATGAGCGATTTGTACAGGAAGCCAGCATGGTCGGAGGCAACGGCAATTTTCAAGTTCTACATCCACATCGGAGACGAGACTCGGGAACGTGTGGAACGCCGTGCCCCTCGAAGCTGCGTTGCTTCTTGGCGGCGGTCTCGGCGGCGATCCAGGTGGGACGCTGCGACGCCGGCGTTCAACCTCGACTTAGCGTGGGCACCCACGGATCCTCGGCCCACCCAGGCCCGTGACGAGCGACCTCAACATCGATGAGATAGGGCTTGCCGTCAGCCGCAGCTCGGCGCGCGCGCGCGAGCGCGGTCCTGAGTTCCACGAAATTCTTCGCGCGCTCGCCATCCACCCCGAAGCCCTTGGCAATCGAGGCCATGTCCATGTCGGGCTTGCCCAGGTAGTCGTGCACGTACTTGCTCGCGTCCACCGAACGTCCGCCGCCCCCAAGGTTCGAGATGGCTCTGTTGTGCGGGCCGCTATAGGCGTGGTTGTTGTACACGATGACCGTCACCGGGAGTTCGAGCCGCGCCATGTTCCAGAGCGCGGTTGGGCCGAAGATGAAGGAGCCGTCGCCCACCAGGCACACCACCTGCCGGTCGGGACGCGCCAACTGGACGCCCGCCGCCGTGCCCACGCCGCTCCCGAGATGCGCCCCGTAGTAGTAGAAGAGCTCGCGCCCGCCGCGCGGATCGAACGAGAAGCTGTGCTCGACCTTCACCGACCCCGCCTCGTTGACGATGATGGCGTCGCTGTCGGCCCACTGCGCCACCTCGTAGGTGACTCGATCGGCTTCGAGCGGACTGGCGTCCCACAAGGGGTTTCCCGAGACCAGCCCGCGCAGCTCCCTGCGCCGCGCGCTGAACGCCCGCACCTCGGCCTGCCTCTCGGCGATCCGCGCCCGGAGCGCCGGCGTCAATAGGTCGGTCACCGCCGCCAGCAGGTCCTCGGTCCCGTACGCCACATCCGCCACCAGCGGCGCGGCCGTCGTCATCACGTTGCCGATGCTCGCCGCGTCGTTCCGCATGTCGATGAAGGATGTGCCTCGCGGCACGGCCGGCGCGGCCGAGTTGTGCTGGAACTTGTTGCCGATGTTGAGCACAACGTCCGGATCCGCCGGGTAGTCCAGCGAGCCGATGCGCCCGCCCGGGAAGTCCCCCACCCAGAGCGGATGCTGGTGCGGAAAGTTCGTGTGGACCTGCCGCGCCTGCGTTACCGACAGGGCGAGCAGTTCCGCCAGCTCCACCACGACGTCGAACGCCTTGGCTTTGTAGATCTCGTCACCGACGACGAGCACCGGCCGCTCGGCGTTGACGAGGAGCCTGGCGGCACGCTCCACTTCCACCGGATTCGGCCGGACGCGCATCCGCGGGTCCACCTGGTCGTGCCGGATGATCTCGGCGGTGAAGCGCTCGGCCGTGAAGTCGCCATGCCACGTCGCGTACGTCGGCCCGTAGGGCGGCGTCCACGCCACACGGAAGGCGCGGCGCACGGTCTCTGGAATCGCCGCGGCCCGGCTCGCCGCCCACGCCAGCTTGGAGATCGGCGAGGCCAGTTGCTCCTGATCGTTCACCTCCTCGAACCCGTCTCGTCCGGCAGCAATCGAATCCGATCTGGTATACGCGTAGAAGACGAGCGGCGTCTGTTCCTTCCAGGCGTTGAACATCTGGCCGAGCGCGTTGGTGAGACCCACCACTCCCGCCTGCATGACGATGGCCGGCTGGCCGGAGGCTTTCACGTAACCAGCAGCCATGGCGGCGCCCGGACCCTCGTGCGGCGTCAGGATGTACTGGAGCTGCGGGCGGTCGACGAGCGCGTCATAGAAGGGGGCGTCTTCGCTGGCCGAATTGCCGAAGACGTATTTGACGCCCGAGGCGATGAGCTGCTCGGCAAAGGCCTCGCCGCCCGTGCCCTGAAAAACCCGCAGAGCCTCGGGCGACACCGGCGCCGCGCCGGGTGCCTGCGCGAACGCCGTCACCGACTCGAGAATGGAGTTCGCTGCGGCGGTGGTGACTCCCGTGGCGACCAGGCGACGGACAAAGTCGCGCCGCGAGATGCCGTTCGAGAGGAACTGTGCGACCAGGTTTTGCATGATTACCTCTGCCCCGCAGGCATCGGCCCCCGCACGCGCGCGAGGTAGCCGGCCATCGCGTCAATCTCGTCGCCGGTCCAGAGCGCGCCGCGCCCGATCATGCGGTAGATCACGCTCTCCCACGCCGCCTGATCCTGCCGAATGGCACTCCACATGCTCATCTGATGGCACTGGAAACACTTCTGAGTGAGGACGTCCCGGCCCGGACCATCGGGCAGCGCCGTCGCCTGACCCTGCGCCTGACCCGGAGCCTGTCCAGACGCTTGGCCCTCGGCCGGCGCATCTAGTCCGAAATGCTGACCCAGGTAGTTCGCGATGGCTGCGGCGTCCGGGTCCGCGATCGGTGCGCCACGGTCGACCATATCCTGCACCGTGGCAAGCCAGCGGTCCGCGGTCGTTCTCTTGCTGAGGGCCTCGTCCAGCGAGTGACAGCTCGCGCATTGCGCGGCAACCAGCGCCCGGCCCGGCCCATCAGGCAGCGTGCCCGCCCGATCTGCAACACCCTGCGCCGCAACGGGGGGCGACGCGGTGCCAATCGACACGCACAGGAGAAGCGCGGCAAAGGAAATCAGCCTAGGCATCTGAATCGGCTACAACAATAGCGATGTCCGCCACCAAAGGCTAGCAGCCAGTCTCCTTGGCCGACACATACCAGCGATCAGGTTCGCGGAATCCACCGGCCGCCAAGCACGGTACCGCTGGGGAACAGTCTCTGCCCGCCCGGATTCTTGTTTTCGTAGTTGTCGAGGAAGTCGAAGGTTCCACTACGCAATTCGAGCACCGCGATGTCGGCCACCGCGCCGACATTCAGCGTGCCGCGGTCGCGGAACACGTCGAAGATGCGCGCGGCATTGACGGTTGCGCGCGCGATGGCCTCCGGCACGGTCATGCCGAAGCTCAATAATTTCGACAGGCAATTGGGCAAATCGACGACGCCCGTCGATGGGCTTTGCACGTTCCAGTCGGTGGAAAACGTATCGGGCCAGAAGCCAGCCTGCATGACACCCTCAACGATGTCCCACCTCATATGACCGTTTCGCCCGTTGCCGACGTCGAACCAGACGCCGCGGCGGCGGGCGGCCAGTACGTCGGGAAGGATGCGGCCGTTGTCGTCGATGATGCTGTTGGGCGGCGGGGCGAACATGTGGGTGACGATATCGCCGGGCTTGAGCCGCTCGAGGAGCCGGGGTAACGGCGAGCGCGACTGCCCCATATGGATCATCAGCGGCATGTTGAAGGACGTGGCCACTTCCTGCGCGCGTCGCAGCACCTCGTCATCGTTGTCGCCCGTGACCGCCGCCGACAGTCTCGCCTTGACGCCGGCGACGACGTCGCGGTTGTTCGCGATGGCGTCGCGCAAGGCGCCGGTGTCGGCGCGCGCGATGTCCATGGTGTCGCCATCGGGCAGGATGCCAGCGCGTCCGATATTGACCAGCACTCGGCTCTGTTGCGGCGATGTCCTGGCCACGGCGACCGTCTCGCCGATGCGATCGGCGCCCTGCGTGCCCGCATCAATCCAGCCGGTCACGCCGTCCGACAGGACGAGCGCAGGTCCTTCACCGGTGCGGGCGGCGTGGGTGTGGATATCGATGAGCCCAGGCACAACGAGCTTCCCGCGGGCATCGATCGCCTGGCCAACATCGCCGACGATGTTGGCCTCGACGGCCGCGATGCGGCCTTCCGTGATCGCGACATCGCGGATCGCATCGATCCGAAGCGAGGGATCAATGACGCGTCCCCCTCTGATGATCAGGTCGTATGTGGGGGCCTGGGCGAACACGTTGGGAGCCCGGGCGACCAGCGCCGCGCTCGCGGCCGCTGAATAGAGAAACCGGCGCCGATTCATCATGGTCAATGTGCTGCCCTCTCTGTCATCTTCTCGTTGACAAGATGTTGCGCGCCACGACGTGGCTCGTCAGCAGAATCATGGGAATCACTCATGGTCTGTTCCTTTGACTTCCTGCACGCGCAACGATAGCTTGTCAGGCATACGAATGGATCATTTGCGCGTCCATTCAAGATTTAACGCTGGCGGCTGATCTCCAAAGGGGGAATATGACACTGAAGTACGCGATCTGCGGCGTGGTCCTGGTCCTGTCGGCGGGGACCTTCCTGCCTGGCTCCTGGCCGGTCTCATTGACCGCGCAGCAGCCCGAGGTCGTGCGGCGGATTCTCCTGCGGCAGGATTTGCCTATCCCCAACTATGAGGTGATCGAGATCGCGCTGGATCTCCCGGCGGGTGATCGTGAAGGTCGGCACACCCACTCCGGCACCCTCGTCGTGCATATTTTGGAGGGAACCATGACCTTCGACCAAGAGGGGAAGGCGACCGCCACCTACGCACCTGGCGATACCTTCGCGGTCATGCCGGGCCAGATCCACGAGGGCATCAACAACGGCAGTGTCACGATAAAGGTGCTCGCAACCCTTATTGCCCCCAAGGGCCAGGACTTGACCACGCAGGTCCCGTAGCCCGGAGTCGCACTCACCTCTCAATATACGGCCCACCCGGAAGCGATGCCACAAGGGACTCGCCCGGAAGTTCGCTCGCTGCTAAATCGTGGGATGAAAGCGCGAGTATGGGCCGTACGTCGGCTTCTTTCCATTGATAGCCGACGATGCTTTCGAGTTGATTTCCGAGGGAATCAGTAAGGTTCGGGTCGGAATAGGATTGCCACCTGACTCCGACCCGAACACTTACACTCACCCGCGCCCAAGAAAAGGCATCTTTGTGGCCATGACAGTCATGAACTGCACATTGGCGTCCAGAGACAGGCCAGCCATGTACACCACGGCACTGGCGACGTTCTCCACCGGCATGGTTGGCTCCGCCGACAGTTCACCATTTGCCTGCGGAACGCCGTCGGCCATCGCGGCCGTCATGTCGGTCGCCGCGTTGCCGATGTCAATCTGACCACAGGCGATATCGTGCCTGCGACCGTCGAGCGACGTGGACCGCGTCAAGCCGGTAACGGCGTGCTTGGTCGCCGTATAGGCCACCGAAAACGGACGGGGTGCGTACGCCGAGATCGAGCCGTTGTTGATGATGCGCCCGCCCCGCGGGTCCTGGCTCTTCATCAGCCGGAATGCTTCCTGGGTGCACAGAAACATGCCGGTCAGATTGACGTTGACAACCGCCTGCCACTGCTCGACCGTCAAATCCTCCAGCGAGACCGCGGGTGCCCCCTTGCCTGCGTTGTTAAACAGCACATCCAGGCGTCCGAATCGCTCGAGCACGGTAGCGAACAGATTCGCCACGCTCGCGGGATCGGTGACGTCGGTGGGCACCGCTAGGGCGCGTGCCGGGTCCGCCGCTGCGTCTCGCGTTTGATCAAGCGCATCGCGCCGGCGCCCGGCCAGCGCGACGGCATAGCCTTCTGCGAGCAGTGCCAACGCCACGGCCCGACCTATCCCACTACCAGCCCCGGTCACGACCGCCGTTCGATTATTCTTCGTCACTTTTCGATCCTCGTCAGGTTGCCTGGGGCTGAGCCACGGTCGTCCATCGCTCACGGTATCGACCGCTGATTGGCGAGCGGCCCGGCCCCACGATGCCATAGGTCACGCCAGGTGGGAAACCGAAACGAATCAGTCAACATAGATCGGTCACGAGCTGGACACGCGCGTGTACTTCGGTCGAGGAGTTCTACTGCCCGCTCTTCAAGACTGGCCTGACGACGACGCGAGACGGCGATCGCAGACGTGAGGATGCCCGCCAGCACTACGTCTACATGTCATGACGGTGCGAGTACGCGTCGCCTGGGAACACCGGTGGCAGCGGGATGAACCAGACGCCCCCGACAACGACGCCTTGCGCGCTCGGCCAATTCAAAATCGCGCGAATTGCATAGATGTGCCTATGCACATCGACCCGGACCGCTATTTCACGCGGGACCAGACGGGTACCGGTTGTCTGACGCGTGTGGCTAGTCCCAATGTATCTCGACGCCGTGGCCGCGCGCCTGATCGCCATGGTCGGGTGTCACAAACCCGAGTAGACAGCCGTTGGAGCCGTCTCTGAGCAAATGGCACCGCACCTTGATGCGGTCGCCCACCTGAACGTCCTCACGCTTGGCTCCGTTCTCGATCATCTTGTTCGGACCCGCTGCTTCCAGCGCCCACGTGGCCGTCTCGCCGCCCTCGGTCTCGACGTCGAGATAGACCCACGAATGCGGGACGATCAAGTGGAGTTCCGAGACGGTGCCCTCCATGTTCGTCCAGGTTGTGACTTCGTACCCGTTGTGGGAATGGTGCGCCCACGCCGGCAAGGCCAAGGCAACCACACACATCGCGGTGAGCATGAAGAATGTACGCTGCATGGTTATCCTCCTCCGATACGAACACGAGTTGTCTGTGTTTCTGTCCCCGACCGCTGTCCCCGTTCACCTCGTGCGAGGGGGCGGTGGGTAGCCGTTTGAGTACAGTTGAGTGCCCACCCACTGGTAGCGAACGGGGTTCCACGCCTCGTCAAGGAATCGCACCGATACTTGAAAGAGCCCCGGTGCCGGAGCGCCCGGCGGCACGGTTGCCTCCAAGATATAGAGACGATTTTCGTGCATATGGACCACGGCAAAGGTACGCGACTGGTCGGCGTTGGTGAGATGTATTTCGTGGCCTTCTATTCTGTCCGAGTTGTAGTGCGCGTAATGCGTGACGTTGGCGCCGTCCCTGTTGATGAAATTCCACGACGCAAAGACGATGGCTCCGCGCACTTCCTCCGGACCGTCGTCCTGGCAGCTGTCGCCATCGCCGCCGGCCGCTGTGCAGCTGATGACTCGCTCCTCGTGCATTGAGACGGCGTCGGCGTAGTTGACGACGGTGACCGAGTAGCGGCTCCCTCGACTCTCGAGGCTGTGCACGCGCCCCGGTAAGGTCATGCGATATTCCGACGGATAGGTGATGTCCTGCACCGTTGGCTCACCGGGGAAGCTGACACTGAAGAAGTCTTGCCGACTGACGTACTCGGTCCAGCTTTGGGCAAAGGCGAGCCCCGAGGCACACATGAGAAACGCTGCCGACATCAGTGGAACAAGACGCATGATCGATCCTCCCAATTTCCCGGCGCGCCGAAGTGGGACTGCCATGGTGGCTCGCCCGCAGGGCACATACTACACCCGGCGTGCGCCCTCGAGCATAGAGCCTCGGCTGCGGGGCCCGAGGAGCGTTGACGTCGGCTGCTCTCGGATAGAATCGCTCCCGTACGGCAAGCAGACGGCGCACAAAACAAGGGACGTCGACGGTGGACAAAGTCACGCGAAATCTTGGCCCGGGCGCCGTAATCCTCGCGCCGATCCCCGTCGTGGGCTCTTGTGGTTCAGAGAGTGCCGACTGGTCTCCCGGGAAGCGGCACGCCACCTAGAGCGCTTTTAGCGACCGTACGAGACTTTTACTTCGCCACGTCGAACGTCCACACAACTTTCGCGAGGGTGGATCATGAGCAAGCACAGAATCATTTCACACTGCCTTCCGCCCCTGCTTCTGATCCTGACCGTGGCGTGTTCACCCCAGGACGGGCCACCGGAATCGACGGGCGATGCGATGTGGTTCGAGGGGGCGCGCCTCATCGTCGGTGACGGAGCCGCCGCGATCGACAATTTTGCTTTTCTCGTCGAAGACGGCGTCTTCACCTGGGTCGGCCGCCAGGGTGAAGAGGACCCTCCCGACGGCGCCGTCCGTGTCGACTTGACCGGCAAGACCGTGATTCCCGCCTTGATCGACGGGCACAACCACATCGGGCTCACAAATGCCAAGGAGCGGACCGACAGCAAAGACAACTATACGCGTGAGAACCTCATCGATCATCTGGAGCGGTCCGCGTACCACGGCGTGGCGGCAACGATGAGCCTGGGCCTGGAGTATGACGAGGCACTCGCGTTTCAATTGCGCGACGAGGTGATTCCCAACGCGGCCCTCTTCCTCACGTCGGGTCGAGGGATCGCCGCCACGTCAATGGCTGGTCCGTCGGCCGAGTACCGCCTCGGGATTCCGCGCGGTGCCATGACGGCAGCCGAGGGCAGAACCGAGGTGCAGGAGTTGCGCGCGCATAACGTGGAGTTGGTCAAGATCTGGGTAGACGGCAGAGGGGGCAACGTACCCAAACTCCAGCCTGATGTGTATCGAGCCATCATCGACGAAGCGCACGCCAACGGCATGCGCGTCGTTGCCCACGTGGGCACTTCGACGGCGCTCGCAGATGCCAAGGACCTCCTGCGAGTCGGCGTGGATGGTTTCGCGCACACGGTTCGTGACCGGGAGATCGACGACGAATACATGATGTTGGTCAAGCAATATCCAGACGTCTGGACCATGCCGAACCTGCAGGGAAACCCTTTGGTCCCGGACGATCTCGCCTGGCTGAGCGAAACGCTGTACCCGTCGGAGATCGAGAGGTTACGGGGCGAGGTCGAGACGAGGGCGGCTTCCGGCCCTCCCGGGCCGAACGATCAGTTTGAGCTCCAGTGCCGTAATCTGAGGAGGAATCACGAGGCGGGCATGATCATCGCCTTGGGGACGGACTCGGGAACGAGCGTCGGCTGGACCGCCCATACGGAGCTGCGGGACATGGTGATGTGCGGCGGACTCAGTCCGATGGAGGGAATCGTCGCGGCGACGTCTGCCACCGCCCGGATTCTCGGGCTCGATCAGCTCGGCACGGTGTCGCCGGGCAAGAGCGCCGATTTTCTGGTGCTCGACGCGAACCCGCTGGACGACATCACCAACACGCGCCGGATCTCGGACGTCTACCTGAGGGGAGATGAAGTCGATCGGGACGCGCTGAAGGACAAGTTCATGGATGGTGCCAGGTAGGTCAGACGCGCGCGCTCGAAGTACTTCCGGTCCGTCACCAGGCCCTGCCGACGGGAGATATTGGCGGGGCCCGCAGTTCACAGTAGACCTGTTCTGCGAGCCAAGAAGGTCCCGCGTCATCTCGGGCTGCCCTCCCCCGAAATCTCTGTACCCACGTTCCCCACGTGCCCCGCCACCCGAGCGCGCGGACTCCGCCGTACGCGATTTCGGCTCCTGAGGACCACGTCCCCGAGTCGCCGTGATGGAGATGTGCTCGTTCCGCACCCCAAGGGCACAGGCAAGGCCTTTTCGCGGTGGCCCGCAGTGGTAATCTGCGCTGTGATCTCCAGCCGTCGCGCACAATGGGCGCTGTCGGGGAGGCAGCCAGGGTCGCGTAACAGGTCTTCAGTTAACTTTTCAGAGCCCGCTAGTGTTTCCTATAGTCCTTGCTTGTCCGTCGCCATCGGTCCTCCCGGCCCTTCCACCACCCAGGCGCACCCAGTCCTAGACGATGCGAGCACCCCAATCGCGACGGTCATCAGGAACTCGGCGACCCTCCGAAGAAAGTTGATGTTCGCCGGTTGGCCGGCATTCACCAACACCGGTCCTTAGGCTAGGTTTAGGGTCCAGGGAGATGGCCTTCGGTCGTGAGTCGGATCCGATACAGGCTCGTGCTCGACGTCAGATAGAGCGTCCGACCGTCGTCTCCCCAGCCGACATTCGCGGTGACCTCGCCGGTGCTGATCGTGCCCAGGTGTGTCCCATCCGGCGCGAAGATCCAGACGCCGCCCGGGCCGGTCGCGAACAGGTTGCCGTCTAGATCGACCTTCATCCCGTCGGCAGCACCCGGCGCGTCCTGATCGTTCACGTCGTAGAAGACCCGAGCATTTGACGCTCCCGAATCATCGATGTCGTACGCCATCCAGACCTTGTTCTCCTCGTCCGAATTGGCGACATACAACGTGGTTTCGTCTGGGGACAGCGCGATGCCGTTGGGGCGGGTCTGGTCTCGGACCAGCAGCTCGAGCTCTCCGCTCGGCCGCAGACGGTAGACGCCGTTGAAGTCAAGCTCGCGGGCCGGCGAGTCCTCGAGTCCCTCAAGCCCGTAAGGCGGGTCGGTGAAGTAGAGCGAGCCGTCAGAGGCGTAGACCGCGTCGTTCGGGCTGTTGAGCTGGCCGCCTTCGAACTGCTCGACCAATACGCTGCGTGTGCCATCGGCCTCAAGCCTCGAGATGCGCCGATTGCCATGCTCGCAGATGATGAGCCGGCCCTCCGCGTCGAACGTTAGTCCGTTCGAGCTGATCGACCGCTTCCCGGTCCGGTCGCCCTCAAACACCGGGTCGATGTACGTGCTGGCGCCATCGGCCTCGGTCCACTGGTAGATCTCGTTCCCGCGGACATCCGAGAACAGGAGCCGCGACCCCCTCCTGTCCCACAGTGGCCCTTCGATGAAGGCGAACCCCTCGGCCAGCTTCTCGATACGCGCGTCGGCCGGGATCAGCGCACCGACCCTGGGGTCGAGACGCTGGATTTCTCCGATCACCGGCTCGACGGCCGGTGCCGCTTCTTCGACTGGCGCCGTCGGTTCAGAGGCGCCGCAACCGACGGCAGCCGCAGCGATCAAGAGAATGGCGAAATAGCGATGGGTGTGCATAAAAGGCTCCCAAGGGTGTTCCGGGGCTGGGTCATATCGAAGGCACGGCGTCACGCCGGATCACACAATAGCGGAATCCCCATCAACAGATCACCCCGGTGGGACCCTGGCCGACCCGTCGGCTCCGTGGGGACGGCTCCACCGAAGGGGTGACATAGGTGAGGCGTTGTCAACCCATCGACGCAACGATCTCCCCTAGTGTAGCCGCCGGCGTTCGGTATCCGAGTGTCATTCGAGGCCGCGTGTTCAGCCGCAGAGCGATCGCATCAAGTCGCGCTTGGCTATAGCTGGACAGGTCGGTCGCGTGCGGCAGGTGCTGGCGTAAGAGGCCATTGGTGTAGCGGGGGTCCTAACTTAACGGCGGTCCCCGTTATTCGACATTGCGATCTTTTGTCCTGCGCTCTCTTGGCCCAGACCCCTGGGTGGGCGTGGGCGGTTTTGCATTACGATGTGCACGACCCGCGCAAGTCTCTGCGGGGCGGCGCCAACCCAAAGGTTCATTCAGGAGGTAACGGCGATGAGAACGCCTCTCTTCATTGCGGCTGCAGGGCTCGTCGTGCTGGCGGCCGGCTCGCCGCTCACGGCGCATCATTCCTTCGCAGCGGAGTTCGACGGCACAAATCCAGTGACGATCACGGGAACCGTCACGAAGATGGAATGGACCAATCCCCACGCGTGGCTTCACGTTGATGTCACAGGCTCCGACGGCAACGTCGTCAGCTGGATGGTTGAGGGCGGCGCACCGAATGCGCTGCTCCGACGCGGCTGGAACAGGGATTCCGTCGCCCCGGGCACGGCGGTCATTGTCCGAGGCTTTCGGGCCAGGGATGGTTCGAACAGGGCAAGCGGCGGCGATCTGACGCTGCCCGACGGGACGAAGCTGTTCATCGCGTCGTCTGGCGCGGGCGCGCCGCCCGGCGGTCGAGATGCAGAGGCGAAGAAGTGAGGACGCGCGTGACCATGCAGCCGACCGCGAGGAGTCCGATGCGTAATCGACGTTTCATGTTGGTGGCGCTCGCCGCGCTCGTCACAGCGGCAGCGCTTGTCGCGGCCGCGGGCCAGGAGCAGAACGCCCCCGCGAATACAGCCGAGCCCGCGCAGGACTGGACGCCACCACGAACTCCCGACGGCCAGCCGGACCTGCAGGGCACCTGGACCAACTACACCAGCACGCCGTTTGAAGTCCTCGACGAAAGTGACACGCCTGCGTTCTACTCCGGAGATCTGGATGGAACCGGGAAGGGGACAGGCCCTTCTTCCTTCTCGAACGACGTGAGCGATCGGGAACTGACGAAAATGACGTCGCTTGTTGTGGATCCGTCCAACGGTCGAGTGCCGATCATGCCCTGGGCTGAAGAGCGACGAAACTACAAACTCGAACACGTTCAGGATGACTGGGTGAATCACACGCCGTGGGAGCGGTGCATCACCCGTGGTGTGCCGGGGGGGCTGTTCCCTGCGGGCTACGGCTCGGGGTATCAGATCATGCAGAGTCCAGGCTACGTCGCGATCATCTACGAGATGATCCACGAAGCCCGTATCATTCCGCTCGACGGGCGTCCGCACATAGGGTCGAGTATTCGCCTGTGGAACGGCGATTCCAGGGGACATTGGGAAGGCAACACCCTGGTCGTGGACATCACCGGTTACAACGACAAGGGCAGCGTCGCGACCAACGTCGCCACGCAGCGTGTTCGCTCGATTCCCCAGAGCGAGGCACTGCACGTCGTTGAGCGCTTCACGCGCATCGACGAGAACACGATCGATTACGAAGTGGTCGTCGACGATCCCGAGGTGTTTACCTCGCCTTGGACCGTGGCGATGCCCTTACACCTGGAGCCTGATTACCGGCTCTTCGAGTACGCGTGTCACGAGGGCAATCACGCCGTCCCTAATACCCTCAGCGCCGGGCGCGCGCGCGACCAGGCCGCACAGGCTGCCGGGCCGCAGTAATCCCCAGGAGAAGGTTGGATGCAGAACTGGCTGAAAGGTGCGGTCATCGCGCTCGTCTCCGCCGCAGCGACCCTCGGGATCTCGCAGATGATGCGAGGGCAGGAGGCGCCGGCGCCGGACACCGCGGTGGTGCGGACCGCGGACGGGAAACCGGATCTGAACGGCATCTGGCAGGCCGTCGGTTCTGCACATTGGAATCTTCAGGATCATCAGGCCCGAATGGGTCCGGTGCTCGAGCTTGGCGCCGTCCTGGCGGTTCCGGCGGGCTTGAGCGTGGTCGAGGGCAACGAGATTCCATATCAGCCGTGGGCAGCGGCCAGGCAGCGGGAAAACTACGAAAACTGGCTGAGCAGAGACCCGGAGGTCAAGTGCTACCTCCCGGGCCTGCCACGCGCGACGTACATGCCGTATCCGTTTCAGATCCTGCAGACCGCCAACAACGACATCCTCATGGCGTACGAGTACGCCAGCGCCAGTCGTATCATCCACATGGGAGCGGTCGAGCCGCCGCCCATAGACACCTGGATGGGGCAATCGGGTGGTCACTGGGAAGGGGACACGCTCGTCGTCGACGTCACGGGCTTCAACGACCAGACGTGGTTCGATCGCGCCGGCAATTTTCACAGCGAATCGCTCCACATCGTCGAGCGATTCACGCCAGTGAGCCCCGACGTGCTCGACTATCAGGTCACGCTTGAGGATTCCAAGGTGTTTACGCGCCCATGGAAGATTCAGATGCCTCTCTATCGGAGACAGGACACCGGCGCTCAGCTCCTGGAGTTCAAGTGTGTCGAGTTCGTCGAAGAGCTGATGTACGGGGACCTGCGCAAAAAGACAGGCGAGGAGACGCCGTTCAGCGCCGCGCGCCTGAGGTGGCCGTAGTTCCACCCACGCCTGACCTGACCCGGGCAGCTTATAAGAAATGGGGGTCCGAAGTTGACGGATGTCCCTGCTATGCGACCCTGGCCGCTGAGAAGCGGAACGAGCACACCTCCGGCACCTGAACTCAGGAAGGTGGCACTCAGGAGCCGAAATCGTGCACTGCGGGCTGGCTGGGCTGGCCGCAGCCTCGGTGCAGGGCCGCGCGGCACAGGATGGCCTTCAGGTGACCGGACGATCTCCCGTGATCTGCGCCCGGTGCATGACACGGCGGGCGCTGCTGTCGAAGGGGTCGCGCCGGTGCAGCACACAGAGGTTGTTACAAATAACGGTATCGGCCACCCGCCAGTGGTGGGCGATGGCGAAACGGGGCTCGGCAGCGTGCTGCCAAATCACGTCGAGAAGTGCTCCGCTCTCCGCCACCGCTCGGGGAGGCAGCCAGGGTCGCGTTACAGGTCTTCTGTTCACTTTCGACCCCCGCTCATGTTTCCTTGTATCTTGATTTCGGACGGTCGATTTCACAGGACGTCCACCCCCCGACGACAGCTCGATATTTCCTACGGTCCCCTGAGACCGAACGATAGCCTGGGCGGCGCCGGCGTCTCGTCGTGAACCCGAACAGTTGTGTGGAGGCGTGACCCCGTACCCGCAAGGCTGGGCGAAGACGGATCCCTGTGACTGAGGAGGGTCGCATGACATCGACCGCAGTGTTCGTAGGCGTCGACATCGCGAAGGCCGATTTCGTGGTCGCCTGTCGTCCCGTCGGCACGTCGTGGACCGCGCTGAACGACGTGCCCGGCATCACCGATACCGTCGCCCGCGTGCGTGATCCACTTCCGGGCAATCAATTGCCGATGCCACCGAAGAATCGTATCCGGGGTAACGATCGAGGCGACCTCGGCCAAGCCCCGACGCCCGAGGCGGCGGCCGCGGAGTTGCGCCCGAAGCACCCGACTCTCCTCAACGAGGTACTCCAGGACTACCTGCTGGCGCTGAGTGATCCAGCCCGCAAGGGCCAATAGCAGGAACCGGATGGAAAACGCCTCGAGCATGAGCCGAGCGTAATTGAAGGAGGAGGCTTAAGAGACCATAAGATCGTCAGCGGAGTTTTCGGACACTACGCTCTCCATCAATACGAGAATATCGCGACGCTGAAATGGATGATCTCTCGCTGCACCCTGGGGTTGGTTCTAACCGCCGAAGAGTTTCTCGCGCGCGGTCCGGGTGATGGCCAACGCAACGGGGTGCCGCACTCGGCGCTCAACGGTGATGGCGTAGAACGCCTCAAGAATCTGATCCGTTCGTCCAATGATCTCGACGTGAAACTCACGGCAGATTTCGTTTTCAATAATCGTGGGCCCCACAAAGATCCCCGCGCCATCGCGGCCGAACACCTTCAACAAAGCGCTGTCATGAAACTCCGCGCGAATACGCGGTATATAGCCGTTGGACGACAGCCACCGGTCAATCGACCGCCGCAGCAGCACGCCCTCCGAAGGGACGAGCAGGGGAGCTCCGGAAATGCTTGCAGGAAAGCCCTTGCGGTAGCGCCGGGCAAGATTCCTGGTTCCAAAAAAGGTGACGCCGCATGAACCGAGAAAATGATTGAAGGCGTTGATCCGCGCGGCTCCGCCGATCGGCGCGTCCGCGATCACCAGATCCAACTGGTGAATCGAGAGATCCGCCAGCAACGCCTCGGTCTTGTTTTCCTCGCAGATCAACTGGACGGGGGTTTCCATCTCCAAGGCCGGCGCCAGGAGACGGTGCGAGATCAGTTTGGGCAGCGCGTCGGAAATGCCCACCCGCAAACGGGTCGGTCCCTCCGAGCCCACGCCTTTCAAGTTCTCCCGGAATTCCTTGCCGAGCCGGAAGATCTCTTCGGCATACTCGAACGCCATGCGGCCGGCGTCGGTCAGTCGCAGACCGCCCTTGTCCCGGTGGAACAGCGACTCCTCCAAACTGAATTCCAGGGACTTGATCTGCGCGCTGACGGCCGGCTGGGAAAGATTCAACGCCTTGCTCGCCTTCCCGATGCTGCCTTCCTTCGCCGCGGTCCAGAAATAGTAAAAGTGGTGATAATTCAGCCAGTTCAATGCCATAGATTTTATCTATGTATATACATCTATTGTTTCAATATGTCTATGTCACAGTCCACACGGTATCCTCCGGGCTGATATGTACGACAGGCATCGGCCTCCTGAACGGGCCATCCGTCTCGCCGAACAAACTCCGGTCGCTTTTTTTTCAACATGAAAAACAAAGAAACACTGCGCGGCGACATCTTCGGCGGCATCACGGCGGGCATCGTCGCGATTCCGCTGGCTTTGGCGTTCGGCGTATCCTCCGGACTGGGCGCCATTTACGGTCTCTACGGCGCCTTCGCGCTGGGCATCGTCGCGGCATTCTTCGGAGGCACTCCCTCCCAGATCAGCGGCCCCACCGGTCCGATGACGGTTGTCTCCGCGCTGGTGGCCGCGTCCGCCATCGCCACGTTCGGCTCGCTGGACAACGCGTGGGGACTGATCATCGCCTGCTTTCTTGCGGCCGGCGCGTTTCAGATCATCATGGGTGTCCTCGGACTTGGCCGCTACATCCGCTACATCCCGTATCCGGTTCTCTCCGGCTTCATGTCGGGAATCGGGGCGATCATCATCATCATCCAGATCTTCCCGTTTCTGGGGCAGGTGTCTCCCATGGGCGCCTTCAACGTGCTGCTATCGCTGCCGTTCGCTGTTGGCGGCGCCAACTGGGTGGCGGCTCTCGTCGGCGCCGGAACAGTCGCGATCATTTACCTCTATCCCAAGGTCGACAAGACGGTGCCCAGCGCGCTTGTCGCCCTCGTCGCGATGACCGTCGCCACGACGGTCTTCGCGCTGGACATCCCTGTCATCGGCGATGTTCCGGAAGGGTTTCCCGCCTTCCAGTTGGGCACACTCGGCCAGATCGGCGTGGAACATCTCGGTCTGATCCTCCAGTTTGGCGCGATGCTCGCGGCACTGGGCGCCATTGACTCGCTCCTGACCTCGGTGGTCGCCGACAACATCACGAAGACGCGGCACGACTCCAACAAGGAACTGATCGGCCAAGGCATCGGCAACATGGCATCCGCCTGCATCGGCGGTCTGCCGGGCGCAGGGGCCACGATGCGCACGGTCGTCAACGTGAAGGCCGGCGGGCGCACCCGACTCTCGGGCGTCATTCACGGCGTCCTGCTGCTGACCTTGCTTCTTGGCGCGGGCCCTCTCGCCGAGCAGATTCCCCTGACCGTGCTCGCCGGAATCCTGATCACCGTCGGAATCGGCATCATCGACTACAAGGGCTTCCGCCAGCTGACCCATATTCCGCGGTCCGACGCCTTTATTTTGATCACCGTCCTCGCGTTAACGGTGTTCTGGAACCTCCTGTTTGCGGTCGCCATTGGACTCGTGCTCGCCGCTGTCACGTTCATGAAGAAGGCCGGCGATCTGGGCGAGCAGGTGTCTGAGACCGCGCTTCTGGGAGCCGTCGTCGAAGGCCAGGCCTGGGCCGATGAAATGGACCTGCCGGTCGAACTGCGCGACCGGGCCTACATCAAGCGACTCTACGGCCCGCTGTTCTTCGGATTCGCCTTCGGATTCAAGGACCTCGTCGCCGCGATGCCGGATGTCGATTATGTGGTCATTCGCATGAAAAGGGTGCCCTACATCGACCAAAGCGGCGCCTACGCGCTGGAAGAAGCGCTTGTCGATCTCCGGGACAAGGGCATCACTGTCTTGCTGACCGGCCTGAATGCTGTGTCCAGAGACCGTCTGACACGCATGGGTATCATTCCCACCCTTCTGCCGGAAAGCCACATCTTCGACCGTTTCGCCAAGAGTGTGGCCTGGCTGAAATCAGAGCATCAGAAAGCCTAGCACCCCTCATTTTTCTTATCCTGAAGAACTGGACATCAACCATGCGAATTCTTCCAACGCTTTTTAAAAACAACCGGATCTGGGCGAAGCAGATGGTGGCGTCCGACCCTGATTTCTTCAACAAGCTCTCGAAGGTGCAGACCCCCGAGTATCTGTGGATCGGATGTTCTGACAGCCGCGTGCCGGCGAACCAGATCATCGGGTTGATGCCGGGCGAGGTCTTCGTTCACCGCAACATCGCCAATCTGGTCGTTCATTCGGACCTGAACTGCCTGTCGGTCATTCAGTACGCCGTGGATGTGCTGGAAGTGAAGCACATTATCGTCTGCGGCCACTACGGTTGCGGCGGCGTCAAGGCCGCCCTGGACAACGGAGACAACGGCCTGATCGACAACTGGCTTCGCAACATCAAGGACGTCTATCGCCTCCGGCAGGAGGAGATCGACGCCTGCGCGACCGACGAAGAGAAGCACATCCGGTTGTGCGAACTCAACGTCGTCGAACAGGTCGCCAACGTCTGCCACACATCCATCGTGCAAAACGCGTGGAAAGCCGGACAACCGGTGACCGTGCACGGCTGGATCTACGGCATTGGCAATGGCGTCCTCAAGGACCTCGACGTCTGCATCACCGGTCCCGAAGAGGTCGCCCTGACGCACAGGATGAAGTAACCGGCAGGCCTGCCACCGTTCGGGGCACTGTCAAGTTGACGAAGCGTTCGTGCATGAATCGGAACGAGCCCGTAACGATCCCAACCCACAGTTCCTTCACCGACCGATACCGTACGACACTGGCCGGCCAAGCTCCGTTATCTGATTGAGGATGGTGCACGTGAGGACTGCCTCGGTCCCCTGCCCGCGTGGACTGCTAGCCCGAAGAGCACCCCCGATGATCGACTTGTACCGGAAGAAGGCGTTCTCCACTCGGGCCTGCCGACGACAGCCAACCTCCTTCTTCCACCGACGGCGCTGATCAGTGCGATGGCCGTCGCCGCGTCGTCGACTGCCGCGGCCGTCAGTGCGTGGGCGACGATCACCCCCGACCGGTCGACACCCAGATGCAGCTTCTTCCAGCCTCGCCTCCCGTGCCCGCCGTGTGTCGCGGCAGCCCATTCCCCTTCGCCCAGAATCGAAAGCCCCGTGCTGT
>Ga0115002_10000433_pt1 | contig 60335 bp, 49 predicted proteins | sample ArcticOcean_MG_C_8_FD_89576 | JGI IMG/M metagenome (GOLD analysis project Ga0115002, IMG submission 89576) | Marine microbial communities from western Arctic Ocean - ArcticOcean_MG_CB11_86 | ecosystem: Environmental > Aquatic > Marine > Oceanic | place: Arctic Ocean: Canada Basin | collected... | reverse complement strand
CATGCTGGTGTCGAAGCCCACGCTCCCGCGCAGGGCCAGCTGGCCTGCGCTGTTGCCGAACACCGCCAGGGGACTGTGGACGCGCCCGTCTCGTACCTGGAAGTCCCCACCGGAGTCCACCATTTCCAGCTCTGCCAGCGGGGCGATGCCGGTCTTGCGGGCGATATCCTTCATGAAAGCCGAGTGGCGGAAGCCGGCTCGCGGTACCGCGAGCGACGCGTCGGCGCGCAGCCCGGTTAGCAACTCCTCGCCCGTGCCGGCTCCCGACACCGAACCCTCGAGGTTGAATACGCCCTCAAGCGTCCCCCATGAAGGCGGCAGGTAGCGCTGCACGGCCAGCTTGATATCGGCGCCGGTGAGTTTGCCCGCGGCTTTCCAGGCCGGCCCAGGAGATGAACCAGCACCGAGCGTTGGCTCCGTCTTCCTCGGCGAGAAGTCCACGTGCGCGGTTAGATCGCCCAGGCTTCCGCCGTAGAGATCGGCCTCGGCTTCGTAAACGCGGAGCACTCCTCTGCCGTACTCAACCTTGCCGGAGGCTTGCTCAAACTCCAGGCCTGGAAGGATGACGGCTCCAGCACGAAAGTTGCCGCGCGCCGTGATGGGGATGTCGTGGGCATCGCGCCGCAGGGGAAGCTCGCCCTTCCACTCCCTGCTCCATTCGCCGACTTTCACCACGTCGAGGCGGTCGAGGTCGAGTTCTACGGCCAGCGCGAGGTCGTTGCCCAGGCTGCCCTCGAAGCCCAGGTCGGCCGTGAGCTTGCCCGATTGGCTGGCCCAGCCGGGGCCGAAAACCGTCGTCGCCACGCTGGCCCACGCGGCGTCCCGGACCAGTAGCTTGCCGGAGTAACGATCCGGTTTACCGCCGGGAAACAGGTCTGCTGCACCGTCGAGCGTACCGCCAGCTACTGAACCCGTGAGCCCGCGTATCCGCAGACGCCCGGCTTCGCTGACGGCCAGGGCCGACAGTCGGTTCATCTCCAGCCCGCGCCAGCTGAGCTTGCCCAGCTCGAGCCTGGCTTCACCTGGCGCCGGCGCCGGCAGTTGCTGCGGCAGGTCGCCGCGCCAGGCGGTGGCGAAGGCCACCATGCGCTCGAGGTCGAGGCCCGAGAGGCGCAGGAGTTTTTCGCCGTGGTTGCGTAACTCGAAGTCACGCCGGGGACCGCCGGGAAACAAGAGTGTCCCCGTCGCTTCGAGCGGCCACGCGCCGTGTGCCGGTTTCCAGCGAGCTTTTTCTATCGACACCGTCGCCGCTGCGGCGTCGTCGGGCGGCAGCAGGAGGATACGACTGTCGCGAATAACCAGCTGCTTGAGCTGCAATGATACCGAAGCGCCGCCGGACGGTGGCTGCCGGTCGCTGTTGTCGCCCGCGCGTATGCTGGGCGGCCGGCTGAGCGAGTCGGCGTTGAGTTCACCCGAGCGAGACCTGCGCAGGGTCATTGTCAGTCCGCTGAGCGAGAGCGAATCGATTTCGAGTCGCGCTCCGAACAGCGCAGCGAGATTTATTCCCAGGCGAACCTCGTCGACCTGGAGAAATGGACTGTCGTTGGGAGCCCAGTCGGGATCCTCGGACAAGCTGACCCCGCGTAGCCACAGCGAACTGGTCTTGAAATCCAGCTCGTCCACCTGCAGGCGTCGCCCGAGCCTGGCCTCGACCGCCGGCAGCAGGTTGCTGTTGACCCATTCGGCGTCCAGCAGCAGCTGGCTGATCAGCAGGGGCACCGCCAGGGCGACGACCAGTACCAGCACCGCCAGCCCTACCATCAGTCTGCCGGCCAGTCCTCCTTTCTGCTTCCTCGATGTCACTGTTCGACGTTTCACCGCTCCCGGTGTTTCAATGGTGGCTACGCGGAGGCGAAAGCGCCAACGCAAAGGAGTTACTTATGCTTTGCCGCACCAAGGTTCACTACCTCCTACCGCTGGTTTTGTCTGCTGTCCTCCCCCTGGGGGCATCCTGCACGGCTCCCGAGGGGCCCGCGTCGAGGGGGTGGGAGGTGCCGGCGGCCCAGCCCGGGGGCGAAGCACGTCCCGCGATTGTGCTCGATGACATACGCGAGGCGCTCGACGCCATGCCGGCCGACTACGCGCCGCGCACCCACCACCTGGGGGAAGATGGCTCGCCTGAATTCAGCAATCGCCTGTCCATGGAGGGCAGCCCCTACCTGATCCAGCACGCCCACAACCCGGTGGACTGGTACCCCTGGGGCGACGAGGCGTTCGAGGCTGCGCGGCGCCTGGATCGGCCGGTGTTGCTCAGCGTTGGCTACTCGACCTGCCACTGGTGCCATGTCATGGAGCGCGAGTCCTTCGAAGATCTCGAGATCGCGGCTTTCATAAATACGCATTTCGTCGCCATAAAAGTTGATCGTGAAGAACGGCCCGACGTTGACGCGGTATACATGGACGCGGTGCACGCGCTGGCCGGGCGCGGCGGCTGGCCGATGACCGTGATGCTGACGCCGGGTCGCGAGCCGTTCTTTGCCGGTACCTATTTTCCCGCGCGCGACGGTGACCGAGGTGCTCGTCGCGGCTTTCTCAGCATTCTGAAAACACTTTCGGACAACTACGCCGACAATCCGGACGCTGTCGTAGCGCAGGCGGCCCGCATAACCTCGCGGCTGCAGGCCGCCGCCCGTGCCGCGGCCCCGGCGGCAGTACCGGGTGACGAGCTGTTGCAGAAAGCAGTTCAGTCGCTGAAGGCTTCCTTCGACCAACAGTGGGGTGGTTTTGGCCGCGCGCCCAAGTTTCCGCGCAGCGTGATGCTCGACATGCTGCTGCGCTACCACCGTCGCAGCGGCGACGAGCGTGCCCTGGAGATGGTGGTCATCACCCTTGAGCGCATGTTGCAGGGCGGCGTCTATGACCAGGTGGGTGGCGGTTTTCATCGCTACTCCACCGATTCGCGCTGGCTGGTGCCGCACTTTGAGAAGATGCTTTACGACAACGCGCTCATCGCGTCGACGCTGGTGGAGGCCTGGCAGGTCAGTGGCCGCGATGATTTTGCCCGGGTGGCCCGCGAGATACTCGACTACGTGTTGCGCGAGATGACCGACGAGGCGGGCGGGTTTTACTCGGCCACCGACGCCGACAGCCCGGCACCCGGTGGTCACGAAGAAGAAGGGTTGTATTTTACCTGGACACCGGGCGAGCTCGACGAGGCGCTGGGAAAAGACGAAGGCGAATTTGCCCGCAACTACTGGAGCGTTACCGAGGGCGGCAATTTTGAAGGCCGAAGCATTCTCTACGTTGATCACTTAGCCGCCGCCGTGGACCGTGAACGGCTCGACGCCATACGCACGCGGCTGTACGAGCTGCGCGCCGACAGGCAGCCACCGGGCCTGGACGACAAGGTGCTCACGGCCTGGAACGGACTCATGATCTCGGCACTGGCCAAGGCCGGGCGTGCCCTGGGCGAGCCGCGTTACGTCGACGCGGCCGTAAGGGCCGGTGAGTTCCTGGTGTCGCAGCTGCGCTACGGGAACCGCCTGCGGCGTTCATGGAAATCGGGCAAGGCGCGGCACGACGGCGTGCTCGACGACTACGCCTTCCTGGTGGCAGCCCTGCTCGATCTCTACGAAACCGACCACGACCGGCGCTGGTTGGAGCTGGCGCTCGAGCTGCAGGGTGGCGCCGACGAGGAGTTCCTCGACGAGACCACGGGTGGCTATTTCCTGTCGCCGGCGAGCGGAGAGAACCTGCTGGTGCGCAAGAAGCCGACTTACGACGGCGCGCGTCCCTCGGGTAACTCGGTCATGATCTCGAACCTCATGCGCCTGTATGAGTTCACGACCGACGAGCAGTGGAAAGAACGCGCCGAGCGCGCCCTTGGAGCGTTTGCCACGGCCCTGGCGCGCTATCCGGCTGGTAGTCCCCGCATGCTGTCGGCGCTGGACTACTATCTCGACAGCCCCAAGGAGATCATCCTCGTGCGCGCGGCTGACGACGACGATCTCGGCCCCTTCACGGCGGCGCTCAGTCGCACCTACCTGCCCAACTGCATCGTCGCGGCCGTCACCGAGGGGGAGCAGGCGCACGACCTCGCGGGACTCGTGCCGCTGGTAGGAGAGAAGACGGCGATCGACGGCAAGGTGACGGCTTACGTCTGCGAGAACCGGGTGTGCAAGTTTCCGACGACCGACCCAGAGAAGTTCGCTGAGCTGATCTCCACGGTCAAGAATTACCAGTAGCCGCTCGGCAGCAGAACTACAGGACCCCGGCAGGTCAAGGAGAAAGGGGAACCCTGAACTGCCGGGGCCCGTTCCCGGCCACCAAGGGGGGGGTGGTAACCGGGAAATGCCAGGTAATTCTGGTTCGAAGGTACGCTTTATCCAGGTAAGTGGTAGGGGTTGGCCGTGGGTTGTGTCGAATATGAAACTTGCCGCTAGCCGGCGCTAGCCGTTGCGGTGAACAAAAGCAGTCATTACAACGGTTTTGGTGGCAGTTGTAGCGATGAGGCCTGGTTCTCGTATAACGAACAGAGGACGAGGCCGTTGTGCAAAAGGCCCCTTGCAATACTGCTGGGGCGCGCCTTACAGGCCCAGCAGAGCGTGGTCGCGCATCATGCAGCGGTCCATGACCACTTCGGTGCCCGCCTGCTGCGCGCGCGCGGCGGCTTGCAGCTAGGCCGCCACGCGCTGCGAGGCCCGGGCTGGGTTGTCTGACAGTCCAACCACGGCAATACTGCGGCAGTTGGTCAACAGCCGCCTGGCGATTTCGGGCTCATCTCCCATGGCCGATCATTTCAGCAGCCTGCCACCGTACATGGCGAAAGCGGCCGTCGCGGTCATGACCGGCCGTCGTCCGGCGTCGGGGCTGTTGGCGATGGCAAGCGGCTTTTCCTATTCTCTATGCTGACCACACAGTCCATGGACATCAAACGAAAAAGTACCCGCGCTGTCGCCGTAGGCACGGTAGTTATAGGCGACGGGAATCCCATCGCCGTGCAGAGCATGACTGCCACGCCTACGAGCGACGCGGCGGCCACGCTTGAGCAGGTCAACGCGCTGCACGCGGCTGGCGCCGATCTCGTGAGGGTGGCCGTAGACAGTCGCGCTGACGCCGACGCGCTGGCCCACATACGCAAGGGTACAGATGCCAACCTGGTGGTCGACCTGCAGGAGAACTACCGTCTCGCGGAAAGGGTCGCGCCCTGGGTGGACAAGTTGCGCTATAACCCCGGGCATCTCTATCACCACGAGCGCGAGCGGTCCTGGCAGGACAAGGTCCGCATGATCGCGGGTGTCGCCGGAGACAACGATTGCGCGCTGCGGGTCGGCGTCAACTGCGGTTCGGTGGACCCTGAGCTAGCCGAGCGTTACGGGCCCGACGACGCCGTGACCCCCATGGTGGAAAGCGCCACCGCGCACTCGGACTTTCTCGACTCGATCGGCTTTACCCGCTACTGCGTATCGCTCAAGGACTCCGATCCCGCCCAGGTGGTCGACGCCAACCTGCGCTTCAGTGAACAGCGCCCCGGGGTGCCCCTGCACCTGGGCGTTACCGAGGCTGGCCTTCCACCCGACGGAGTCATCAAGACGCGGATCGCTTTTGAGCAGTTGCTGGCCCGCGGCGTGGGCGACACCCTGCGCGTGTCGCTCACCGTGCCCAACGATCGCAAGCGCGAAGAAATCGAGGCCGCGCGCAGCATCCTCGCCGACGTGGCGGCCGGCCGCGTGCGCAGCGTGGTCGACTATGGCCTGCCCGGGCTCAACATCATCAGCTGCCCGAGTTGCTCGCGGGTAGAGAACGAGGCCTTCGTGCAGCTGGCCGAAGACGTACGCGAGCTCACGGCTTACGCCCGCGACCACAGGCTCACCATTGCCATCATGGGTTGCAGGGTAAACGGCCCCGGAGAGACCGATGACGCCGACCTGGGGCTGTGGTGTGCGCCGACATTTGTGAACCTCAAGCGTGGGCCCGAGAGCCTGGGCTCGTATTCCTATGAAGAGATCCTGCCGCGCCTGCGCGCCGAACTCGACCAGATCATTGACTCGCAGGTCTCGGCCGAGGGGGCTTGAGGAGTGGCTGCCCGCGTTGAAGCACTGTTCGTGGCGGTTCGCGGAAGCGAGCCCATGTTGCGCGTGGACCGCGTGACGGCCCTGGCCGGCCGCGGGCTTGACGGCGACCGTTACTGTGAGCGCAGCGGCTACTGGACCGGCGTTGACGAATGCCAGGTTACCTTGATAAGCGCCGAGGATCTTGACGCCATCACCCGCGACACGGGCGTGTCCGTGGGCGAGGGCCAGCACCGGCGCAATATCGTCGTGCGCGGCATGATAGAGGGTGGTGCGGTAGAGGGAGCTGGCCTGCAAGAGTTGGCGGGGCAGCGTTTCAGGCTGGGCAGTGCGCTGTTCGAGTACGACCGGCCTCGTCCGCCCTGCGCCTACATCGAGGCGCTCACCGAGCCTGGCATGACCCGTTCGTTGCTCGGCCGTGGTGGCATCTGCGTGCGCGTGATCGAGGACGGTAGCGTGGGAGAGGGCGACGAGATCGTGGTAGCAACGCCGCGCGGTTGAACGATGGTCTTACCGGTGACGAAACCCAGCTCGCATCGACTGCTGCCGGGTATCGTCACGTTGCTGGTCCTGCTGGTGGCGGCTGCCTTGGGCGGGGCTGACTCGGTCGAGGACTCGGCGCGGATCGTGATCAGGTCTACCGGGGCCCTGTCGAGCGTGCTGTTCGTGTTGGCCTGGGCGGCGGCACCTCTTGCACATCTCAGCGGAAAACGCTGGGCTCGCTCGCTGCTGGCTTCGCGCCGGCGCGTGGGCTTGGGCATGGCCATGTCGCACGGCGTTCACCTGCTGGCACTGCTCACCCTGGCCCAGTTGGTAGAGCTGGGGGTGGGCCCGCTCACCCAGGTAGCAGGCGCAGGAGGTTTCGTGGTCATAGCCCTGATGGCTGCCACCAGTAGCGACGCCGCGGTCGCAGCGTTGGGCAGGAAGCGGTGGCTACTGCTGCATCGCACCGGCATGCCGTATCTCTGGGTGGTGTTCACCTTTACCTGGGCGGGGGGCGCCGCGCACAGCCCGGTGGCCGCGGTGGGAACGGCCGTGATGCTGGCGCTCGCGGCGCTGAGGATTTACGCTCGCCTGCGAGCTAGCCCCCCCCTGGGAATCTTACTGCCCGGGTGCGATTTCGATATCTACGCCCGGGCCGGAGCCTTCGGGCTCGCGTATGCGGTCGATGAGCTGTTGCACGGAGGGTCCCGGCGGTTTGCAGAAGGGCACCAGCAGCAAGGCCACAGCAAAGTTGAGGAGCATGCCCACAGAGCCTATGGCCTGGGCGCTTATGCCGAAGCACCAGGCCGGCATGCCGAAAAAGCGGTTGCCTATGATGTAGGCGGCAGTAAAGCCGATGCCCACCACCATGCCGCTCACGGCAGGCACGGTGCCCACGCGGCGAGAGAAAATACCCAGCACCAGGGCCGGAAAGAAACTCGCTGCCGCCAGTCCGAAGGCAAACGCTACAACCTCGGCTACGAAGCCCGGTGGATAGATCCCGAATATGCCCGCCACCACCACGGCCAGTCCTATGGTGGCCCTACCCACCGCCAGTCGCCTGGCCTCGGACGCTTGCGGGTTGATGATGCGGTAGTAAAGATCGTGGGCGACGCTCGAAGACACGACCAGCAGCAAGCCACTGGCCGTCGACAGCGCCGCCGCCAGACCGCCGGCTGCCATGAGCGCTATGATCCACGCCGACAATCCGGCCATTTCGGGTGTGGCCAGCACTATGATGTCGCGGTCGGGTCCCGACAGGCCGGCCTCGCGCAGTTCGGGTCGCGCGTCTTCGCCGCTGGCACCGTCCAGCCAGCGCTGGTGGCTGGTGGCCAGTGCCTGCATGCGCGCTGCCGCCATGCTGCCGCTCCTGAACACCTCGTTGTCTTCACCGGCCGAGTAACGAAGGCGGTTGTCGCCGTCGTCGAACCAGGCGATGAGCCCGGTCTGTTCCCAGCTCTCGAACCAGGCCGGTAGTTCCTGTCGGCTCTGCCCCTGCAGGCTGTCTATCATGTAGTAGCGCGCAAACGCGGCCGTGGCGGGCGCGGTGAGATAGAGCATGGAGATAAAAAACAGCGCCCAGAATGCGCTCCAGCGTGCGGCCTTCACATTCTTGACGGTGTAAAAACGCACCAGCACATGCGGCAGCCCAGCCGTGCCCACCATGAGCGCGAGCGCAGTGAGGCCCACGTTGAGGCGGTTCCAGCGCTCCGAGGCAAAGGCATCGGTGTAGCTGGCAAAGCCGAGGTCGGCGTGGATCTGGTTGAGCTTGTCGAGCAGGTACACGCTACCACCCGACGCGCTGTCGAGCAGCTCGGCACCCATGCCCACCTGCGGCAGCGCGTGGCCGGTCAGGCGTATGCTGATGGCTATGGCGGGCACGAGGAAGGCGGTAATGAGCACCCAGTACTGGGCCACCTGTGTCCAAGTGATGCCCTTCATGCCGCCCAGGGTGGCGTAGACGAAGACGATGGCCATGCCTATGACGACGCCCACGTTGATGTCGACCTCGAGGAAGCGCGAGAAGACCACGCCTACACCGCGCATCTGTCCGGCCACGTAAACAAAGCTGATGAACACGGCGCATAGCACGGCCACCACGCGTGCTATGTTCGAATCGTAGCGGTCGCCGATGAAGTCGGGCACCGTGAACTTGCCGAACTTACGCAGGTAGGGTGCCAGCAGCAGGGCCAGCAGTACGTAGCCACCCGTCCAGCCCATGAGGTACACGCCGCCCGCGTAGCCCATCATGGAGATCAATCCGGCCATGGAGATGAACGAGGCGGCGCTCATCCAGTCGGCGGCGGTGGCCATGCCGTTGGCCATCGCGGGTACTCCGCGCCCAGCCACGAAAAACCCGCGGGTGTCGCGCACGCGGCTTCGCCACGCGATGCCCAGGTACAGCGAAAAACTCAGGCCCACGAAGAGGTAGGTCCACGCCGAAACGCTCACTTGCCCGCCTCTCCGCTACGCTCTTCCTGCAGTTCGCGGTGGTGGCGGTCGTCCACGCGGTTCATGAGGGCGGCGTAGATGCCGATCAACAACACGAAGACGATGATGCTGCCCTGTTGGGCGAACCAGAAGCCCAGCGGAAACCCACCGAGGCGTATCTCGTTGAGGGCCGGCGCGCCGATTATGCCCAGGCCGAAGCCCGCCACCGCCCAGATGAGCAGCAGCACGGCCATTATTTTGAGGTTGGTGCGCCAGTAGCGCGCGGCGACAGAATCTTTCATAAGAGGATAAGCTCCTTCCGGTTCCCAAAGGTGGCAACTGGTGCGCGCCCTGGGTCCGCGGGCGAGACTGGAAGGTATACGTCTTTGCGGGTAGAAGGTAGACCATGGAACTTAAAGGGAAAAAGGCACTTGTAACCGGCGGTGGCGTGGGCATAGGACGGGCCACCGCACTGGCACTGGCGGCGGCCGGCTGCCACGTGGCGGTAAACTACTCGCGCTCGCGCGAGGATTGCGAGGCCACCGCGGCAGAGATCGAAGGGCTGGGCGTCAAGTCGCTTGCCGTCAAGGCCGACGTGGGCAAGGACGAGCAGGTGCGCGCGATGGTGGCCGAGACGGTCGAAGCACTGGGAGGTCTCGACGTGCTGGTGAACAACGCCGGCGTGACCTGTTTCGTGGCCCACGAGGATCTCGAGGGCGTGAGCGACGAGGACTGGGAACGTATTTTTGATACCAACGTGCGCGGCACCTTCTACTGCACGCGCGCGGCGGCCGACGCACTCAAGGCTGGTGAGGGGGGCGCGGTGGTCAACCTGTCGAGCGTGGCCGGCGTCTACGGCATGGGCAGTTCGATTCCCTACTGTGCTTCGAAGGCCGCTATCAATAGTCTCACGGTCACTACCTCGAGGGTCATGGCCCCGGAGGTCAGGGTCAACGCCGTGGCGCCGGGCTTCGTTGACACCCGTTGGTGGAAGGACCGGGAACACTACGACGTCATCAAGCAGATGGCAGCCGAGGCTACCCCGCTCAAGCGCGTGGCGGGACCCGACGACGTGGCGCAAACCATCATGGGTTTGCTGCGGGCCGACATGGTGACGGGCGACATCGTGGTGATGGACGGCGGAATGGGCCAGTCTCACGGCTGAGGGGGGGAGAGCTGATGTTCGAAGGACTGTCGAGAGAATTGAGAACGATAAGGGTCCTTGGCAGGACCGGCCTGAAGATGCTGCGCTTCAAACCCGGCGGCACGCACACCGTGGCCGGCCAGCTCGAAGAACAGGTCGACCGTACACCGTCGGCCACCGCGCTGCGTTTCGAGGGAGAATCGGTGAGTTACCGGAACATGGACGAGGCCGCCAACCGGGTGGCGGCGTGGGCGCGTTCGCAGGGGGTGGGGCACGGAGACGTCGTGGCGCTGCTGATGGAGAACCGCCCCGAGTTTATAATCACCTGGTTCGGACTGGCCAAGCTCGGCGCAGTGACCGCGCTCATCAACACCAACCTCGCGGGTGCCCAGCTGGCCCACGCGATCACGGTGTCGGGCGCGCGCGAGCTGGTTGTAGACGCTGCGCTGGCCGAGCGCTGGACTGATATCGCCGACGAGTTGCAGGACGCGCCCCGCGCCTGGGTGAGCTGCGGCGAGCACGAGGGCTGTTTGCCGCTGGACCCGGTGCTGGCCACCGCTTCGATCGAACGGCCGCCGGCCTCGCTGCGCGAGAACGCTCGATCGCGTGACGATCTTTTTTATATCTACACCTCGGGTACCACGGGTAATCCCAAGGCCGCTCACTTCAGTAACTTTCGTTTCCTCGGAGTTGGCGCGGCCTACACGGTGCTGGCCGACGCCGGGCCCAACGACAAGGTGTATTGCGTGCTGCCCCTGTATCACTCGAGCGGCGGCGTGATCGCGGTCGCGACGGCGCTGCTCAACGGGGGCTGCCTGGTCATCAGGCGGCGGTTTTCGGCGTCGGCGTTCTGGCGCGAGTGCACTGAAGAAGGCGTCACCATCTTCCTGTACATCGGTGAGCTGTGTCGCTACCTGCTCCACGGTGAGCCGAGCGAATATGATCGCGCGCACTCGGTCAGGTGCGCGGTGGGCAACGGCCTGCGGCCCGACATCTGGGAAGAGTTTCGCGATCGCTTCGGCCTGGCCGAAATACGCGAGTTCTACGGTGCCACCGAGGCCAATTTTGCGCTCATAAACGTAGATAACACGGTGGGCTCGGTAGGGCGCGTGCCGGCCTGGGCCAAGCCCATGCTGCCCGTGGAGCTGGTGCGCTACGACGTGGAGTCCGATTCTCATCCGCGCGACGCGGACGATTTTATGATCGCCTGTGAGACCGACGAGGTGGGCGAGGCCGTGTGTCGGATGCCGGCCGACAAGGGCCGGCCGGTGGCTGAGTTTGAAGGCTACACCGACAGGGAGGCCTCCGAGCGCAAGGTATTGAGGGACGTGTTCGAGAGCGGCGACCGCTGGTACCGTAGCGGCGACCTGCTCAGGCGCGACGCCAACGGTTACTACTACTTCGTGGATCGCATCGGCGATACCTTTCGTTGGAAGAGCGAGAACGTATCCACCAACGAGGTGGCCGAGCAGCTTACGGCCTGCACGGGAGTGAGCGAGGCCACGGTCTACGGCGTAGAGGTGCCGGGCGCGGACGGCAGGGCCGGCATGGCGGCGCTGGTCGTTGACGGCGAGCTCGACCTCGCGAAGCTCTACAGCGAGGTGACGGGTTCACTGGCGGCTTACGCGCAGCCGCTGTTCCTGCGCCTGGTGGAGGTCGTGGACGTGACGGGTACCTTCAAGCACCGCAAAACAGACATGGTACGCGAGGGCTTTGACCCCGCGGTGGTGGCCGACCCGTTGCTGTTTCGCGACGACGAGGCCGGCTGCTACGCGCCGCTCGACGAGGCACTGCGGGAGCGAATAGTAGACGGCAGCGTCAGGGTCTGACGCTCGCCCGAGAACCGCGCCGCTGGCCCTCGCAGAAAAAAGGGCCCGTACTGCGCGTGGCAGCACGGGCCCGGTAATGTCCGGGGTCCGCGCCCCGGGGTCCCCTCGTTGCGCGACCTCAGGGCAGCACGCCGTTGGATAAGTTGATACCGATCTCGTGGTTACGTGCGGGGCCGCCGAATCCCGCTCCCGAATTGATCGCTGGTGACGTGGTGGCCGCGTAACAGTAAACGCTGATCGACTGGTAGTTATCGGCGTTGCCAGACAGCTGGCCGTTTCCCTCTATCAACGGGCCAAAACATTCCAGGTTCGTTTCTAAGCAGTCGGCAGCTCCAACGAAATCGTCGTCATTTCCGAGGAAACCGTCGAGCCCGGCTTCGCAATTGCGGCGTTCTTCGCAAGGCCCCGAACAGCTGTCGCCGGCTCCACAGTCTGATTGACTCGAGCAGGGGGTACCGGCGGTGACGCAGGTGGAACTACAACCCGCTCCAATGCTAGATTTATCACAGACGCGGAAGACGTGTCCCTCGCCGGTGCAGCTCGTCTGGGTGGGTCCCGTGGAACATTCGCGGTCCTGGGGCCAAGGATCTCCGGTCTTGAGTTCGCAAAGCTGTATGCAGAGGCCACCGGGGCAGGCATCCACGCAAGTTCCGGTTCCACAGGTGGCGTTGCTCGTGCAGGCCAGGTGCTCCGTAGCGGGATCACCCTCGCAGTGGCTGGGGTTCACGCAGCTGCTGCCCGGACAGTCGGAGTCCTCGTCGCAGGCCTTGCCCACGTTAGCGCCCGCGGCGCAGCTGGCGAAGGCTCCGCTACTGTTGCTGTCTGCGCAACCACCGCCCGAATTTATCCCCGCGTTGCAGCCCGGGTTGCATGAGTTGAGCTGCGTAGGTACGCCACCCGCATCCGGGCAGGGGCAGTCGTACAATTCGAAACCAGCAGCCGAGCAGGGCAAGCCATCGACAGCGGCATCCAGGGACCGGGAGTAGGTAGTGTTGGGCAAGTGACGTATGCGTAGCCCGAACTCACCCGATATCGTCTTGCCCTCGTCGGGCGGGCAGTCGTTAGAAACCGAGCCGAAAACTGGATCAACGTCGCCCACCTCGCAGGCGGCTCCGTTTTTGGCATATCCCGCGCCACCGAAGCAGACATTAGACAGGTTGCAGGCGCTGCCCGGGCAGTCGCTTGACGCGCTTGAGCAGGTTTCACCCCCCGGGCAGTCGATGTTGAAGCGGCACTCGTCACCGCTGGTACTACAGCTGCCACTACAAGGCAGGCCTTCGAAGGTGCCCCCGTCGCAGAAGCCACCGCATATCGGGCAAGGTGTGGCGGAATTTATGCCGAGGTAGACCTTGCTGTTGGCTTCGTAGAAGTACTCGGCGGCACCGGTCTGCATGTTCTGAGTCCCGGTAACGTCGGTGGCCATTTTCTGCAGCGTGCATACGGGCGTTCCGCCGTTGGATACCGGAAAGGGATTGCTGCTTAGCAGGTACACGCAGGTGGTGCTTCGGTCGCACTGGCCAAGACATATTTCGTTAGCTCCACAGTCGCCCTGCGTGCTGCAGTTGCCGACCGGGCTCCCACCCGAGTCGTAGCACTGGGCCTGGCAGTCGTCGTGGTCGGTGCAGCTCGCGCCGGCATCACTGTTGAACGAATCGCAGGTCCGGCAGTCTTCGTCCCTGAGGCAATCACCCACGCCGGGTGTGTTCGAGCAAGTTGGCCTGGTGGTTGACGCTATCGTGCAGACAGGGTCGGCCGAGCTACCAGTGCAGGTGTTGTTGGTCAGCTCAGAGCAGTCGCAGTCCGTCCTGTCCAGGATGAACCCACCCTTGTTCGGTGTGGCCTGGTCGTGCGAGCCGCCTATCCAGCCAGCGTCAGAGTCCGAGGCGAGAGAGTTGGCTTGTCGCCTATAGCGCGCCACGTTTCCGCAGGTGCACTGGAAAAGATCGCCCGGGGGGTAGCAGAGTCCGGGACACGTAGAGTCGTCGATGCCGTCACACTCTTCTCCCAGTAGCAGGCTGCTGTTCGGCCCTTGGTTTATGACATTATCGCCGCAGACCGGCGTGGGGGGGTAGGCGGCTTCAATTATCGACCGCGTTGAGTAGCTGCGGTTCGGGGCGAACTTCGGGGAATCGCCCAGCTCAGCCGCGGCAGCCGCTATGCAATCCTGGGCGTCGGCTATCGAGGTGACGCTACCCACTCCCTCTCCGCACAGGTCGAGTTCCTGGATGTCGGACTCAGTGCATTTATTGGCTATGTCAGCGCGCAGCTTGGCGTCGGACTTGCTTATCTTGTCCGCCAGCTTGGCGTCGTCGATGGTGCAAGTACGTGGGTTGCCCAGCGTCTTGCCATTGTTGATCGAGTCGCGGCACTTGGCCACCCCCTTTGCTATCGTGGAGGAAAGCTTCAGGGCTGACTTGGAGATCGTTGACAGGCACTTGGCCGTGCCCTTCGTAAGACCGTCGGCGTTGACTATGGATCCGTATACCAGGTCAACGAGTTCAGAGCCGCTTGCAGAAGCGAGCTGCCCGGCACACTCGCCTATCTGCGAAGCGCTTGCGAGTCTTGTACCCAGCGTCACTTCGCAGAACGGGCCCGGGTAGTTGATCGTGGCAATGTCGAAGGTGCCGTCGCCCTTGCATAGTTCGTTGGCCGCTCCTGAGAGCGGAGGACAGAGATTGTCGGCAACGCAGGCGATTCCCGACACCGAGCAGGTGCTTCCACAGCTCTTGGCAGCAGTCGCCGTGGCCTTGGCCTTGGCCTTGTCTATTTTCGCCTGGCCCTTGGCGTCGGGGCACGAGCCCACCGCCTTTCCGCTTATGTCGGCGTCGCGGCACTTGGCCAGTGACTTGGCCGTGGTAGAGGCGGCCTTGGTAGCAGCCTTGGACACTTTTGAAACGCACTTGCCTTCGAGTTTGCTGGTAAGCGTAGCTGCTGACGCGGTGGTCGGTTGGAGGAGTACGCCGCCGGTAAAGACCGAGGCCGTAAAGAATAACGAAGCCACGGTCAGAAGGGCCATCACCGGCGAGTTGTTTACGTTTTTCATTGGGGCAATTTCCTCCAACGGGGCATCGCCGTCAGGCCGGGGCCTTTCCGCTCAGCACCGGGCTGCACTCAAAATTCAAGGGGTCGGGTCAAAGCAGACTCGCCCAGTACAAGCCTAGGAAATCGGGTGCTATCCTGTCAAGCGGAAAATCGCTCAGCTCTGCCCGTGGGGGCGTTTGCGAGAAGAAAGTCGTATCTACGCACCCCCGGCTGGGGGGGTAGGTCGGCTGCTGTACTCGAGGACTGTCCGCCGGCCGCCGGGTGACAGGATGCCTACCTGGAACGCAGCAGGACGTTGAAGCGATCGAGGTTGGCCACGCCAAGGTAAACGTGGAGCACGGCCAGCAGCGCGGCCACCGCTATGCCGGCCGGATCGAGGAAAGCGTGGAAGGCGACGATGTTTACCATCACCGGCGCCAGCAGGATCAACGCCAGTGGTACGAACAAGCCGGTCAACAGCAGGAAGCCGCACACGGTCTCGACCAGGCCCGTCATTGGGAAGATGTAGCCGGAGGCAGCCAGTGCTCCGAGGAACTCGGCCGCAGCACCGTGGTGCTCGGGTGTGGGCATGAAGTGCAGGAACTTGTTGAGTCCGAACACGAACATCGCCAAGCCCAACAGAATTCGTATAACCATCGTCAATCGCGTTTCCATTGTTGCCCTCCCCCGGAGCCTCAATTGTCTGCGTCGGCGGAGCCGTAGTCAACAGCGCGGCCCTCGGTGTGATCGGCGGTGCGGTTAAACGTATCCTTCAGGGTTGCAGCAGGCGGCTGGTCCACTCCCCGTTGCGCCTTACGAACAATTCCCGGTGGTGTAGCCGTGGCTCCCGCCGTGTCCAGAATTCGATGCGCCGAGGCTTGATCGAGTATCCCTTCCAGTAGTCGGGGCGCTTGATGTCCCGGCCTTCGCTGTCTTTCTCCAGGTGACGATACTCGGCCATCATCCGTGAGCGGTCGAACAGCGTTCGGCTCTGTTGCGATACGGCCGCGGCCAGCTGGCTGCCGCGGGGACGAGTGGCCCAGTACTTGTCGGCAGTATCGGCCGACAGCAGCGTGGCGGTCCCTTCTATGCGCACCTGTCGCCCGGTGGCGTCCCAGTAGAACGCCAGCGCGGCGGCTGGGTTGTTGCGCAGCTGCTCGCCCTTGTCGCTCTGGGCGTTGGTATAGAAAACAAAACCGTCAGGGCCGGCCTGCTTGAGCAACAGGTAGCGCAGCGTTGGGCGGCCGCGGCTGTCTACCGTGGCCATGGCGCAGGCTTCGGGCAGGGTTATGCCAGCTCGCCTGGCTTCGGAGAACCAGCGGTTGAATCGTTTTACGGGGTCTATGGCCATTGTTGTTTTTCCGCTTCAGGGGGCAGCGTTGTTATACGGGGTAGCTCAGCTCGCCGCCTTTGTACTCGGCCATTTCTTCGCGACCAAGTCGGGCGGCTGCCTGCAGGCAGAGCTCCAGGTCGCGGGCCTGGGCTTGCCTGTCGCCTGGCCGACCTATGGGCGTTCCCAGTGGTCGAGGAAAGTGCAGCGTGCGCGGTACCCCGAGCTTGCGCGTCGTTTCGGGCAGCAGGGTGACCATGAGGGTGGCTATGCCGCGCTCTTCGATGGCTCTAGCTACCAGGCCGACGGCCCGGTGGCAGTAGCCTCAAGCCGGCGTGAGTATTGCGAGGTCCACCTCGTCGGAGACCATGGCCTCGGCCAGCTCGGGGGCGTAATGCTCGATGAGCTTGGTAGGGTTGGGAATGCCGCCGCTGAAACTGAAGTGGCGAGGACCCACGCTAGCTATCTTTCCGTCCGCGGCAAAGTCGTTGAGTACGGCCAGTGGCAGCATTACCCCGCTATCAACCTCGACGTTGCTGCTGTCGTAGAACATGTGGCTGACCACCAGGCGGGCGGGGTCCGCATCTCCCGGTATCACCCGGTAGCTGCAGTCGCCTTCTTCGGCAGCCAGGTTGAAGGGCTGCTGGTCGTCGAGTATGAGCCCGCCCGAGTTCACCAGGGCCACCCGGCATTGCTCCAGCGGCTTGAGTAGAGGCGAAAACGGGACTTCGCTGTGCCAGCGGTGGTTCTCGCGGGCGGCGTGCCACTGGTAGATACCCGGCGTGTTGCGTTGCATCCACAGGGCGACCCGGGCCACGGCCCGCTTCGACCAGGCTACCTCGCTCGAAGAGAGAGGCGCCCGGCTGTGGGTGGGGGGTTGCATGGCCCATGTTTAGCCGAGCCCAGCCAAAACTGGAAGGCGGTGGCAAGCTGGCCTTGCCAGGAATCAACAGCCGGATACACTGCGGGTCGCGAGAACAGCTTTCGCAAGGAGAAATACCGCCCATGGAAGATCAGGAAAGCGAACAGTCACAGCCGCCGATAGGAGAACCGCCGCCCGCAGGCGAGAAGCGCCCGGGGGCCGAGGTGTCGCTGGACATGCCACTGGCCGAGGCGATGAGCACGCAGAGGGCGATACGCGGCCTCACCGACGACCCGGTAGACGATGGCCTGGTGCTGCGCTTGCTCGAACTGGCGCTCAAGGCGCCCACCGGTTCGAACGCCCAGAACTGGGAGTTCGTTGTCGTGAAGGACCCCGCGGTCAAGGCCGCACTGGGGCGGCAGAATATGCGCATGTGGAAAATCTACGGCGGCCTCGGGCGCTGGCTGGCGCGCAACGACGAGGGCCAGCAACGCATCATGAATGCCGTGCAATGGCAGGCCGATCATTTTGACGACATCCCGGTGATCGTTGTGGCCTGCCTCAGGAGCATTATTCCGCCGTGGCCTCCCATGGCAGCCACGGGTTTGTACGGTTCGATCTACCCCTCGGTTCAGAACCTGTTGCTGGCCGCGCGCGCGGCCGGGCTGGGCGCGGCGCTGATAACCCTGCCCCTGTGGAGTACCATAGCGGCCCGTCGCATTCTCGGCCTGCCGTGGAAGGTTACGCCCTGCGCGGTTATTCCCCTGGGCTGGCCGCGGGGACGTTACGGGCCCACCACCCGCCGTCCGGTGGGCGATGTTGTGTCGTTGGACAACTACGGCAACAGGCCCTGGGCAGGACAGGGCGCCGAGGGATAAGATGCTGGCTGCCGCTTACCGGCGGTACATGTTAAAGATGCGGCGTGAAGAAAAATAACCTCAAGCCGGTCGCTTCTACTTCCTTGTCCCGCCTGGCGCTGGCCGTTGTCCCGCTGTTGCTGGGTGGCTTGCTGGCCGGCTGCTGGCCGGTTGCACTGGGCGGCGCGGCCGCCGGTGGTTACTACGCCGGCAAGGACGACCGCCCGGTAGGGCAGATCATAGACGATGCCGGTATAGAGCTGAGCATCAAGGCTGCCTACGCGGCGGATGACGAGATAAGCGTGTGGGACATCAAGGTCGACAGTCACGACGGCAATGTAAAGTTGTTCGGCAAGGTGCCCAGCCGCAAGGTTGGTCGTAAGGCGGTCAAGCTGGCCGAAGCCGTACACGGAGTAGAAGACGTGGTCGACAAACTCAGTGTCGAGAATGAATGACAACAACCGGGCTTGAGTCCGGCGCCTGCCGGCAATCAGCGCAGGCGATATAGCAAGAGGGGGATAAGAGGCAATGGCTACAGAGGGTACCAGTTCTTCGCGCATCGCGGCAGTGGGTAGACTGCTCGCCCTCGTGGGCATGGCCCTGGGCGTAGGCTCGTTGGCCGCAGCCTTCGTGCAGGTACTATCGCCGATGGCCGGCTTCAGCGGTTTTGCGCTGGGCATGCTGCTGTCGTTGCTGGCGCTGGTCTGTTCGCTGCTGGGGCTTTACTCGACCCGCGCTGCTGCCGGACTCGACGGTCGTGGCGATGCGGTGTCGGGTGCCCTGGTGTCGGGCAGTATGGTCGTGGCACTGCTGGTGGCGCTCTCGGGGCAGGGGTCCGACGCTCCGCCCATCAATGATTTTACGACCGACATCAATAACCCCCCGGTCTTCGTGAAGGCGCTCGAAGATCCCGCCAACGAAGGCAACCCGATGGCTTACCCCGGCGAAGAGTTCGCCGCGCAGCAGCGCCAATCGGATGCCGATCTCGTCCCGCTGCTCCTCACCCAGCCCTACGACCTGGTATTTGACCGGGTGCAGGCGGCGCTCGAAGACCTCTCGAGCACGACCGTAACCGCTGTAGACAGGGCGAGCGGGCGCCTGGAGGCATCGGCCACCTCGTCGATTTTTCACTTCGTGGACGATGTTGTAGTCCGGGTGCAAGCGACTGATGAAGGCACGCGGGTAGACGTACGCTCTCGTTCTCGCGACGGGCGCGGCGACCTCGGTGTCAACGCGGCGCGCATTCGCACAGTGTTGTCGCAGGTCTCGGCCGGGCGCTGAACGCTCCGTTGGCCGGAAAGCTGATTACTGCCGGCGGCCTTTTTTCAGCCGGCGGTCGCAGCTAGAACTGCTGTCATGGCTGACAACAACATAACCCTTAGCATTGAGGACGGCGTGGCCCACATCCACATGGATGACGGCAAGGCCAACGCTTTTTCGCCCGCTGCCATAGCGAGCATGAATTCACTGCTCGACGAAGTCGATGAAACCGACGCCGGGGCGGTGGTCATAAGCGGTCGCGAGGGGCGGTTGTCCGGCGGCTTTGATCTCAAGGTCATCACCGGCGACCCCGAGGGCGCGTTGGCTCTTCTGACCAGCGGCATAGAGATGTTGCTACGGCTTTACGCCAGCCCGCGCCCGGTGGTGGTGGCCTGCACCGGCCACGCGGTGGCGCTTGGAGCCATGCTGCTGCTGTCGGTCGACAAGCGGGTGGGCACGGCTGGTGACTTCAAACTGGGGCTCAACGAGACAGCCATCGGAATGAACCTGCCCTATTTTGCCTTGATGCTTGCGCGCGAGCGCTTGGACCGCAAGCACCTGCACGAGGCCACGCAACTGGCCCGGCTCTACAATCCCGCCGAGGCGGTGGACATCGGCTTTCTCGACCAGGTCGTGGAGCCCGGCGATGTTATAGCAGCGGCTGTTGAAGACGCCGCGCGCCTGGCCCAGCTCAGCCGCGGCGCGTTTGCCCTCACCCGCAAGGATGCACGTGGGCCGGTGGTGGCTTCCATCCGCAAATGGATGGAGACCGACCTCGCTGGCATGATGACCGGTTGATGGGGGTCAGTTTCACAGTCTGGTCGGACGTTCTTTGACCCTGGTGTTATGTCGCGGCCGTGAGCCTGCGCACCCTCGAAGAAGAGTTTGGCGACAAGCTGACCGTTAACTGGCGAGGCTACATGCTGCGTCCGCAACAACGCACGGCCTCGCTGGAGAAGTTTACCGGCTACACCGCGTCCTGGGCGCGTCCCGGGTCGATGCCGGGCTCGCCGGTTTTTGCGTATCCCTGGAGCTCGGCCGAGCCACCGACCTCGTGGTCATTGCCGTCGGGCATTGCCGTCAAGGCGGCCGCCCGCCAGCAACGCTTCACCGACTACCACCTGGCATTGATGAAGGCCTACTTCGAACAACACCGCGACCCCGGTAGTCGATCCACGCTGTTCGAGGTCGCCGTGGAGCTGGGCCTGGACCAGGTCCGTTTTGAGGCTGACCTCCACGACCCGTCGCTGGAAGAAGAACTGCAGAAAGATTTCGCCGAGGCCCGCGAGCTCGGTATCACCGGCATACCGACGGTGGTGGTAGACGGCGACGTGCTCACGCTGCCCGGTGCCCAGGAGCTCGACCTCTATCGCCAGATCGTCAATCGCCGGCTGAAACAGTCGCAAGCCGAGCAGGGGAGGCAGGAGTAATGAGCGACGGCAACGAACTCCTGGCCGCGGCCGGTCGCGATGCCGAGCGCTTGGTCGAGTTGCGCAGGCGCATGCACGTCAATCCGGAGCTCGGCCTGGTCAACCCCGACACGCAGGCGTTGATACTGGGCGAGCTCGAACGGCTGGGCATCAGCGGTGCCCGCAGCGGCGAAGGCTGCAGCTCAGTGGTGGCCGACATCGTCGGCGAGGGTAAAGCTGTTGAGGGCCAGCGGTCGGCGGGGGTGGTCGCGCTCAGGGCCGACACCGACGCCCTGCCCATGACCGAGCACAGCGGCGTTGACTTCAGCTCCGAACGTGATGGTTGCATGCACGCCTGCGGGCACGACGCCCACGTGGCCATGCTGCTCGGTGCCGCGTCGTTGTTGCAGGAGCGACGTGCCGACTTTGCCGGCACGGTGAGGTTGATGTTCCAGCCCGGCGAAGAGGGGCACTGGGGAGCGGTGGTCATGCTCGACGAGGGAGTCCTGGAGGGAGTTGACGCGGCCTTCGCGATACACGTCGACCCCAGCTCGCCGTCGCGGGCGGTGTCATGGCGAGAGGGCACCTTCATGGCCTCGGCTGATATATTTGAGATTCATCTCGACGGCCGCGGGGGACACGCCTCGGTGCCGCATCTTTCGGCAGACCCGATACCCGGTATCGGGCCGATCGTCGACGGGCTGTCGCACGCGATGGCACGCGAGACCGACCCCTACGATCGCGTTGTATTCAGCGTCACCAGGGTGGAAGCGGGCAGTACCTTCAACGTCATTCCTCCGCGTGCCACCTTGCAGGGAACCATACGCTGCCTGAGCGATGATGGACGGCGGCGCGCTCACGACCAGTTGCGCCGCGTGGTGGCGGGAGTTGCGGCCGCGCGCGGGCTCACCGCTGAGGTCGACATAGCCGAAGGCTACGGACCTACCGTTAACGACGGGTACGCGGCCCGGCTGGTTGCCGGCGTTGCCGGCGGGCTGGGCCTTCGCAGCATAGAGATGCCCGGCCCGATGATGGGTGCCGAAGATTTTTCATACGTACTCAACCGCGTGCCGGGGGCGATGGCGTTTCTCGGTTGTCGCGTCGAAGACGGCGGCCCCCTGCATTCCGACCGCATGAAACTCGACGAGGGGGTGCTGCCCGTGGGCGCGGCACTGCACTGCGCCGTGGCCCTGGCCATGCTCGCCGACGGTCGGCAACTCTTCAGGGCGCCTTGAACAACACGCCGGGGTTCAGCATCCCGGCCGGATCCATTTCGGCGCGCGCGGCCAGCATGGCTTTCGCGAATCCGTCGGGGCGCTGTTTTTCGTACCAGGGGCGGTGGTCGCGGCCGACCGCGTGGTGGTGGGTTATGCTACCACCAAGGTCTATTACTGCCGCGGCGGCTACTGCCTTGATCTCGGCCCACTGCTGCAGCTGGGCGCCGGCACGCGCGGGCGCGATGATCGAAAAGTAAGGAGCGGGCCCGTCGGGGTACACGTGGGTAAAGCGGCAGGTCACCTGCCCGCCTCCGCAAATGTCGGCCAGTGCCTTGTTGACGGCCTCGATGATGCCCGAATGAAACTGTTCGAAGCGATCCCAGGTTATGGCGGTTTCGAAGGTCTCGGTTATAAAGCCCATCGCCACCAGCGCGTCGCGTAGGTAGGGTGCCTGCAGGAACGACTTGCGCCAGGCCCCGGCTGCTCCCTCGCGGGTGCCCGCCTGGTCGCCGCGGGTGTCACCGGCTCCCTCGTCGTGGCTGCCGCCGTGGTCGCGACAGCACTCGAGCGCCCGTGCCATCCACGCGTCGGGTGGGTGGTCGGCGGACTCGAAGCCAACTATTAGAACGTGGTCGTCGCCGTTGCCCGCGCCGTTGAGCGCCGCCTCCACCTTGTCGAGCAGCCGCAGGTTGGCGGGGAACAGTCCCGATTGCGACACCGCCTGCACCGCCCGCCAGGCCTGCTCGTAGTCGGTAAAACGAAGCGAGGCCGATGCCCGCATGCTGGGCCTGTCCTGCAGCCGCATCCAGGCTTCGGTTATTATTCCCAGCGTACCCTCCGAACCTATGAACATGCGGTCGGGGCTGGGGCCGGCGCCCGATCCCGGCAGGCGCCGGGACTCTATGCTCCCCGAAGGAGTTATTACCCTGAGCGATTCTACGAAGTCGTCTATATGGGTGTACAGCGTCGCGTAGTGTCCACCACTGCGCGTGGCTATCCAGCCACCCAGCGTCGAGAACTCAAACGACTGGGGAAAGTGTCGCAGGGTGAGCCCGTGTGGCCGTAGCTGGTCTTCGAGAGCGGGGCCGTAGATCCCGGCCTGTATGCGCGCGGCGCGCGACTCGCGGTCGATTTCGAGCACGCGGTCCATGCGCGACAGGTCGACGGTCACCGTGCCGGCATTGCTGTCGCCGACAGCCGGCTCCACGCCGCCCACTACGCTCGAGCCACCACCGAAGGGAATCACGGCTGCCCCCTGGTCACCGGCCCAGTCGAGCAGCGAGCAGAGCTCTTCTTCGTCGGCCGGGTAGGCAACGACGTCGGGCGGGTTGCCGAAATCTCCGGACAGCCCACGCACTACGTCGCGAAAACTACGCCCGTAGCTGTGCAGCGCGCGCTCGTAGGGCGACTGCGAGCAGGCCTGCTGGAGCGACGAGGGTGGCGACAGGCGCGGCTGGCGCAGGTCGAGGTCTTCGAGCCGCGGTGGAGTGGCGGGTTCGGGGGCCTCGACGCCAAAGCGCTTGGCAAGCGCGCCGGCGACGGCGCGACGTTGTTCTTCCGATGGCCCCTCGCCCTCGTAACCCCAGCCCCAGAAACTACGTTGCCTTGCTGCCATGCTGCCGACACTATCCGGTCGTGGGCCAACCGAAGCAATGGCAGAAGCGGCGACCGCCGCAGGTCAGCGTGCTCATGCCCGTGCGCAACGCCGATGAGTGGCTGCCGGAAGCCCTGGATTCTGTGACCGAGCAGACCTTGGAAGACTGGGAACTGCTGGCGGTCGACGATCACAGCAGCGATGCGAGCCGCTCGGTGCTCGAGGCAGCGGCCGGGCGTGACAGCAGGATACTACTGGTCGCTAACCCGGGCCGCGGCATTGTCGACGCGCTCAATTACGGTCTGCAGTTGGCGCAGGCGCCCTTGATCGCGCGCATGGACGCCGACGACTGTTGCCATCCCACGCGCCTTGCTGAGCAGCAGCGGGCGTTGCACGAAAACCCGCACTTGTTCGCCGTTGGTTGCGCGGTCGAGGCTTTTCCCGGCGATCGCATGACCGACGGCATGCGCCGTTATCTCGAGTGGCAGGGTTCTTTGACGACCACTGCCGAACTGGGGCGGGATCGTTTTGTGGAGTGCCCGGTTTTGCATCCGACCCTTATGCTGAACAGCGAAAGACTTCGCGAGCTAGGAGGGTGGTGTAGCCGCGGCTGGCCCGAGGACTGGGATCTCGTATTGCGGGGGCTGGCCGCGGGACACGAGCTGGCTTCGTTGTCCGGCCTGCTCTACCGCTGGCGCTTGCACGACCGCCAATCGTGGCGCAACGACGAGGCTTACAGCGAGGAGGCTTTTGCGCGGGCGCGGGCGCACTTTCTCGCCCGTTGGCTGGGCGAAGCCGTGCGCGAGCAGCAGGACTGCTGGCTGCTGGGCGCCGGCCCGGTGGGCAAGACCCTGGCCCGGGGACTGGCCCTCGAGGGGTGCTACCCTCGAGGCTTTGCCGAGGTCAACCCGCGCAAGCAGGGGGGCTCGGTGCTGGTGGAGGGGCGGCGCTTGCCGGTTATCTCCATGCAGGAGCTGGCCAGGCTTGAAACCCGGCCGCTGGCGGTTGCGGCGGTTGGACAGGCGGGTGCTCGCGAGCGCATACGCGCCTGGGTAAGCGAACGTGGCTGGACAGACGGCGTCGACTTCATCGCCGCTGCCTGAAAAAACAGGCTGCGCCGGCGCCAGCACTTGCCCAAGCCACGGTATCCGGTCTAAAAAGGGCGGTTCGTGGGCATTCTCGAGCCGCCCCACCAAGGAGAAACTGACGATGACCATGCAGCGTACCCCACTCTTGATGCACCGTTTGACCGATCGTGGCGCCCGGGTTGCGCCCAATGAAACGGTTGTCACCCTGAAGGCCGACGGTATTCACCGCCAGACGCTGGCCGTGACCAGGCAGCGTGCCTGCCAACTGGCCAACGCCCTGGGCAGCCACGGTATCGGCCACGGAGACCGCGTGGCAAGTTTCCAGTGGAACAACCACCGTCATCTCGAAATGTACCAAGCCGTGCCCTCGATGGGAGCGGTGCTGCACACGCTCAACCTGCGCCTGGGCCCTGCCGACCTCGAGTACATCATCAACCACGCGGGCGACCGGGTCATCGTGGCCGACCAGGACCTGCTGCCGTTGCTGGCCCCGCTGTCGGGAAAGATAGACTGCGTTGAAAAGATCGTCGTGTGTTCGGACGGTGGCGCATTTTCGGGCGACGGCCCGCTGGCCGGTGTAGAGACCGTGGACTACGAGGAGTTTATTGCCGGCCAGCTCGACGATTGCAGCTGGCCCGAGCTCGACGAGAATTCGCCCATGGGATTGTGCTACACCAGCGGCACGACCGGCAACCCCAAGGGCGTGATGTACACCCATCGCAGCACCTACCTGCACACCATGGCGGTGTGCATGACCGACGCGCTGGGCTTGTCGGCGACCGACTGCGTGCTGGGCGTAGTGCCGATGTTTCACGCGATGGGCTGGGGTGTTCCCTTTGCCAACCTCATGACCGGTTGCCGGCAGGTGCTCAACGGCAGTGCCATGGACCCGGTGGCCTTGCTCGACCTCTACGCCAGTGAGGGCGTCACGGTTTCGACCGGCGTGCCAACGATATGGCAGGGCGTGATGGCCGCCGTGCAGGCCGAGCCCGATCGTTGGAATCTCGAGCGCTTCAACCGCGTGACCTGCGGCGGGTCTGCACCGCCGGCCTCGCTCATGCGCTGGTTCTGGGATGAACTCGGCGTGGAGATGATACAGGGCTGGGGTATGACCGAGACAAACCCGCTGGGAACAATATCCCGCCGGGTCGCCAAGTACGCCGACCACGACCTGTCTCTCGACGAACAGTTTGCCAACATAGCCAAGGCGGGGCAGCTCATTCCCGGTCTCGATATTGAAATAGTCGACGAGGAGTTCCAGCCGCTGCCGCACGACGGCGAGGCCGTAGGCGAACTGCTCATCCGTGGCCCATGGGTCGCGTCGGAGTACTACAACGACCCGCAGCCGACCAAGTTCCACGAGGGCTGGCTGGTGACCGGAGACGTGGCGAAGATAGACGAGGGTGAGTATCTCATCATCGCCGATCGCTCCAAGGACATGATCAAGTCTGGCGGCGAGTGGATCTCGTCGGTGGATCTCGAAAACCACATTGTCTCGTTGCCGGCGGTCGCGCAGGCCGCGGTCGTGGCCCAGCCTCACCCCAAGTGGGACGAGCGGCCGGTGGCCATCGTCGTGGTGGCTGATGGCGCCAGGCTCGATGCCGGCGAGGTGCTGAAGCACTGCGAGGCTCGCTTTGCCAAGTGGCAGTTGCCCGACGATGTGCTGTTTCGAGATTCTATTCCCCTGACCTCGACTGGCAAGATAGACAAGAAGGTCATACGCGCGGCGCTCGAAGAGGAGGGCTACCAGTTGCCCAGCCTCGTGGCCAAGGCATCCTGACCGCGGCTTGCCGCCTCGATAACCGTCAGCTGTACAACCCTCACCTGGACAATTGCTACCTGGATTCGAGAAAGGAAAGAACATGACTATGAGTACTGTGAACGGACACTGCGACCCTCGGCTCGACAGGTTGCGGCAGGTTTTCGAGGCGAATTTTACCGACGGCTGCGAGGTCGGCGCCGCCGTGGCGGTGGTGGAGGACGGCGAAGTGCTGGCCAGCCTGTGGGGCGGCAGCAAGTCACCGGGTGGCGAGCCCTGGCAGGAAGACACGATAGTAAACGTGTTTTCTACAACCAAGGGCATGGTCGCGCTCGCGGTGCAGATACTTGTCGACCGGGGAAAGATATCGATGGACTCGCCGGTGGCCGATTACTGGCCCGAGTTTGCCGCGGCGGGCAAGCAGGACATCACCGTGGCCCAGCTCATGTCGCACCAGGCCGGACTGGCGGCCCTGCGGCAACAGCTGGAAGCCGACGCGGGGTACGACTGGGATGGTATCTGCGCGATGCTCGCCGCCGAGGAGCCCTGGTGGACGCCGGGCGAGAAACACGGTTACCACGCGATTAGTTTTGGCTGGCTCGGGGGCGAACTTGTACGTCGGGTTGACGGTCGCGACGTGGCCACCTTCATACGCGAAGAAATCGCGCTGCCCTCGGGAGCCGACTTTTACCTCGGCTTCGGCGGGGATCTCGACGCGCGCTGCGCCGAGATGAGCGAGTTGTCCACCGACCCAGTACCGGCGGGCGAGCCCAACCTGTTCCAGTTAATGATGTCGGATCTCGAGGGCCTCACCGCCCGCGCCTTCACCAACCCGCCCGCGCTCATGCAACCGGGAGCCGTTAACTCGAGGGCCTGGCGCGGAGCCCAGGTGCCGGGTGCCAACGGTCACTCTTCGGCCCTGTCGCTGGCCAGGATCTACGGCAACGCGGCTGGGTTGCTTTCGGCAGAGGCCATAGCCACCTGCGGCCGTGAGTTGGTGCAGGGTCCCGACGCGGTGCTGGAACTGGAAACTCGTTTTTCGGTGGGATTCATGTTGCCGCAGCCGCACATGCCGTTTGGTTCGGGTGAGGGGAGCTTCGGCCACGCCGGTGCGGGCGGCTCGCTGGCTTTTTACGACCCCAAGCGGAGACTGGGTTTTGCTTACGTGATGAACCGCATGGGTCCGCACATACTGCTCGATCCACGGGCCTACCGCCTGCTCACCGCGGTCTACGGGGAGGATAATTAGATGCCAAGCAACAGGGCCCTCAGGTTCATGAACTCTGCACACCGCTGCCTGCTCAAGATGAGCGGGGGAAGGCTGGGCTGGACGGCGGCCGATATGCCGGTGTTGGAATTGACCACCATCGGTCGCAAGTCGGGTAAGCCCCGCTCGGTGATGCTGACCTCGCCCCACCAGGATGGCGATGTGTTGGTCATCGTTGCGTCGAAGGGCGGCGCAGACCACCACCCCAACTGGTTTCTCAACCTGCGGGATAATTCCCAGGTGGAGGTGACCATGCAGGACTGTGCTGACCGCAAAATGAACGCGCGTGTCGCCAGCCGCGAAGAGCGTGAACAACTCTGGCCGGCGATAACCAGCGAGTACACGAACTACGCCGGCTACCAGGGCAAGACCGACCGGGAGATACCGTTGGTAATGCTCGAACCTGCCGACTGATGGGGCATGTCTGAACGCCGGCCAGCGAGCGGGGGCGGCATGGCCGCGCTCGCGTACAGTCTGCGCAAGGGCCGCGAGGCCGGCGGCGTACTCGCACTTTACCGCCGCCTGGCAAGCCGAAACGCGTGCAAGACCTGCGGCCTGGGCATGGGAGGGCAGGCCGGCGGCATGGTCAGCGAAACGGGGCGCTGGCCTGAAGTCTGCAAGAAAAGCATACAGGCCCAGGCCGCCGACATGGCCGCCCCGATTCCTGAACGCTTTTTTGCCGACAATACTCTCGAGCAGATAGGCGCGCTCGGCTCCCAGGGGCTCGAATCCCTGGGCAGGCTGTCGTTCCCCTTACTGGCCGAGCCCGGCGCGACGCATTTTGTCCGTGTGGGCTGGGACGAGGCGCTCGACCGCGCGGCAGCCGGCTTCGAGGCGGCCGGTCCTGACAGCGCATTTTTTTATTCTTCGGGACGCGCGAGCAACGAGTCGGCGTTCCTGATGCAGCTCGTGGCCCGGGCCTGGGGTACGGCCAACATCAACAACTGCTCGTACTATTGTCACCAGGCCTCGGGTGTGGCCCTGACCGAAGCCTACGGTTCGTCCACCGCGTCGGTCACCCTTGATGACCTCGACTCCTGCGACCTCGTGTTGCTGGCCGGTTCCAACCCGGCGAGTAACCACCCGCGTTTTATTACCCGCTTGGTAGAGATCCGCCGTCGCGGCGGCGTGGTGATAGTCGTCAACCCGCTGAAGGAAAAAGGACTGCTGCGTTTTCACGTTCCGTCGGATCCGCGCAGCATGCTGTTCGGCTCCACGGTGAGCGACATCTACCTGCAGCCCCACGCCGGTGAGGACGCTGCCCTGTTCAAGGCCATGCTGCTTGCGCTGGTAAAGAAGGGGGCGACCGACGGGGCGTTCATAGCCGAGCACTCGAGCGGTTGGGACGAGCTCGAGGCCGACCTGTCGCGCTCGGATCTCGGTGCGCTCGTGCAGCGCAGCGGGGTAGACGCGGCTGATTTTGAGCGCGCGGTGGACGCGCTGGCCGTTGCCAAAAACGGGGTGGCGGCCTGGGCCATGGGCCTTACCCACCACGTGAACGGTACCAACAGCGTGGCGGCGCTGGCCAACCTGGTGATGGCGAGGGGTTGGTTGGGGCGGCCGGGTGCGGGACTGTTACCGCTCAGGGGGCACTCGAACGTGCAGGGCGTGGGCTCCTGCGGGGTGGCCCCGGCGATCAAGCAGGCTTTCGCCTCGAAGCTCGAGGAAGTTTATGGTGTGGCCGCTCCCACCGGCAAGGGTTTGGATACCTACGCCTCGATGGAAGCAGCTGAGCAGGGCAGGATCGGCGCTGCCTTCATGCTCGGCGGCAACCTGTTTGCGAGTAACCCCGACAGCGCGTGGGCCTCGCGTGCGCTTGGACGCATAAACACGACGGTTTACCTGGCCACCAAGCTCAACCTGGGGCACCTGCTGGGCCGCGGGCGCACGAGCCTGTTGCTGCCCGTGCTCGCACGCGACGAAGAGCAACAGCCGACAACACAGGAGAGTATGTTCAACCTCGTGCGCATGTCGGACGGTGGTGCGCCTGCACCCGGGGGCGAGGCTCGCTCGGAGGTCGAACTGGTCGCTGAACTGGCCGAGCGACTGTTGCCGACGGGCCGTTTTGACTGGAGCCAACTGCGTTCGCACTCCGAGCTCAGGCGTAGCATGGCACAGGTGGTACCGGGCTACGGACAGCTCGCCGAGATAGACGAAAGTCGCAAGGAGTTTCACGTCGCCGGTCGGGGATTAAGGCAGGGTCATTTTGCCACTGACGATGGTCGTGCCCACTTCAAGGTCACGCCCCTGCCGGTCGAGCAGCAGGCCGAGCCGGGCACCTTTACCCTGATCACCCTGAGGTCGGAGGGGCAGTTTAACACCGTTGTCTACGAGCAGGAGGACCGCTATCGCGGTAACACCCGGCGCGACGTGGTGATGATGTCGAGCGAGGACGCGGGGGTGCTCGGCCTGGCCGATGGTGACCCGGTAGAAGTCTACACCGGCACTGGCCGAATGCGGGTGGTCGTATCTCTTGTCGAAATACGGCCGGGCAACCTGGCCATGTACTACCCCGAGGCCAACCAGCTGGTGCCACGCCGGCTCGACCCGCGCTCGCGAACGCCGGCATTCAAATCAGTCCGTGCACAGCTGGCCCCCTGCTGACGCTGATCCAGACACTGACCACGGGAGGTGGGGATCGCCGCTCTTAACTTCTTGTATTTACAGTGATTTCAGAGCAGGTATAAGGCATGTCGAAAATGTTCTTTGAGCGCCTGAGCGCGCTCGATAATTCCTTTCTGATCTTCGAGAAGCCCGACATTCCGATGCACATCGGCAGCACGATGATCTTCGAGGCTGGTGAGCTGGCCCGTCCCGACGGCGGCATCGACGCCGATTCGGTGCGCGACGCGGTGCGGGCTGCCCTGCCGTTCATCCCGCGCTACAGGCAGAAGATCATGCAGGTGCCCGGTAGTTATCGCTGGGTGTGGGTAGACGATTCTCACTTCAACATCGACTACCACATTCGTCACACGGCGTTGCCCAGGCCCGGTGGAGAGAAGGAACTCAAGCGTCTCGCCGGTCGCATAATGGAAAACCACCTCGACCGCAGCCGCCCGCTGTGGGAGATGTGGGTGGTCGAGGGCATGGACGACGGACGCTTTGCAATCATAAGCAAGGTGCATCACTGCATGATAGACGGCGTGGCCGGTGTTGACCTGATGACGGTGCTGCTCGACGTCGATCCTGAGAGCAAACGCCCCCAGCCCGGTGGCTTTATTCCACGCCGTGTACCGACGCCCTGGGAGCTGCTGACCGACGGAGTGAGCCACCGCGTGATGCTGCCGCTGAGGTTGTTGAAGGGCGCGGGTGCCTTTTTCAAGGAAGCTGACGACACCAAGCGCGACTTGCTGGTACGCCTGCGTGCCGTGGCCAGCATGCTGGGTTGGACCATGGGTAGTGCGGACGACACTCCGTTTAACCGCGAAGTGGGTCCGCACAGAAGGGCCGACTGGTACGCTATGGATCTTGCTCGGGTTAAATCGGTGCGCGCCCGGCTGGGTGGGTCGATCAACGATATCGTGCTCACCGTGGTGGCCGGCACCGTGCAGAGAATGCTCTCCAAGCGCAGGATCAATCCCGGTTCTGTGGACTTCAGGGTGCTGGCACCGGTGAGCGTGCGCGGCAACGACGAACGGGGGCGACCAGGAAACCGCGTGTCCGCCTGGCTCATTGACCTGCCGGTAGGCCGTGTCGACCCGCGCGCACAGCTCGATCTTGTGCGAGAGCAAACCCGTGAACTCAAGGAATCGCGGCAGGCGGTCGGAGCCGAGCTGCTCATCGACGCAGCCGAGTGGGCCCCGTCTACCATGCTCGCGCTTGGCACGCGCAACGTGACCCGTATGCGATTGTTCGACATGATAGTGACCAACGTGCCGGGTCCGCAGTTCCCCGTTTACATGGCCGGCGCTCGCCTGCTCGAGACTTACCCGGTGGTGCCTTTGTTCGACAACATGGGGCTTGGCATCGCGCTGCTCAGTTACGACGGTACGATATACTGGGGCATGAACGCCGACTACGATTTGTTTCCAGACACATCGGAGGTCGTCGACGCCATCGACGAATCGTTTGCCGCCCTCGAGGCGGTGGCGCAGGCGGCTTCAGACGAGCTGACCTCCAGCGGTGGCGAAGTAAACATCCAGCCGCCGGCCGGTAGCAAGTCGGCAGCGGCAGGGGTGGGGGAGGCTCATCCCGAGGCGACCGCGGCCGCCGACACCACCGGCGAGCAGGTTTCCTCGAGCCCGGGCGAGCCGCCGGGCAAGGAGACGCTCAACTAGAGCCCGTCGTTGGGGCCTGCCGTAGCAGCCTGTCGCTGCGGGCATATGCTGCCAGGGCGCTCGACTAGCCGAGTTCGAGCAGCTCGCAGGCGCGGGTAGCCAGGTAGCGGCACACCTCCCCGTAGGTGGTCGCGAGTTCCGAACTGGCATTGCCGTCCAGGCCGCGCTTGTAGACGCCCTGGGTTATGGCGGCCATCCTGAAAAGCGAAAAAGCGATGTAGTAGTTCCAGTTGTCTATGCCGTCGCGGCCGGTTCGCCGGCAGTAGCTTGCCACGTACTGCTCCTCGCTCGGTATGCCGATGGCGGCAAAGTCCACGTCGACCAGGCCGCTCTGCGTAGGACTCTGCACGTGGTAGCCCATGCAGTTGTAAGCGAGGTCGGCCAACGGGTGGCCCAGCGTTGACAGCTCCCAGTCGAGGACGGCTATCATGCGCGTCTGGTCGGGGTGGTAGACCGAGTTTTCGAGGCGGTAGTCCCCGTGCGCTATGCCGCTGGAGTCGTCGTCGGGAATGTTGGCCGGCAGCCAGTCGATGAGCGTGTCCATGTCGGGCAACTGCTCGGTCTGCGAATCGCGGTACTGCCCGCTCCAACGTCCAAGCTGCCGGTCAAAGTAGTTGCCCTGCCGGCCGTAGTCGGCCAGGCCCACGGCGGCGGTGTCTACGTTGTGCAGCGCGGCCAGCACTTCGCCCATGGATTCGTACACGGCCGTTCGCTCTGTTGGCGACAGATCGGGCAAGCGCGGGTCACGGAATATCCTGCCCTCGAGGCATTCCATGATGTAGAAATCGGTGCCGATGACCTCGGCGTCGGTGCAAAGCGCGTACATGCGGGGCACCGGCACGTCGGTGTCGGCCAACGCACTCATCACCCGGTACTCGCGGTCTACCTGGTGGGCGCTCTTAAGCAGGCGGCCGGGAGGTTTCTTGCGCAGGACGTAACGCTGGCCGGGGGTAGCCAGCAGGTAGGTGGGGTTGGATTGGCCGCCCTTGAACTGAGTGATGTCAACCGGGCCTTGAAAGTCTTCGACGTTGGATTTCAGCCAGCAGGTCAAGGGAGCGGGGTCGATGCGGTGCGCTTCGCGTACGGGACCAGCCTGGGATGCGGGATCGGTGTTCATGGCAGGGCTTGTTAGCGCGAACCGTGGGGCGCCGCCAACGGTTCGGACAGGGATTCGTCCTTTAGCCTTCAGCCGACCAGCAGCTTGAGTACGTCGTCGGTGTGGGTGGTCGGGTCAACGTCGGCCAGAGAAGCAACTACGATACCCTTCTCGTCGATCACATAACTTATGCGGGCCGCCCAACCGGCGTCCGGCGCGTCGCAAGCCCCCAGGGCCAGGCCCACCTTCCTGTCTACGTCTGACAGCAGCAGAAAAGTGTAGTCAAACTTTTCGGCGAAGGCCTTGTTCTCTTCGACGGTGTCAAAGCTGATACCGAGTACGGTTACGTTCTTGTCTTCAAATTCGCGGATTCGATCACGGAATCCGTTGCCCTGGACAGTTCAACCGGGGGTATCGGCCTTGGGGTAGAACCACAAGACCACCGGGCCGCCCCTGAGCGCGGACAGTGTGACCTCGCTGCCGTCGTGGGCGGCGAGGGTGAAGTCGGGGGCTTCTGTCCCCGTGGCGATCATGTTGTCTTCTGCTGCCATTGTCTTGTCTCCTCGTGCGGTGGCTTGAGTCTATCCTCGTAAAGCGGCTATGGCGAGCAGCCCGGGGGGCTCTCCACCCCCCCGACCGGGAGCGCGCTGTCGGCTCCGGGTCGCGGCGACGGCCTGCTGTAAGGGCTACGTTAACGGCAGACTTCACGGAGGAGAAACCCGGCGCTGTATTTTTGCCCTTGACGATGGCTCCGGCCAAAGGCTAGGTCTTGAGTGGTGTCAGCGATCGGCAGAACAAGGGGGGTAATAGTGATCCTGGTCGCGGGCCTCGTATTGTCTGCGATGCCCGTCCACGCGGCAGCCGACTGCGCGCAGGAGCGCCTGGCAGCCGAGCGTGGCTATGTGGCGGGGCTGACCGGTTGCTGGCTCAAGCTGGTGCGGGCCGACCACCCCGAAGAGTGGGCGCTGTGCCGGGCCCGCGCGCTGGTGGAGCGCGACGGGCGGGTGCTCGGAGCCCTGCGCACAAACGGAGCCGATGGCGTTGCCTGCGCGGCGACTCTTTTTCAGGGGACGGCTGCCCGGGGCGGAATGGACCAACTCCTGGGCGAGGTCGTTTTTTCGGGTTCCCCCGTGGCTTCATCGTGTTCGACTCGCAGGGTGCGTGCAGTCGGGCGTTATCTTCGCCGCAATCTTTCCTGCATCAAGCGTAGCCTCGGCGGTGGAACCGCCGGAGCTGAACTGGCCTGCCGGGACAAGGCAGACGATTCGCTGTCGAGAAATTGGGGCAGGGCCAACCGTAGGGGCGAGTGCCTCGCGCTTGAAAGCTCAGTGGCCAGCGACTGGGTAGCCCTGCTGATGCCCGACGGGTTGCCGCTGGCCGGGGGCGTGTGCGGCGACGGCCTGTTGCAGTCCGCCGAGGAGTGCGACGATGCCAACCAGGCCTCGGGCGATGGCTGCAGCGGCGACTGCCGGCTCGAGCAGTGCGACGGCAACGGCTGTGGCTGGTGTCCGTACGGCTCGTCGCGGGTGGCCGGTGCCTGCCTGTGCCCAGCCGGTTACCAGTTGCAGGGCGGACTCTGCGTTGACGTCGACGAGTGCGCCGCGGCCAGCCACTCGTGTGCGGTCTACGCCGATTGCGTCAATACGGACGGCGACTACTCCTGCGCCATAGCGTGCACGGAGGGTTCGTTCAGGCAGGCACTCAACGACTGTGGCGGTGACGCCCGCAGGATAAGCTTTGATTGCAAGGGCAAGGTTATCAAGGTGTCGGCGTCAGACCCGCTGCGGACCGTGGCCTGTGACGGTTTGCTCGTGGACGGTCTTGACAGCGGTGTTGTTTTTCAACTCTCACCAGTCTGCGGCGGGGCAAACAGCTGTAGCTCCGATAACTCCGAGTCCTTGTTCCTCGACCTGCAGGGTAACGACAACGTAATACGGCGTCTGTCGATCAGGGGTTTTCACGACGGCGTGCACGTCGCGGGCAGCGGCAACCTGATCGAAGAAATGGCCTTCAGCGACAACTGCGACGACGCTATCACCACCATGCAATCGGGTGTGGGAAACGTGTTCCGCGACGTGTCGGTGAACGGCGGTTGCGACAAGTGCCTGCAGCTGTACGGCGATTCTTCTCTCGCTGTCGGCCAGGTCGGCGAACCGGGGCACTACAACGCCGTGTTCGAGCGGCTGGTAGTAGGCAACTGCGTGCAACCGGTCCGTACGACTGCGGGCGGTCGGTTTCTTTTCAGCGACAGTGTCATTACGGGGTCCCCGAGTGACCGCTGGAGCTGCGACGGCCCGCGTTTCACCAGCGGCCCGGGCGACAGCCAGTCGGTGTACCTCGATGGCCTGCTGCTGGCTAACTGCCGCCGCGGTTTGAGGGTGGGGGGCGAAGTCGGGGCAGTCGTAAGCAACTCCATAATCTACGGCTCGGGACTGCGGGCAGTCCTGGCCTCGGCCGATTCGTCGTTGCTCATCGCCGACAGCATGCTCATCGATAACGGTGGCGGGGGCTCCGTTGAAATTGGTTTCGGCGGCGTCGCACTCGTGGATAACGGCGCTGTTGATCTTGGCGGTGGCGAAGTCACCGTAGGCGAAAAGCTGCAGGGCAGCGGTGGAGGCAATCTGTTCTGCCGCAACCGTGGTCCGGCCGGCCAACTGCTCGACCTGCAGAACAACGGGAGCGCCGGGCAGGTAGTGTCGGCCTCGAGCAACCTCTGGTGCGTCGATCCGGTGTCCAGTGTTGAGGGCGCGGCGGTCGTGGCGCCTTGGACCCTGGTGATTTCGCCTTAGCAGGCTGCCCGGCGGTGGTCTTCGACTTCAAGCTGGACCGAGAAAGGGGCAGCGGCTACAAGTCCCTGCCGTGGCGATAATCGAAGTAGACAATCCCGCCACCGGTGAAATAGCCTGTCGCTTTGAACAGGACAGCAGCGAGTCCCTGGAAGCGGCGCTGGCTCGCGCGGTAGTGGCTGGTCGTGAATGGGCCGCGCTGCCGGTAGCCGCCAGGGTGGTGGTCTGTGAGCGAGCCACCGCGGGGATGGAGCGCGACAGCGATTCCCTGGCCGTCGACATAAGCTCGCAGATGGGCAAGCCCCTGTCCCAGGCCAGGGCCGAGGTCGCCACCAGCTGCGCGCGCGCGCGTTACATGCAGTCGGTGGCCGAGCGCTGTCTCGCCGACAAGCCGCTGGAGGGTCCCGACGGTTTTGAATTTTTTGTTGAGCGCCTCCCGCTGGGCGTGGTGCTCAACGTGCCCGCGTGGAATTACCCGCTGTTGACGGCCGTCAACGCGCTGGTGCCGGCGCTGCTGGCCGGCAACGCAGTGTTGTTGCGTCACTCCTCGCGTACTCCCTTGTGCGGCGGCCATTTCGAGAGGGCGTTTCTCGAGGCCGGGCTGCCGGCGGGCGTACTGGCCGCGGTACAAGCCGACCACGACGCCACCGCCCGCCTGGTGGCTGACCCGCGGGTTGATTACATAGCCTTCACGGGTTCGACCCGGGGAGGCCGTGAGTTGTCGAAGGCGGCGGCGGGGCGGTTTGTGGACCTCGGTCTCGAGCTCGGGGGCAACGACGCTGCGTGGGTAAGAGCCGACGCCGAGTTATCTTCTACAGCCGAGTCTCTTGCCGAGGGCGCTTTCTACAACGCGGGGCAGAGTTGCTGCGGAGTGGAGAGGGTATTCGCGCAGGACGATGTCTACGACGAGTTGCTCGACCTGCTGGTCGCGCGCAGCGCCGACTGGAAACCCGGCGACCCGATGGACGAAGCGACGAGCATGGGGCCCATGGCGCAGGCATCGTCGATAGCGCTGCTCGAGCAACACGTAGCCGATGCCGTGGAGCGGGGGGCGCGCCTGCTTGTGGGGGGCAAGCCCGCTCAGTTGGACGGACGAGGGAGGTACTTCGAGGCGACGGTGCTCGCCGACGTACCCGCCGATGCACAGGTGATGAAGGAGGAGAGCTTTGGGCCTCTGCTCGCCGTTGCCAGGGTAGCCGACGATGAGCGTGCGATCGCTGCCGTCAACGACAGCCGCTACGGTCTCACTGCCTCGGTCTGGAGCCGTGACCTCGACCGTTCGCGCGCCATCGGCAGGCGCCTGGAGGTAGGAACGGTGTTCCTCAACCGCTGCGATTTTCTCGACCCAACACTGCCGTGGTCGGGGTGGAAGGATAGCGGGGTGGGGCTGACCTTGTCCGAGCTCGGCTTCGACCGTCTCACCCGCACGCGCGGATTCCACCTGCGCCTGCCCTGAAGAGAGCAGGCGCGAAGCGGCTTACCGGCCGGCCGAGATTACGTTGGCCAGCGAGAAGTAATCTGCCGTGGTGCCTTCCTCGTCGCCCAGGTTGAAGTACCAGCCCTGCTCGCCCGGAAAACGGTGGCTGGGCAGCGCGCAGAACGTGGCGTGCTCGAGCTGCACGTCGACCATGGTTATAGACGGGTTGTATGACGCTTCGTATTCCTGGCAGTACGGGGCGTCGGGAATGGGGCACTTGGCGTACTTGAACTGGTTGATCCACATCTTCCACAGCTCGCCGGCGGTGTCATAGATGTCGGTGTAAGGAATGCGGTAGCTCTCCTTGTCGAGAAAAATTACCCGCTTGCCGTAGGCGTATTGCGGAAGCAGCGACACTCCCTCGACCACCCATACGTCCCTGGGCTCCCAGAGGTCGGCGTGCACGAAATCACCTGAGCCCTCGCCCCACTTAACGGGCAGGTGCTCTGAGTGGAAACTGCCGAGGACTTTTTTCTCGCCGAGAAACTTCCAGTCCATCCAGCCCACCTTACCGGCGTAGCCTGCGTAGCTGTCCATGTCGGTGTCCTGTCCAAACAGAGCGTCAGAACGCTGGGCCGAAGACAGCCGGCGCACGCGGCGCAATTGCGGCAGGTAGAGCCAGGTGTCGTCCTGTCGCGAAGGTTCCTTGTAACGGAAGAGCAGGAAGCCGACACCCTTGAGATCGAAGGGCTCGAGCAGTGGGTACATCGCTTCCTTGTAACGCACCTTGTCGGGGTTCTCAGGAATGACGGGAAAGGGTTCAACCTCGGTGCGTTCGTACCAGGACATGCGACGGATGTGATCGATGAGAAAGTGACGTTCGACTGTCAGCGGGTGGCCGTCTTTGCCGACAGCGCCGGTGTCGCAGTCAAAGTTGCGCAGGTCGAGGTCGTCCACGCGTATGGTGGCGTTGAAGTTGAACATCAACTTGGTCGCGATCGTGGGATCGTTGGTGTCAACCTGCGGAAACGGCAGCCCTGCCACGTGGTTGCGGATTTCCTTGCGGTCCTCGGACAGCTCAACCTGGGACGAGTATTTTTCGGTGGCCTCCATGAACGGCGGGGGCATGGTCACGAGTGCGTATTCACCCACGCGAATCTTCACGCCGCGGTCTACTGTCCACAGCATGGCCGGGCTGAGCAAGTCCGAGTAGTCATGGATGTTGGTAGTGTCGATGAGCAGCCCGGGCTCGGGGATTTTCTGTTCCGCGGCCGAAGGAGCCGGGGCAAGGAATCCGGGGGCCAGCAGGGTCACCAGGGCAAGCAGGCAGATGGTCTTCGCGGGTCTATTCACAGGTTTCTCCAGTTGCGTATGCCCGCCGCTTCAATGGCAACGGGTCGCCTTGTTTATCTGACATAGATTGCCCAGATATGCAGCCATTGCAAAAAGTCAGGCTACCCCCCCTTGTGGGGCTGCCGGCTGGGTGCTATCGCAGGGGACATGGCAATTCTGTCGATGAGACACAGGCCCTTCGACATCATGTTGGTGACGTGGTTCGCCCTGTGTGCGTTTACATCCCTGGTTATGGAAATGTACATTGTTCTGGGTGTCGACCTTGCCGCGGCCACGGACCCATTGGGGCGTGCCTGGTACTTTTATGCTTCTTCCTGGGACCCGATCTTTCTCGACACCCCGTTGTGGTTGCGTGTGATGTGCGCGATCGACGCTTTTGTCTTTGGCGCCTTCTACCCAGTGCTCGTCTACGCGTTGGTGAAAGGGCTCAACTGGATACGCATCCCGGCGCTGCTCTACTCGGCCGCAATCGTCTACTCCACACTGGTTTATTTCGCTGTTGAAGTTATCGGTGAATCCGGGCGTGCTGATCTCCTGATGGTGTTCGTGATCAACCTGCCCTACACCGTATTTCCGCTGGCGCTGGCCTGGCGGATGAGGATGCCCGAACCCTTCGCCGTGGCCGAGGGGTCGTCGTCCAATGGCCTGGGATTTACGCCCGGATGATGCCTGTAGAAGATGAAACGCACTGAAAAGGGAGGAACGCGATGATGGATGTATTCTGTGAGGGGGGAGCCACGGGTGGTTGCCTGTCGGTGTTGCTGGCGACGAGGGCGCTGGCCTCGGTGTTCCTGTCGGTACTGTTCCTGCAGTCGGCGATTGACAAGTTGAGCGATCGCAGCGGCAACCTCGAGTGGCTCACCGGCCATTTTGCTTCGTCGCCCTTGTCGGGAGTCGTACCCGCAATGCTCACAACCGTCACCCTGCTCGAGCTGGCCGCGGGCCTCGCGTCGGGAGCCGGCGCAGTGATATTGCTTGCGGGTGGTTCGGCTGCGTTGGCGATCTGGGGCGCGTTGTTGTCGGCAGTGTCGCTGCTCGCGCTGTTCTTCGGTCAGCGGCTGGCAAAGGACTACGAGGGCGCCGCGGTACTGGCGGGCTATTTCCTGCTGGCGCTGTTCACCCTCTACCTCTACTCGATCTAGGGGCCAGGTCCCGGGGTGAGCGCTTGAGCGCAACGCGCGAAGGCCGTAGCCTTGGCCGATGGCAGGTCTTAACGAACACTACTTGAAGTTGGCGGCCGGCTACCTGTTTCCGGAAATAGGTCGCCGTGTCTCCGCGTACCAGGAGTCCAACCCGGGCGCTGACCTGATCCGCCTGGGCATAGGCGACGTGGTGCTGCCGTTGCCCGACGCCGTGCGCGAGGCCATGCACGCGGCGATAGATGAAATGGGGAGCGCAGAGGGGTTTCGCGGCTACGGCCCCGAGAAGGGCTACGATTTTCTTCGCGAGGCCATCGTTCGCGAGGCGTTCGCGCCCCGCGGCGTCACGATATCCGCCGAGGAGATTTTTGTTTCCGACGGCTCCAAGTGCGACAGCGGAAACATCCAGGAAATATTCTCCAGCGATGCCACCCTGGCGGTGCCCGACCCCGTGTACCCGGTGTACGTGGACACCAATGTCATGGCGGGACGCAGCGGCAAGGCCGACGCGCAGGGGCGCTACGCCGGCATAGAGTACCTGCCGTGTACCGCTGAAAACGGTTTTGTGCCCTCGCCCCCGGACAAGCCGGTGGACCTCGTCTACCTTTGCTTTCCCAATAATCCCACCGGCAGCGTGGCATCGCACGAGCTGCTTGAACAGTGGGTCGCCTGGGCCGGTAAGCACGGCGCGGTGCTTCTCTACGACGCGGCTTACGAAGCATTTATCACCGACGACTCCTTGCCGCACTCGATCTTCGAGATCGATGGCGCACGCGAAGTGGCCGTGGAGTTTCGAAGTTTTTCGAAGAGCGCTGGCTTCACCGGTACGCGTTGCGCCTACGTGGTCATCCCGAACGAGTTGAAGGGCGACGCCGGTGGCAGCCGCGTGTCGGTGGCCGAGCTGTGGAACCGTAGGCACTCGACCAAGTTCAACGGTGTTTCCTACGTCGTGCAACGGGGAGCCGAGGCGGCGTTGTCGGTAGCCGGGCGTGCCGAGACGAGACAGCGCGTGGATTACTACATGGACAACGCCCGCGTCATTCGCGAGGGCCTCGCCAAGGTGGGCGTCACCACGTTTGGCGGGGTCAACGCGCCCTACGTCTGGGCGCGCACGCCTGGGGATGTGTCGAGCTGGGACTTCTTCGACCTGCTTCTGGACAAGGCCAACGTGGTGGGCACACCGGGTTCGGGTTTCGGTGCCTGCGGCGAAGGCTACTTCAGGCTGTCGGCCTTCGGCATCAGCGACAAGGTGGTCGAGGCGGTCGAGCGCATAAGCACGCGGCTGTAGCGGCCGGCTTACTCCAGGTGACGAGTTTACTTCAGGCTATCATGCGTATGCGTGCGCCATGGGCCAGCCTGCGGCTGAGCGTGCCGCGGTAGGCACCCGAAATCGTGCGTAACTCGATCTCGTAAGGCCCCTCGCCGTGTTCGCCGAGATGGCGGCCGAGCTCATTCTTGCTGTCCTCGCTTTCGACCAGCAGCAGCTCGGTGGAGCCCAGGCGGAACCCGGCAGTCATAAGCCCGTCTTCGGCTATGTAACCAGGGGTTGGCCCGGCCGCGAGCGGCTCCAGTCCGCAGCTTTTCATGGCCGCAAAACGCAGTCGGCTACGGTCGAGGTCGGTCACCGCTATGACCACCCGGGCGATGCCCCCCGCGCCGTTGGCGTGGCGGCAGGCGTCCCCAGAGGGCGCGCGCAGCTCGCGGGCGCTCACGTCGCTTATCAGGAAGGGCAGGTCTTCCGAGCGAGGCACGGCAAATTCCCAGGCCAGGTCTCGGCCGTCGGGCAGGCGCCGTCCGCCTGGTACCGGGCCCTCGTAGAACGCCCCCGCGCTTTGGAGCTCGCCTATGGTGCGCTTGCTGTTGTCGCAGAGCAAGGCGAGGTCGGCCAGGCCCTCGGCCCGCGCGCCGTGCGCAAGAAAGCGCCGCTCGATGCGTGGCCGGCTGGCAAGCGCGCGCTCGAGCAGCCCGACCCTGGCAAGGGCGCGTAGCCCGTAACGCCATGCCGCGCTGGGGAACGACAGCAGCTCGATGTAGCTGCCGTCGTAAAACGAAATGACCGCGTTGGCAGTGCGGCCGCCGGCGTGGCTGCCGCCTGCCAGAACATTGAAACCCAGCGTACGGTAGTTGTCGCTGGCCTGCTCTATGTCGTCAACAACAATTATCGTGTGATCGAGGTTGAGCACGTCAGCGTAACTGCCTGAAGAAGGTTCGCATGTCTTCGACCAGCGCCGCCGGTTCTTCCATGGCCGCAAAGTGCCCGCCACTGTCCATCTCGCTCCAGTGCACGACGTTGTACGCGGCTTCGGCCCAGCGCCTCGGCGGGCGGAACAGTTCCCGTGGAAAGATTGCGCAGCCGGTCGGCACCTTGATCTTCTCGGGTAGCGCACCAAAGCGACCGGCCCTGCGGGTCTCGCAGTACAGTCGCGTGGAAGACGTGATGCTGCCGGTCACCCAGTAGAGGGTTATGTTGGCCAGCAGCTGGTCCTTGGAGAAGCGGTTTTCCACGCGGCCGTCGCAGTCGCTCCACGCGTGAAACTTTTCGACTATCCACGCCGCCAGTCCGGCGGGCGAGTCGTTGAGTCCGTAGCCGAGTGTCTGCGGACGCGTGCCCTGTATGGCCTGGTAGCCTGCACCTTCTTCCATGAACTCTGCCATGGCAGCGAGGCCCTCGGCTTCGCGATCGCTCAAGCCCTGCATGTCGTCGCCCTCGGGTGGAGCGGCCACTACCATGTTCAGGTGCACGCCGGCGCAGTGCTCGCTGTCGTCCAGCCCTAGCCACGAGGTGGCGATTGCACCCCAGTCGCCGCCCTGGGCGCCGTAGCGCGAGTAACCCAGGCCTTCCATGAGTTCGGCGTTACACGCGCCTACCCGCCGGATATCAAAACCGGCTTGTGCCGGCGCTTCCGAAAAGCCGTAGCCGGGTATGGCCGGGCAAACCACGTGGAACGCGTCGGCGGCCTTCCCGCCGTGCGCGGTGGGGTCGGTGAGTGGGCCGATGACGTCCATGAACTCCAGCACCGAGCCGGGCCAGCCGTGGGTGAGTACCAGCGGCATTGCGTCGTCGTGTGGCGAGCGTTGGTGGATGAAGTGCTGCCGGCGTCCGTCAACCAGCGCGGTGTAGTGGTCGAAGGAGTTAAGGCGGGCTTCGACCGCGCGCCAGTCGAAGTCGTTGATCCAGTAGTTGACCAGCTCGCGCAGGTAGCCCAGCTCAGTACCGTAACTCCACTGCGCGTCGTCGAGCTGGCCAGGGAAGCGCGTGCGCTCGAGACGCTCGCGGAGGTCGTCGAGAACCGCCTGGTCTACGTTGGCCTTGAATCGTTCAACGTCCATAGGTCAGCCTTCCATAGGGTAGCGTAGTTCGCTCGTGATCCGGTTGCACTCCGCGAGAACGTCGAACGACAGGGTGACGTCGGCGGCGGCGAGGGTGTCGTCGAGCTGTTCGACCGTGGTGGCACCGATTATTGTTGAGCCGGTGAAGTCCTTCGCCAGTGTCCAGGCGGTTGCCAGGGTGAGCGGCGCCATGCCAGCCTCCTCGGCCACGGCCGCCAGGCGGCGGGATGTCTCGATTGTTTTTTCATTCACGAAACGTTCGGTCATCGCTGCACCGCGCTTGGCGTCCTCACGGTAAAGACTGAAGCGCGCACCCTTGGGCCAGTTGCCGCCGTCATACTTGCCGCTGAGGACGCCGCCACCGTTGGGGCTGTAGGCCAGCAGGCTCACGCCCTCGCGGCGGCACACCAGCGCCAGCTCGTCTTCGAAACGGCGGTTGACCAGGCTGAAGTTGTTCTGGATGGTCTGCATGCGCGGCCCGCCCGACATTTCGGAGGCGGCCAGGCTCTTCATCAGGCCCCAGGCATTTTCGTTGCTGCAGCCCACGTAGCGCACCTTGCCTGCTTCGACCACCCTGTCGAGCCCTTCGAGCACTTCGTCAAACGGAAGTTCGTGGTCGGGCCAGTGGGTCTGGTAGAGGTCTATGTAGTCGGTGCCGAGCCGTCGCAGGCTGTCTTCTACCGCGTGTTCGATGGCGTGCCGGTCGAGAGAGGTCTTGCCGTCGCGGCAGGGTGTGACGAACCATCCACCCGAGGGCCCGGCGATCTTGCTGGCGATGATGAGGGAGTCGCGCGACCTGCCTTTCATCCAACTCCCGAGTATCTCTTCGCTACGGCCGACCCATTTCGCGTCGGGCGGCACGGGGTAGATCTCGGCGGTGTCATAGAAGTCCACGCCGGCGTCGAGAGCGCGGTCGAGTATGGCACGGCTGACCTTTTCGTCGGCCATGCTGCCGAAGGTCATCGTACCCATGCATATTTCGGACACGGTGAGTCCTGATTTTCCGAGCCTGCGTTGTTTCATGAGAGTAATCCGTTCCTTTGGTGGAAAAAGTGCCAGGGTAGCCCCCGGCCAGTGGGGCAGGCGTCAACGCGCATCAGTCCGCTACCGGTTCAAGCCTGAGGGTGAGGGGGTGGGGAAAAAAACGTACGAGGAAGTCGCTCGGGTACTTATCGGCTATGACCGCCGCTACTTTCTCGGCCATGTCCGGGGCGGGGGTGCCGCTGACCTCGTATTGCGAAGCGGCCACGCGGAGGCCGAGGCTGTCGGCCGTGTTGCCGTTGATACGGTCGGCTGCACGTCCCCCGAGGCGCACGTAGAGCTGGTTGTCCACGACCGCCAACCAGACCTTGAACCAGTGCTCGCTCTCACCCTCGCGCTCGGTGCGTAATTCGAGGACATCGCGGTCGGCAAAATAGGCGGGGTTCCAGTCGTCGGCCGTTGCCAGTCCGGCTCCAAGGGTAGATGTCAGCAACAACCAGGCGAATATCGCCAGCATTTTTCTCATGCCGCACCTTTCCACGAGGGCGACGTAGTGAAAAGCCAAGGCCTCACCGGCGGTAATCACTTGCGAAGTCGCTCGTCCTCGCGTGGTCCTGCCGGGGTGCACACGGCGGATTTGTGCCATGATTGGGGCAATGTTTGAAGCCATCAAAGGCCGGGTCAGTGGCCGGCAGCTGCTCGCGCTGTTATTGCTCGTGGCGCTGCTGGCTCGCGTGGCGGGTGCCCGGTGGGGTTTGCCCCTGCTCCTTCACCCCGATGAGAACAAGCTCATCGATCCGGCGTTGCGTATGCTCGACAGCGGCAGCGCCCACCCGGGTGGCTTCCTTTACCCTTCCTTTTTTAGATAAGCGCAGGCCGCGGTGGCCGGGTTACTGCGCGGCTTGTCGGCGTTGGGCGGCCGCGCCGCTCCCGAAATGGCCGACTACTACTGGTGGGGTCGCGTGCTGACCGCGGGGCTGGGCACCGCGACCGTGGCCCTGGCCTGGGCCTGCGCGCGAGCAGCGGGTGCGAGGGCGTGGTCGCTGCTCGCCGCGGCGCTTGTCGCGGTGTCGGTGTTGCATCTGGGACAGTCGATGCTGATCACCACCGATATGCCGGCCACCCTTTGGGTAAGCGCCTGCCTGCTGGCGTGCCTGCGCGTGGCCCGCGGCCACGACGCCGTGCGCGACTACCTGTTGGGCGGCGCGATGGCGGGCCTCGCGGCTGGCAGCAAGTACAACGGTGGCCTGGTGGCGTTGGCGCTGGTGGCGGTTCACCTGTCGCGCGGATTTTCGTTGACTGCCCTCTTCGACCGCCGCCTGCTGGCGGGTGGCGCGGCGGCAATGGCTGCCTTTCTTGTCAGCACGCCCTATGCCCTGGTCGAGCCGGGTGAACTGTGGCGATTCCTCGTGCTGCAGAGCGATGCTTATTCTCACCATCCGGGAGCCGAGACGGGAGCGGTCACAAGCTACGCGGCTTACTGGGCCACCTTGCTGCGAAAGTTCGGTGGCCCGCAGCTGTTGTTGGCGGGCATTGGCGCGGTGGCCCTGTGCACGCGCGCACGTTCGACGGCGGTGGTGCTCGGCGGCTTCCCGCTACTCTATTTTGCTTTCATGGGCGCCTACCCGGTGCACTTTGAGCGCAACGCTGTCGTACTGCTTCCCGCCCTGGGAGCGTTGGCGGCGGTGGGGGCGGCCACGGCCTGGCAGGCAAGTGCAAAACCCGGTGGAGCCAGGAGCGCGATGCTGCTGCGCGCGCTGTTGGTGCTCGTGCTGGTGGCGGGTGCCTCGCAACAGGCCTCGCGCTCGGCCGCACACCTGCGCCTCGCACGCCTGCCCGACACCCGCTTGCTTGCCATGGACTGGATGCAGCAGAACCTGCCGCGGCGAAGCACGGTCGCCCTGGAGCACTACACACCGCCCCTGGCCGCGGGGCCCTTGTGGCCAACCCGCCTGGGCTACGGTGGCCTCGTGCGCAGCGGCGGACTCGCGGGCTTTGATTACCTGGTGGCGAGCAGCGGTGATTACGGCCGCTTTGTTAACCACCCCGAGCGTTACCCCGAGCAGGCGGCGGCTTACCAGCGCGTGTTTGCATCGAACGAACTGGTTAAGGTTTTTAGCCCCGACTGGCAGAGCAGCAACGGCCCGGAGATTCGCGTGTACCTCACTCCCGCGGGAAGTCGGCGCATTGAGCGCCGCCTGCGCAGGCGGTCCTCGCCGCCATCGGCACCGTAAGCCCGCGCTGTCAGCCCGCCGTAAGTTCGAAGCGAGAGTGCCGCGATGAGTCGCCCACGAGATCCATGAACACGCGGCGTTCGCTGAAGCGCCAACGTCCGTCGTCGCGTTTGAAGCGGTCGTGGTAGCGACCCGCGACGACCACCGTGAGCTCACCGGCCTCTACCGATTGCAGCACCGTGTAGCGCGAGCGCGCCAGGCAGCTGTCGTCGTCGAATTCTAGGATGAGGTTGCCGGTAACGTGCTGGGTACGAGGGCTGCCGTCGTAGAGTATGACCGTCGCCTGCATGATCGACAGCAGTTCTTCGCTCCCCGAGATGACGATGTCCTCGCCGAAGCAATAACTGCCCTGGTCAAACAACGCGGCGACTCCCGCCAGGTCGCCGGCGTCGAGAAGCTCGGCGTAACCGTAGATAAGCGCTTCTACCTGCTCTCGTTTCTCCACGCCCCTTTCTACACGGATGCCGTCGCGCTAGACAAGTACCCGGCCCGTTGCCTGACTGCCCGGGCGTTGAGTCTACTTCGCGCAGCAAGCAGACTCCGCTGATGGAGACTTCTCCCGATCCTCGCCACCAGTGGCACGAAATGACAGTCTCGCGGGTGATTCGCGAAACCAGCGACGCGTGTTCACTGGTTTTTGACGTACCGGTCGAGCTGGCCGATGTGTTCAGCTACAGGGCCGGGCAGTTTCTCACCCTCCGGGTGCCCTGGCAGGACGGTAGCCTCGACCGCTGCTACTCGCTTGCCAGCTCACCCGACAGTGACCCCGAGCACAAGGTGACGATCAAGCGCGTGGAAGACGGCAGGGTGTCGAACTGGTTGAACGAGAACGTCGCCGAGGGCGACGTTCTCCGGGTGCTACCGCCGGCCGGCCACTTTCACCTCGGCCACTGCGGGGCTGGCAGCGACGGCGGGGGCGAGAGCGATCTTTTTCTTTTTGCCGGCGGCAGCGGCATCACTCCCGTTATATCCATACTCAAGACGGCCCTGGTCACCGGCTCGAGCAGGGTGAGTATGCTCTACGCCAATCGCGACCACGACAGTGTTATTTTTGACGCCGAGCTGGCCCAGCTCGAAAGCCGCTACAGCGACCGTTTTGACCTGCAACGGCGCTATGACGACAGCGATGGTTTTCTCGACCTTGCGGGCGTGCGCGCATTGTCGGCCGGTAACTGCGACAGGGAGTTCTTCGTGTGCGGCCCCGGCCCCTTCATGGAGGTGGTCGAGCAGGGCCTGCGCGATGAGCTGGTGCCCGTGGAACACGTACACGTTGAGCACTTCGTGTCGCCCGCCGACGTCGACGACGAAGAGCTCGCCCGCGAGCAGGAGAAGGTAGCCGAGCAGGCGCGCGAGCAGGCCGCCGACAGCGGCGAAGCGATCAAGGTCGTGGTAGTCATCGACGGCCGCGAGCACGAGCTCGAGCCCGAGCCCGGACAGACAGTGGTGGCGGCGGCCCAGGCGGCTGGTATCTCGGTGCCCTTTTCCTGCACCGAGGGCTACTGCGCCTGTTGCATGGCACAGCTGGTAGAGGGTGAAGTAAAAATGCTGCGCAACGACGTGCTCACACCCGCCGAGATAGAGGACGGTTGGGTGCTCACCTGCCAGGCGGTTGCGCTCGGTGGCCGCGTGCGCGTGGAATACCCGGACTGATATCTTGTCGCTGACCCCGGGATTGTTTGCAGGGGTCGATTCGTGGCGATCGGCAACGGGCGGTCGAGTGGAGAACAAGTATGAAAGAAAAGTTGCAGAAGAGCGATGAGCAGTGGTTGGCCCAGTTGGGCGAGCAACGCTACGCGGTATGCCGGCGCGCGGGCACCGAGCCGGCCTTCAGCGGTGAGTACTGCGACAACAAGCAAGCGGGGGTCTACCTCTGTGCGGGTTGCGGGCAGCAACTGTTCTCCTCCGACGCCAAGTTTGATTCGGGCAGCGGCTGGCCCAGCTTCAACAGTACCGTCGGTGACGACAAGGTGGAGGAGCATGGCGACTCGAGTCACGGCATGCAGCGCACCGAGTTGGTTTGTTCGCGCTGCGACTCACACCTCGGTCATGTTTTTCCTGACGGCCCGGCACCGACCGGACTGCGCTACTGCATCAATTCGCTGTCGCTGAATTTTGACGGCGACCCCGGCGACGAAGACTGACGCGCACTGGTTCAGCCCGGTTGCTAGATGCCGGCCTCAACCGATTGCTCGGGCTGGGGTAGTTCGCTGGTCCTGGCTCCGCGGTTTGCGAGGCCGTTGTTTTTTCCGCGACCGTCGTGGCTCGGGCCCGAGCCCGGGAGCGGCGGCAGTAGCCGCGACATTGCCAGGGCGAGGAGCAGCGCGCCCACCCCTCCCGCCAGCGCCGGCGTGCGCGGACCCAGTGCGTCGCTCATCCAGCCGGTCATGAGGTTGGATAAGACCCCGCCCAGGCTGACGCCGGCCATGGCCAGGACTCCCTGGGCGGTTGACCGCAGGCGAGCAGGCACCACCGCGTCAACGTAGAGCGGCGCGCCCAGTATCAGGCCCATCACTGTGACACCGTGAAGAAGTTGCGCGGCGTAAACAATGCTGAGGTCGGTCGCCCAGGCTGACACCAGCCACCTGGCCGAACCCGACAGCAGTCCGATGGCCAGCAATCCACGCGCGCCGACCTTCTGTTGCACCATGCCTATCATGGCCACCAGCGGCAGCTCGAGCAGCAGCATGATGACCCACATATCTGAAACCATGTTGACGCCGCCGCCCAGCGATTCCACGAACAGCGGAAACAGGGACATGGGCCCCTGCAGGAAGAGGTAGGCGAGCAGGATGAAGAGCAGCATGCGGAGGAACGATGGTTCGGACAGCAGCAGGCGGTAGTCGCGCCGTTCGGCCCGTGCCGACACGGTCTTGCCTCGAGGTAAGGCGAGTGCGACCAAGCCGGCGGAGGCAAACAGCAACGCGGTGGCCGGCATCATCAACGACAGGTCATCCGGCTCTGCTCCGCTACTGGCGAGCAGGCGCGGAAACGCGACCACCGTCACCAGGAATCCCACGGTGCCCCACACCCTGACCAGGCCGTAAGCGTGGGGGCCGAGGTCCTGCACTGTCGCCAGGGTGATAGAAACCGCCAGTGGAATTACCGCGGTCATGAACAGTGCCATCACTGCCGTGCCCAGTGCCAAGGGTAAGAAGCCGTCGAGTTGGCCCAGCAGCACGAAACCCGCCGCGGCACCGAAACTCACCAGTGCGAGCACGCGGGTGCGCGAGCCGCTGCGGTCGGCGAGCTGGCCCCACAGTGGGTGGGCGAGCATGCCGGTGGCGGGCGTGATGGCAAATACCAAGCCCGTTTGCGTGGCCGAAAGGCCGACGGTGGAGTGCAGGTACATGCTGAAGTAGGGAAAGAACACCCCCAGTGCGCCCAGCGCCAGGAAATCAAACAGTGCTATGAATACCGCCGCGCGCACGATCGGGCGACGGTCAGGCGTTTTCTATTTGTTGGGCCGGTAGCGAAAAGGTAACTCGCTCTTCGGCAGTACGCAGTTCTTCGACCTCGGTGCAGCCGAGCTCTCGCAGGCGTACCAGCGTTTGTTGCACCAGCAGTTCCGGGGTTGACGCGCCGGCCGTCACGCCTGCGGCCAGGCGGTCGGTCGCGTCTCGCTTGTTGAGATGATGGGCGAGGTCTTCTTCGGAAATGTCAGCCGCGGTTTCAATCAGCGTGGCGTGAGCTCCTGCGCTGCGGGCTACCTCGACCAGGCGGTTGGCGTTGCTCGAGTTGGGTGAGCCCAGCACGAAGACCACGCGGCAGCGGTGCGCGAGCGCCTTGACCGCCTCCTGGCGGTTCTGGGTCGCGTAGCAGATGTCGTCTCGTCCGGGTGTGCTGACGGCTGGGAAACGCTCGCGAATGGCCGAGATGATTTCGCGGGTGTCGTCCACCGACAGCGTGGTCTGTGTCACCACGGCCACGCGTTCGGGGTCGCGCACCTGGACCCTGGCAATGTCTTCGACCGTCTCGACCAATTGCATGCGCTCGGGCGCGTGGCCCAGGGTGCCCTCGACCTCCACGTGGCCGCGGTGACCTATAAGGAGGATGTCGTAGCCCTGGCTGGCGAACCGGGCGGCCTCCAGGTGTACCTTGGTCACCAGTGGGCAGGTGGCGTCGACCACGCGCAGGCCCAGTTGGTCGGCCTGCCGCCTGATGGCCGGGGACACCCCGTGGGCGCTGAACACCAGCAGGCTGCCGCGCGGTACATCGGCCAGGTCCTCCACGAAGCGGGCGCCTCGGCTTTGCAGGTCTTCGACGACGTGGCGGTTGTGGACGATTTCGTGGCGCACGTAGACCGGCTGCCCGTGCTGTTCGAGTACCGTGTTGACGATATCTATGGCGTAGCTTACGCCCGCGCAGAAACCTCGCGGGCTGGCCACGATAGCCTTGTTTTTACCAGTCTGGCCAGTTTGGTCACCGTCTTTCTCGCTCGTCGCCACGCCCGGAAAGTAACCGGAATACGCTCCTTTTGCTATAAAAGGCAGCGGAGCCGGAATCGAGGCCTGGCACTTAAGCCGCCAAGGGTGCCTGGCCCCCTTTCGGGGAGCTGCAGGCTGTGGCACAATGATGCGACAGTATGAAACAATATTTGCAACGACCAAAGCCGCATGGGCTGCGCAATTTCCAGGGGGTGTACACCAACTCCCGCGCCATGCTCGACATGTTTTTCCAACTCGAGAAGGTGTCGCGGAGCGATTGCCCGGTACTCATCGTGGGCGAGACCGGCACGGGCCGGGAGACGGTGGCGCGGGCGATACACGCGCTGGGTGATCGTCGGCGCGCGGCTTTTGAAACCGTCAACTGCGCCGCCCTGGGCGAGGCAAGCCTTGAGCTTGATCTCTTCGGTGACGGGGGCGACACCGATACCGCAGACAGTGCGGGAGCCATCGCGCGTGCCGATGAGGGCTCGCTGTACCTTGACGAGGTTGCGGAGTTGCCCCTCTCCGTGCAGTCACGCCTACTTGGTTTTCTTGAAGACGGCAGCTTCGTGCGCGGCTCTGCCGGCGGTGCCGGTCGTTCGGACGCCAGGGTGCTGTCTTCGACCAGTAGTGACGCGGTCGTTGCCGTAGAACAGGGCAACCTGCGCGAAGATCTCAGGTACCGCCTCGGAGTTGTGATGTTGTTGATCCCGCCACTGCGAGATCGCAGCGGCGATGTATCCGCCCTGTTCTGGCACTTTCTCGAAGAGTTGCGAGGCAAGTACGGCGAGGTGCCCGGATCGATAAGCGAAGAAGCCATGAAGGCTCTTGAGGCCTGGCACTGGCCGGGCAACCTGAGAGAGCTGCGCAACGCAGTGGAGCGCGCCGTGGTGATGTGTCGTGGCGACGAGTTGGGGATGGACGATCTGCCGCCCGAGCTTCTCGGCGCGGCCAGGACTTCTCCGCCCCCGGTGGTTATTTCTTCGAGGGTGGTTGAGCCGGCCGGTTCGGCTGGGCTCGCGCGCGACCTTACGCCCGTGCAGGAGCAGGAGTGCCAGCGCCTCATGGCTGCTCTGAGCGAAGCCCGCGGACACCGCGGAAAAGCAGCCGAAACACTGGGGATGAGCCGCTCTACCTTGTGGCGTAAGCTGGGCCGCTACGGCCTGAGCTGAAACGGCGCCTTCCCGCGGCCTGTTAATTCCCTCGGCCGCCGCGGCAGTTGCCTGTCACCGGTTGATGAGTCAGCTCGGGGGGAGTAATCCGGTTATATGAACTGCGACGACCTCAGGGCCTCGTTGCTGCGGCTGGAGGGCCGTGGCTACCCCGCCTACAAGGACCTGCGCGGTCGTTATGACTTCGGCGATTTCTGTCTCGAACTCGTGCGCGTACAGGGTGACCCCTTCGCCGGACCGTCGCGATTGGGCGTAAGGGTGGAAGGTGACGTTGCTGGTTTTCCTCCCGGGCTCTACAGCAGCCGGGTTCGCAGGATCGCGTTGGCCGACTACGTGGCCAGGCGCTTTGCGTTACTGGCCCAGCGTAGCAGCCACAGCCGTGGCTCGGGCAAAAGCGGGCGACTTAAAATGGAACGGCCGGGGCAGCAGGTGCTCGAGCAGAGCGCCGTCATGGTGGGCGAAGACGGCGCCCTCGAGCTTCGGTTTACTGCCGGCCTTCCGGCCCGCGGGCGTCGCATCGCGGGACGCGAGGCCGAGGCCATGCTCTGCGATGATCTGCCTGAGCTCGTCGCCGCCACCGCCTACTACGAGAGCCAGGACGCTGCCGAATTAGAGATCCACGTTCAGACCGTCGAAGACTCACGCGCGCTCAGAGACCAGCTGACCGAACACGGACTGGTGGCCTTCGTGGCCAATGCCAGCGTGTTGCCGCGCGCGAGCGGTGTCGACGATCGTCCGCTCAGCGACGACGTCGTGGAGTTCTCGTCGCCTGTTTCGTTGGAGGTCGAGCTCACGGCTCCCAACGCCGGCGTCGTGCGCGGCATGGGCCTGGCCACCGGTGTCACGGTGATAACCGGTGGTGGCTATCACGGTAAGTCGACCTTGCTCAGGGCTTTGGAGGACGGTGTGTACGACCACTTGCCGGGCGACGGCCGCGAGCGGGTCGTGGCCCTCGGGTCAGCCGTGAAAATACGTGCCGAAGAAGGCCGGTCAGTGGCGGGTGTAGACATTTCGCCTTTTATTTCTGATCTGCCCGGCGGCAGGTGTACGCGCAGCTTTTTTACCGACAACGCCAGTGGCAGCACTTCGCAGGCCGCCAACATAATCGAAGCGCTGGAAGCTGGCGCGCGCCTGCTTCTCATCGACGAAGACAGCTCGGCCACTAATTTCATGATACGCGACCGGCGCATGCAGGAACTCGTGGCGAACGAGCACGAACCCATAACGCCGTTTGTCGACCGCGTGCGCCAGCTCTGCGAGCAACACGGAGTTTCGTCGGTAATTGTTATCGGTGGTAGCGGCGACTACCTCGACGTGGCGGACAAGGTGGTGGGCATGAGGGACTACCGGGCGCTCGATCTCACAGCGAAGGCTCGCGAGGTGGCGGCTCGTTTTGAAAGCGGCCGCAAGTCCGAAGCCCTTAACGGTTTCGAGTCGCCGGCGGGCAGGACCCTGCAACGCGCGGGCTTCGACGCTTCGCGTGGACGCAAGGAGGTCATGGTCAAGGTACGCGACCACGGGTGCATCGTGTTTGGCGAGCACGAGATCGATCTCTCGGCCGTTGACCAGCTTCTGCACCCTGCGCAATTGCGGGCCGTGGCCGAGGCCATGCTCCACGTCGGCGCGTGTTTTGCCGACGGCCACCGTAGCCTGGCAGAGGTCATGGACTTGTTGTTTGACGAACTCGACCAGGAGGGGCTGTCTGTTCTGGCGCGCAACGGGGAGGGGGATCTCGCCGCTTTTCGTCGCCATGATTTCGCAGCGGCCGTGAATCGGCTGCGCGCACCGGTTATAAAACTCGCTCGTCAGGGGTAGAGTAAGACCGTAGAGAGGTTTCTTTTCGATGTTCCATGCAACAGATGACCTGCGCATCGCAGAACTGCGCCCCCTGGTTTCACCGGCCATATTGATCGAGGAAATCCCGGTGAGCGAAAAAGCTTCGACCTGTGTATGGCGAGGGCGCGAAGCGGCTGCGGCGATAGTCAAGGGGCAAGATGACCGCCTGCTGGTGGTTGTCGGGCCTTGCTCTATCCACGACCCCGCGGCGGCGGTGGAGTACGCCGGGCTTCTCAAGCAGGAAGCTGATCGCCTGGCCGACGACCTATGCGTGGTGCTGCGGGTGTACTTCGAAAAACCTCGCACGACGATCGGTTGGAAAGGGCTCATAAACGATCCCGATCTCGACGGTAGCTTTAATATAAACCACGGGCTTCACCGGGCACGCGGCCTGCTGCGCGACATTGCCGAGCTGGGCCTGCCCATCGGCACCGAGTTTCTCGATACCATAAGTCCCCAGTACACGGCCGACCTCGTGTCCTGGGGCGCCGTGGGCGCGCGCACCACCGAGAGCCAGGTACACCGCGAACTGGCGTCGGGCTTGTCGGTGGCCGTGGGGTTCAAGAACGGTACGGACGGCAACGTGCAGATCGCCGTGGACGCCATACGCTCGGCGCGCACCGAGCACCGCTTTCTTTCGGTCACCAAGCAGGGTCTGTCGGCGATTGTCGCGACACGCGGCAACGATACCTGCCACGTCATCCTTCGGGGATCTACGGCCGGGCCCAACTACGACGCTGCGTCGGTGGCGGAGGTTATCTCGACGCTCACGGCCGCCGGCCTCGCCGGCTCGGTGATGGTCGATTGCAGCCACGGAAACAGCCGCAAGGATTTTCGCCGGCAGGCCGCTGTGTGTTCGGACATAGCCGGACAGGTGGCCGCCGGGTCGCACTCGGTATTCGGCCTGATGATAGAGAGCAACCTCGTGGAGGGTCGCCAGGATCTCGGGGGCGAGCTGCTGCACGGACAGAGCGTGACCGACGCCTGCGTGTCGTGGACAGACACAGAGCCGATGCTCGACGAGTTGGCTGCGGCCGTGCGGCGACGGCGCGCGGGCTAGTTTTCAGGCGAGCAGCGGCAGCAGGCCGTCTGCGATGAGCACCTTGCTGCCGGCCAGCAGCAGGGCCAGCCGGTACATCCGTCGAAACAGCGATTCGGACACGTGGCGGGCCAGCAGGCGGCGACCGATGAGCGTACCAGGGACCACGCAAGCCACCAGCACCGCCAGTAGCAGTGCGGACCTGGCGTAGTCAAAGTTCCACAGGGTGACAAAGACCGGCAGCTTGACCAGGTGCAGTAGCGATTGGCATACCGCCTTGGTGGCCACCACCTGCTGTCGGGTCATCGGCCGCCGTAGGAACAGCGGTGCTATGAGAGGCCCGACGGCGCCCACCGCCAGCGCGCAGGAACCCGCGACGAATCCCAGCGCGGGCCAGTCCCACCAGTGACCGACCTGCAGCGGGTTGTCGTTGACATTGCCGTTGGCCGAATCGTCGTTGCTCGGCTCGCCGTCGTCGGCGTCCCGGGGGCTACTCGCGGGCTCAGGAATCACCAGCATCACGAGAATCCACGCACCCACCAGCAGCTTGAGCCAGGGGTCGGCGCCCGGGCTGCGCGCCAGCTCGCCTATCAGCAGCGCGCCCAGCAGGCCACCGGGTAGCAGGCCGGCGGCGAAGCGCACTACCACCGGCCAGCTGACCTGGGGCAGGTAGGCCAGCACCCGCGTTCCGTTGCTGGCCAGTTGCACGACAGCGTGAAGAGGGATTACCTCAGCCCACGGCAGGGCGGTGAGCATGACGGCCAGCAACAACGCGCCGCCACCCATGCCGAGCACGCCCGAGAGCGCCGATGTGGCCAGCGCGGCCACTGCCAGTGTGATCAGCAGACCCATGGCGACAAGTTAAACGGGTTGGGCAACAGCGGCTAATGGAAGTCGCGGCTGGTCACCGGCCGTGGACTGCGACTGAGACCGGGCACCCAGGGGTTTTCGACAAGCAGGTGCACCACGCCGTCTTCTGATTGTACGCGACCGGTGACGCCCAGGAACGAAGTTGTTTTGAGTAAAGCGTGGTGTTGTTCGAACACCCGTTGCCATACCACCAGGTTGACGAAGCCGGTTTCGTCCTCCAGCGTCATGAAGACGACCCCGCCCGCCGTGGCCGGCCGTTGTCTGCAGGTCACCAGCCCGGCGTAAGCGGTGCGGGTGCCGTCGGCCATGGCGTTGAGCGAGGCGGCATCGGGTAGCCCAGCCTCGCGTAGTTCGCCACGCAGGTCTTCGAGCGGATGTCCGCGCGCGCTGTGCGAAGCCACTTCGTGGTCCCAGGCTATGGCGGTGCCACGGTCCAGGCCGGCAAACGCAGGCAGAGCTTCGGCCACCTGCATGTTGAGCGAGTCGTCGCGCTCGAGTACCAGGGCCGCCACCTGCCACAACGACTGCCGACGATTAAGGCCAAAACAATCGAGCGCGCCAGCGCGGGCGAGTGCGCTGGCCGACCTGTCGTCAACGCGGCTACGCCTGACGAAGTCTTCGAGAGACTCAAAGCCCCGGCTTTCGCGCTCGCGTACTATGGTGTCGGCGAGCGCGCCGGGCAGTGAGCGCAGCGTGCGCAGGCCCATGCGCAGGCAGAGTTCGCCGTGACTGCCGTCGTCGCCAACAGCAGCCCGCCCGGCCACACCATCGCCGTTGCCGCGGCTGCTGCCCCGCAGGAATTTTTCCAGCGTGCAGTCGCGCTCGCTCACCGACACGTCCAGTGGCAGTACCTTCACTTCGTGGCGGCGGGCGTCGTTGACGATGGTGGCAGTGGAATAAAAGCCCATGGGCTGGGCGTTCAGGAGCGCGCAGGCAAAGACCGCGGGGTGGTGGCACTTGAGCCAGGAGGTGGCCCAGGCCAGCAACGCAAAGCTGGCCGCGTGGCTCTCAGGAAAACCGTATTCGCCAAATCCCCGTATCTGTTCGAACACGCGCTCGGCAAACTCACGGGTGATGCCCCTGGCCATCATGCGTGTGACCAGCCGGTCGCGGTGGCGTTCAATGCGGCCGGCGTGTCGCCAGGCCGCCATGTCGCGTCGCAGTTGGTCGGCCTCACCGGGGCTGTAGTCCGCCGCCACGACGGCGAGGCGCATGACCTGCTCCTGGAACAAGGGCACGCCCAGGGTCTTGCTCAGCACCGGTTCGAGGCAGGGGTGAGGGTAGACGACCGGCTCCCTGCCACTGCGCCGTGCGAGGTAGGGGTGCACCATGCCGCCTGTTATGGGGCCCGGGCGCACTATGCTGATCTCTATCACGAGGTCATAAAAACAACGCGGACGCAGGCGTGGCAGCATGGCCATCTGCGCGCGGCTCTCGACCTGGAACACGCCCACGGTGTCGCCGCGACAGAGCATGTCGAAGGTAGCCGTGTCGTCGGCGGGGATGTCGGACATCTCCAATTGCAGGTCCTCGTGCTGGTCGAGCAGGTCGAAGGCCCGGTGCAGCATGTTGAGTGCGCCCAGCCCCAGTAGGTCGACCTTGAACAGGCCCAGGGCCTCGATGTCGTCCTTGCTCCACTGGATCACGGTGCGCGCTTCCATGCTCGCATTCTCAATGGGCACCAGGTCGTGCACGGGCTCATAACCGAGCAGGAAACCTCCCGGGTGTATGGACATGTGCCGTGGGAAATCGAGGATCTCGTTGGACAGTGTCAGCAGGTGGCGGTGTATCGTCAGCTCGGGGTCCAGCGCCGCGGCAGACAGGTCTGCTTTTTCTACGCACGAACGATGCGAGAGCACTCGCGCCAGCCGGTCGGTTGAGGTCTCGGGCAGTCCGAGGGCCTTGCCCACGTCGCGCACGGCTGACCTGGCGCGGTAGCGCACCACGTTGGCTACCATGGCGGCGTGCGAGCGCCCGTAGCTTCGGTAGACGTGCTGGATGACTTCTTCGCGGCGGTCGTGCTCGATGTCGAGGTCTATGTCGGGAGGTTCGGCCCGCTCCCTGGATAGAAAGCGTTCGAACAACAGGTCGCTGCGCGTCGGGTCGACGGCCGTTATCCCGAGGCAGAAGCACACCGCCGAGTTGGCGGCCGAGCCGCGGCCCTGGCAGAGGATGCCATGCTCGCGGCAGAACTCTACGATTTCGTGCATGGTCAGGAAGTAGCCCGGGTAGTCCAGCTCGTTGATGATGAGCAGTTCCTTTTTCAGCTGCGCGGTGACCGCCGTGGGGACGTCGCCGCGGTAGCGCCGGGCTGCGCCGCTGAGCGTGAGCTGTTCGAGGTGTTGCATGGCCGTGCGGCCGTCGGGCAGGCGATGGTCGGGATAGCGGTAGCAGAGCTGAGACGGGTCAAAGCTGCACAGCTCGGCGATCTGGTGGGTACGGGCCACGGCTTGCAGGTCATCGCCGTACAGGCGCGCGAAATCCCGTGGCCCTAGTAGTGCGTGGCAGTCGTTGGGGCGCGTGAGCCTGCCGGCAGCCGAGAGCGTGGTGCCGTGGCGGATGCAGGTGACCACATCGTGCAGCCTGCGACGCTCGGGCAGGGCGTAAAGCACTTCGCTCGCAGATACCACGGGCAGTTGCCAGCGCTGCGCGCGCGTGAGCAGGCGGGCGTTGGCCTCCACCTCGGGTGCTTCTTGGTGACGGGCCAGGATCGCGTACAGGCGCTCGCCAAAGGCCTCGGCGAGCAGGCGCTGCGGGTGCACGGGCTCGGCCTCGGCGGTGAGCAGGCTGCGTGGCCCTCCCCACAGGGCCAGCATGCCCTGGGCGTGTTCGGCGATCTCCTGCCACGACACCGACGAGCTGCCCTTGGGCGAGCGCAGTCTTCCGCGCGTGATCAGCCGGCAGAGGTTGGCATAGCCGCCGCGGTCTACGGCCAGCAGCAGCAGGGTGGAGCCGTCGTCCACCGTGACTTCGGAACCGGTGATGAGTTTTATGCCCAGTTCTCGCGCTCGCTGCCACGCTTTGACCATGCCGTACACGCCGTCACGATCGCAGAGGGCGATGGCCGGCAGGCCGAGCCGGTGACAGGCGTCGACCAGTTCGCCGGGATGGCCGGCGCCTTCGAGAAAAGAAAAATTGCTTTTGCACCACAGGGGCACATAGCCGTCGGGCCGTTGTTGCACAGTGTTGTCCTCGGCTCCTACCCCAGGCTCCTATTCCACCCGTCCGTGCAGGAACCAGCGGTTGCGCTTGTCGTCGAAGTAAATCCACAGAATCTGTTCGTCTTCGGTCTGGGCAAACCAGTACTCGCGTTGCACGCCGCGATCGCCGCCGTCGCCGGCCCACCAGCCGCCCGACAGCAGGTAGGGGCCGTCGCGGTGTCTGACCGCACCGCTGTCGGCACCCAGCGGATGCCAGTCGCGGCCGGCCGCGGGACGGGGGGCAATGGGGCGGGGCCGCGATACGCGCCGCAACAGTGGCCGTTGCCTGACCTGTCGCGGTTCGGCCGCTTGCAGGCCGGGCTCGCCCGGCAGTCCCAGCGGCAGCCAGGTCCACGACGCCTCGGGCAGGTGGGCCTCGCGCAGTGCGGCGCGGGTTACCGCCGCTTCGCCCAGCTCTGCGCGCACGCGCGCCAGCGCCCGGTTGGCTGCCTCGAGATCGCGACCGCTGCGACAGCCTGGTAGTTGGGCCTGCCCGGGAGGTGTCTTGACGGTGTCGGCGCGGATCTCAAGCTCGCTCACGGCGGCGGGCAGGCGCCCGCTGCCCAGCCTGAGGGTGAGCAACTCCATCAGTGCCGATACGTCGAGCGTGGCAGTGGCCGGGTGCAGGCTTTCGAGTCGGTTGCTGCGATCGTCGAGTTGCAACATAAGGTGAAGCACGCGCAGCGACCGGCCCCGCGAGGCCAGCTGGGCCAGCAGTTGCTTGAGCATCGGTTGCAGGATGAACAGCAGTCGCTCGCTGTCGTCAACCGCCTGGTCGAGCAGGGTTTTTACGCTGCAGGGAATCTCGACTGCAGTGGGTTGCAGTGGGTTCCACAAGCGATCGTCGGCCAGTGCGTGCAGGCGGGCGACCTCGTGACCAAAGCGACGCTTGATGCCGGCGGCGGGCAGGCGCAGAAACGCGCCCACGCTGCGCACGCCCAGGCGCTCGAGTTTTTCTACCAGCGCGGGTGGCAGGCCGAGCCGGTCGAGAGTAATGCGACTGGCCAGCCGTCGTTCCTCGTCGGGGCTGTTGAGCACGAGGGCCCGCCGCCCGGCACCCGCCAGAGCCCGGGTACCGAAACGTGAAAAGCCGGCCACGCTCGAGGCCTGCCAGCCGTCAGAGAGCAGGGCCTCGTCTATTGCGCGCAGCCAGGATTGAGTGTCGGGGTAGAGGCGATCCAGGCCCGAGGCATCAAGCCAGAACAGGCCCGGCGTGTCGGTGGACGGCTCGACGCCCGGGGTAAAGCGGTCGAGCAGGCGGGTCACTTGTTCTACTGCGCAACTGATCTGTTCGGCCTCAACCGTGCCCGCCCTGAGGTCGGGCAGCAGCGAAAGGGCCGAGGCGTAGCGTTGCCCCGGCGCAACGTGTCGCCGGCGGGCAGCCGCCGTAAGTGCGAGGATGTTGCCCTGGGGATGCTGCTGGTCGAGCAGTGCTACCGCCTGATCCTGCCACGAGGGGTTATCACGGAGCAGAAGCTGCAACGCGAGTTGGGGCAGCTCAACGCAGGCCAGCTCGCCAGGGGGAGTTTCCTGGTCCGGAGTTTCCTGGCCGGTGTATCCAGGCTCAGCGCAGTCCGGGTGGTCCATTGCGAAACGTGTCGTGCTGCCAGCCGGGGCCGT